>Ga0351910_1034_pt1 | contig 64739 bp, 43 predicted proteins | sample TotcelHT113001L5_FD_206860 | JGI IMG/M metagenome (GOLD analysis project Ga0351910, IMG submission 206860) | Enriched cells from coal bed in the Powder River Basin, Montana, United States - Total cells T11 rep1 HSBNCT.T11.300.1.L5 ...
TGGTATAATCTGTCCTCACCGTACGCAAGAAGACTTTATAGCAGCCAGGACCGCGGCGTGGAATACGCGCCCGCCCCGATCGTGTCGGCCCCGATCGGCACGTCGTGCGTTTCCGATCGGGGTATTCGCCGCACCGAGTGGCAGCGGCGATTTGGCTAGGGTTCCCCCGGCACGCCCTTGACAGGGCGGCGGGAGGTACGAAAATCTTCGCACAACCGTACAACAAAGGAGCCAAGCCGTGCGAGTGGATGTCAATCAGATCAAAGATCGGGTGGCGGAGAAGGCGGAGTTGATCGACCGGCTGAACGGCGAGCTGCGCAAGGCCATCGTCGGGCAACAGGAGATGATCTCGCGGCTGTTGGTGGGCTTGCTGACCGACGGGCACATCCTGCTCGAAGGCGTGCCGGGCTTGGCCAAGACGACGGCGATCAAATCCTTGGCGCAGGCTTTGGCGACCCGTTTCCAGCGGATTCAGTTTACGCCGGACCTGCTGCCGGCCGACTTGATCGGGACCATGATCTACATGCCCGCCGACGGGACGTTCAAGACGCGCAAAGGCCCGATTTTTGCCAATTTCGTCCTGGCCGACGAGATCAACCGGGCTCCGTCCAAGGTGCAATCGGCGTTGCTCGAAGCGATGCAGGAACGGCAGGTGACCATCGGCGATGCGACGTATCCGCTGGAGGGCTTGTTCCTGGTGATGGCGACTCAGAACCCGATTGAACAGGAAGGCACGTATCCGCTGCCGGAAGCCCAGGTTGATCGGTTCATGCTGAAGATCAAGATCAGCTATCCGCAGCCGGACGAGGAGCGACGCGTGCTGGACATGGCGCTGGACGGCACGGCGCGGACGGTCCAGCCGGTGTTGACGCCGGAAGAGATCTCCGCCATGCAGGAAGTAGTGCGGTTGATCTACATCGATGATCAGGTCAAAGAGTACATCCTGAGCGTGGTGCGAGCCACGCGGGAACCGGCGGCGTTCGCGTTGGCGGATTTGGCCCCCCTGATCGACTACGGGGCATCGCCGCGGGCGTCGATTTACCTGGGGCTGGGCGCGCGGGCGATGGCGTTCCTGCAAGGCCGCGGCTACGTCACGCCGCAGGATGTCAAGGACATCGCGCTCGACGTCCTGCGGCACCGCGTGATCCTGACCTATGAAGCCGAAGCCGAGGAGATGACGGCCGAGGACGTGATCGCCAAGATTCTAAGTACGGTGCCGGTGCCGTGAGGTCTCCCGATCCAGGCTCAGACGTACAGAATTCAATTTTGGCCGGTGAGATTTTTTCCTTGAGGTCAGACTCAGCCCGGCCAAAATTGAATTCTGTACGTCTGAGCCCTACCCGCGAAAAATACCATGCCTGACTTAACCGTCGCCGACATTTTGAAACGCGTTCGCCGCATTCAGATCGTGGCCAACCGGGCCGTGAACGATCTGTTTGCGGGCCAGTACAAGAGCGTCTTTCGCGGCCGCGGGATGGAGTTCGACGAGGTCCGCGAGTACCAGCCGGGGGACGACATCCGCACCATCGACTGGAACGTCACGGCGCGGACGGGCAGTTGCTTCATCAAACGGTTTTGCGAAGAGCGCGAGTTGACGGTCTTGTTCCTGGTCGACGTGTCGGCCTCGGGGGTGTTCGGTTCGACGGAGCGGTCCAAGCTGGATTTGATGGTCGAGGTCGCGGCGCTGCTGATGTTCTCGGCACTGAAGAACAACGACAAAGTGGGTTTGCTGACGTTCTGTGACGACGTGCTGGACTACTATCCGCCGCGGAAGGGCAAGTCGCACGTGTTGCATCTGATCCGGGAACTGGTTGGCCAGCGGCCGGTAGCCCGGGAAACCCGTCTGCAAGCGGCGCTTGACTTCCTGAATCACGTCCAGAAGCGGCGGGCGGTGGTGTTCTTGGTTAGCGACTTTATCGGCCCCAGCGCGCGGCAGGCGCTGGCCGTGACCAAAGGCCGCCACGACGTGACGGCGATCTCCGTGACCGATCCTCGCGAGCAGGCGTTGCCCGACGTGGGCTTCATCACGTTGCAGGACGCCGAAACCGGGGAGGTTGTGGAGGTCGATACGCGACACCCGGGGGTGCGGGAACTGTTCCAGTCGCGCGCGGCCGAGCGGCGGGCGACGTTCCAGTCCGAACTGAAACGGGTCGGGGTGGACGAATTGCCAATCGACACCCGAGGAGACTACGTGGCCAGTCTGCGGCGATTTTTCCGGATGCGGGAGAAACGATTTCGATGACCAGCGAATTGAACCGACCCCATTTGAGTCTGGGCGATCCGCCCGGCCGCTTGCGACATGCCGCAGGCACCGTCCCCCGCGGCTGGCTGATCTTGATCGCGACGCTTCAGCTGGCGATTCTGGGCCTGTTGGCGTGGAGCTTTGGGGAACGCCGCGAGCAGGTCGTCGTGTCCGGCGGCGGGGCGGTGTCGGAGCGTGCCGGCAAGCAGCGGGAATTGGCCCACGAGTTGGAAAACCGCAGTTTGTACGCCCAGGCGGCCGAGGCGTGGGAGGAATATCTGCGCAGCACGCCGCAGGCGCACGACCGGGCCGAAGTCTGGTTCCGCGTCGGTCGCTTGTTCCTGCAGGCCGAGCAGTTTGACCGGGCTGCGGCCGCACTGCTGCGCTGCGAACAGGCCGCTGAAGACGACCCGGCGTTGCGCAAGAAAGTCGGTCCCGAGCTGGTCACCTGCCTGCGGCGATTGGGCTTGTACGGCGAAGTGGGCCGCGAGCTGTCGCGGCGCGTCGAGGCGGGGGCGGAGGATGTCCAGCAGGGCAAGGTGTTGGCGACCTTGGGCGGCGAACCGCTGACCGAGGCCGATTTGGATCGCTTGATCGAACGCCGCGTCGATCAGATGTTGGCCATGCAAGGCGCGACGGGAGTCGAGGCGCTGCGGCAACAGCTGTTGCAGGAGTTCGCCCGGCCGGAAACGCGGCGGCAGTTGTTCGACGAGCTGCTGCAGACCGAACTGTTCACGCGCCGCGCGCGGGAGTTGGGATTGGACCGCGAGCCGGAATACGTGGCCGCTCGGCAAGCCGTCGAGGACAGCCTGCTGGCCTCGCGCTTCCAGGCACGCGAGTTGGCCAAGATCCAGCCGACCGATGTGGACTTGGAGGCATTCTACAAGTTGGGAGAAAGTCTGTATCGCCAGCCCGAAACGCTGACCGTCCGGAGCGAAGAGCTGCAGCCGGACGAGCAAGCTGCCGCCGTGTTGGACGGCATCCAGTCGGCCGACGACTTCCGCCAGTGGCAACGGAAGCGGCGCGGCGAACCGGCGCCGGACGAAGGCGTGTCACCGCCGGAAACGCTTGTCCGCGGCCAGCCGGATCCGCGGCTGGGGAACGCCGACGCGCTGTTCGCCTTGGATGCCGGCACCTGGACCAAGGAGCCGCACGAGCACGACGGGCGGCGGTTCCTGGTATTGCTCGAGGGCAAGACGCCGGCCCGCACGCCGCCGCTGGACGAAATCCGCGACCGCGTCCGCGCCGATTACGTCGCGCGGAAACGCGAGGAACTGTCGCGGCGTCTGGCGGACGAATTGATGCAGCGGTATCGGGTGAAGCTCGAACGTTGGGATGGAGGTGTCAAGCGGGACGGCGTCCAAACGGCGGGCGAAGAGGGGTAAAGGGGGATCACAGCCTCTCCGTGTGCCCGCTACGACGCCGTGGCGTTGTCACCGGCCCCTGTGGCGCGTCCGGCCGCCAATTGGGCGGCGAAGTCGATGTGTTCGCGGGTGGCGAGCCCCGTCCGCAACACGGCTTGCAGGCGTCGAACGTCGCGTTGGATCAGGGCCGCAGGGTCCAGCCACAGGCCGGGGTAGACCTCCGAACGGAAGATCCCGTCCGCGTCCGGCCTCTTTTCCGCGAACTTGCCGTCCCGGTTGACGAACCAGAACACCGCCTGTTGCCGCAGCGCGATCACCAGGTACTCCCGAACCCCGGCTCGTTCGTAGTCCCGCTTCTTGCTGTGCAGGTCGTAGGATTCGGTGCTCGACGCCACCTCGCAGACCAATTCCGGGGCGCCACGCAGATAGTCGTCCTCGGTCACGCGCATCTGACCGCCGCATTCCGGTTGAATGATCAGACAGGCGTCCGGCTGCGGTTCGCTGTCCTCGCCCAGAATCGTCGTGGTATTGTCGTAGACCTCGACGCCGGGCGTCTCGCCCTCGTAGGCAACCAGCCAATGCAGAAGCAACCCACTTGACCGCCCATGAGGCCGACGCAGCGCAGCGGACATGTAAACGACCCCTCCAATCAGTTCGGCCTTGACGTCTTCGGGCGCCGCCGTGTAACGAGCATGAAACGTCGGCTGATCCAGATGATCCCCGGATTCCAGCGACGTGAAATCCCCTCGCTCGTCGGCATTTGGACGCCGCCGTCCGGACTGCTGCAACAGGTCTAACAAGAGTCGTCTCCCGAAAAAAATGCGGCTTTCGGTCGCAGTCAAAACTAGGACGGAATGTCATTGCGTTCTTGACACGGTGCTACCAGGGGACCCGTAGCAGCTATTTTAGCCCCGCTGTGCGGCCCAGACAAGCTGGACGCAGCCTCTTGCTGATTTGCGAGTGTGCCATTCTCAAACGCCGCCGGTATACTTTACAATTTCCCAGCGTAATTTGAACCAACCATGACATTGACGTTGCGGAACATGACACCCGACCCTATCCGTATGAGAAAACGGCGGCGTTCGACGAGCGGACTTGTTTCGCGTCCGTCGGCTTGCTCTTGGTGTGTCATTTTCTTGCTACTGTGGACGCTACAAACCGGCTGCGCGCAGGCCACGCCGCAACCGGCGGTCACACCGGCCGAAAATGCGTCTGCGGGCTCGGCCCGAACCGAAATCGATCGGGGGCTGGTCAAAGTCACGGTCGAAGTGTCTCCGTCGCCTGCGCGGTTGTCGGACGAGCCGACACTGACCCTAACGATCGACGCGGCGCGGGGGGTGGAAGTCGAAAAGCCGCCGTTTGGCGAAGCGATCGGCGGATTCTTGATTCGCGACTTTCGCGAACCGCTGCCCGAGACGCGGGGGGATCGCGAGATACGGCGGCAGATCTACACGTTGGAACCCGTCCAGACGGGGACGCAGCACATCGACCCGATTTCCGTGAACTTCACCGACCGCCGCACTCAGGGCGACGGCCAACGGCACGCGATCGAAACGGAGTCCCTGGCCGTCGAAATCACGTCGGTCTTGGAACAGGAGGCTCCGTCCTTGGATGCTTTGCAGCCGATGGCAGGCCCCATGGAATTGCCGCCGCCCGCCATCACGACCTCGCCGTGGCTGGCCGTCGGACTGCTGGCGGCCGTTGTGGCCGCTGCGGGATGTTGGTGGCTGCGCCACCGGCGTCGCCGGGACATCGAGCAGAGACGGTTGTCGCCGCAAGAATTGGCCTACTTGGAACTGGATGCCTTGGTGCAGGAGAACCTGGCCGCGACGGATGTCAAACTGTTCTACGTCCAGCTGACGGGGATCGTACGCCGCTTCATCGAGCGGACGACGGGCGTCCATGCACCGGAGCAGACGACGGAGGAGTTCTTGGGCGAAATCGGCCGCGGCCAACTGTTTTCACTGGACGAGCGGACGCGTCTGAAAGCGTTCTTGGAATCGGCCGATCTGGTCAAATTCGCGGCTCGGGAGCCGACCGCCGCCGACATTGAACAAACGTTCCGGCGGGCTCAGGATTTCCTTGGCTTGCGGCCCCGGGAGGCGGCGGCATGATGGACTGGCGGCTGCAAAACCCGCTTTGGCTGACGCTCGCGCTGGTCGTGCTGGCCGTCGTCTGGTGGACCGAACGCGGACGTCGGCACGCGGTGCTGTACAGCAGCGTGGAACTGCTGCGCGGACTGCCCGTGACGCTGGCGCTGCGGATCAAACGGCTGTTGCCTTGGTTGCGGACGGCCGGCCTGCTGCTGGTCGTCGTCGCCTTGGCTCGGCCGCAACACGGCTTGCAGGAGTTTCGCGTCCGCACCGAAGGCATCGCGATCCAGATGTGCATCGACCGCTCGGGTTCGATGCAAGCCTTGGATTTCACGTTGGACGGCGAGCGAGTCGATCGCTTGACGGCGGTGAAACGCGTCTTTCGAGATTTCGTTTCCGGCCAAGGCTCGCTGCCGGGGCGTCCCGACGACTTGATCGGCCTGATCGCTTTCGGCGGCTATGCCGAAGCCAAGGCTCCGCTGACGCTGGATCACGGCGCGCTGCTGCAGGTCCTGGACACCGTGCGCATTCCTCGCCCGATCACCGATGCTCGCGGACGAGTTGTCAACCAGCAGTTGCTGGAGGAGGAGATGGCGACCGCGATTGGCGATGCCCTGCTGATGGCCGTCGATCGGCTGAAGGACGTATCCGCCAAGAGCAAGGTCATCATCCTGCTGTCGGACGGCGAGCAGACGGCGGGGATTGCGGAGCCGCAGCAAGGGGCTCAGGCCGCCCAGGCGTTCGGGATCAAGATCTACTCCATCGGCGTGGGTACCACGGGCAGCGTCCCGTTTCCCGCCGTCGACGGTTTCGGCCGTTCGGTGCTGGTGCGGCAGCGGGTGCGACTGGACGAAGCAACCCTCAAGAGTCTGGCCGAGGCCAGCGGCGGGAGGTATTTCAACGCCCAAGATACGCAGTCGCTGGTGGATGTTTATGCCGAGATCGATCGGCTGGAGAAGACGGCCACCGAAGGCCGGCTGTACACCGAGTATCGCGAGCTGTATGCGTGGTTCCTGCTGCCGGGGCTGGGCCTGGTGATCCTGCAGGTGGTTCTATCCGCAACCCGGTTTCGTTCGTTACCATAGTGCCATGCGTTGGGAGAATCCAATCTGGTTGTTGGCCCTGTGGGTGCTGCCGTTGCTGGCGGCGGCATTGATCCATGCGCACCGCCGTCGAGCGGCTGCGGCGCGGCGGTTTGCCGATCCGGCGATGATCGGCCGGCTGATGCCGCCGTTGGGGATCCTGCGGGTGTGGTTCAAAGGCGGGTTGTTCTTGATCGGCGTGGCCCTGCTGGTCGTGGCGGCGGCCCGGCCGCGATTCGGCGTCTATTTCGAGCAGATCTCCGCGCGCGGCGTGGACCTGTTTGTGCTCTTGGACGTATCCCGGTCGATGTTGGCCGAAGACGTTGCTCCGAACCGGTTGGAGCGGGCCAAGTCAGATATTCGCGATTTGTTGCGCAAGCTGCCAGGCGACCGCGTGGGCCTGATCGCCTTTGCCGGTGCGCCGGCCGTGATCGTGCCGCTGACCACCGACCAGGGGTTCTTGCTAAACGCCTTGGAGGCCGTCAGCACCAGCAGTGCCCCGCGCGGCGGCAGCTTGATCGGCGACGCGATCCGCAAGGCCATCGAATCGTTCGACGTGACCCGCGACCGCGACCAGGTGATCGTCCTGATCACGGATGGCGAGGACCAAGATTCCTTTCCGCTCGAAGCGGCCGAAGGGGCGGCCGAGCGGGAGATCAAGATCTTTGCCGTCGGCCTGGGCGATACGGGCGAGGGCCGCCGGATTCCCGTTCGCGACGAAGCGGGGAATGTCCGCTACTTGAAACACGAAGGCCAGGAGATCTGGTCGCGGATGGACGAACGGCTGTTGAAGGAAATCGCCCTGAAGACCGCCGGAGCCTACATCCCGGCCCGCACGCGAGCCTACGACTTGGGGCAGATCTACGAAGCGCATTTGGCCGGCTTGACGCGCGGCGAGATCCAGGCGGAGAAACGCAAGCGGTATGCCGAGCGGTTCCAGTGGTTCGTGTTTTTCGGACTGGCCGCGCTGCTGGCGGAGATGCTGGTCGTCAGCTATCCGCGCCCGGTCGTGTCGCCGAATGCCGCCGGGGATGTCGCTCCGCTGCACACCGGCCGCGCGCGGCGATTTCGCCGGGCTGCGGTGACGGCGGGACTGGTGCTGGTATGCCTGGCCCCGGCGGCACGGGCAGCAGGTTCGGTGCGCGAGGCCGCGCGGCACGTGAGCGAAGGGATCCGGGAATTCCAGCGCGGCCAGTACGCACAGGCGGCGCGGCTTTTCGCCGAAGCGGATGTGGCGCTGCCGGACCACCCGCGGATTGCCTACGATCGGGCCTGTGCGGAAGCGGCCGGCGGCGATGCGGACAAGGCGATTGCCCTGTTTCAACAAGCGGCACTGGCTCGCGACGAACAGGTGGCGGCCGAAGCGCACTACAACTTGGGCAGCCTCGCGGCGGCGAAAGCCAAGTTGCTGTTTGGAGCGCAGCCCGAAGCGGCGGTGCCCGAGGTGCGTCAGGAGGGCTTGCGGTTGTTGGGCCAGGCGGTAGCCCATTATCGCGACTGCTTGCGCGTGCAGAACGGCCACGCTGCGGCACGGCACAATCTGGAGCTGCTCCGGCAATGGATCAAGCACATGCAGCAAGTATGGGCCGAACGCGACCGTCAACAGCGGCGTCAAGAGATGGACCTGTTGCAGATGCTGGAGATGATCACGGCCGAGCAGACGGTGTTGCGGCAAGCGGCCCAAGCCGCGACGCGCGAAGACGATTCACCGCGTCGCCGCCAAGCGATGTCCCAAGCCGGCGAGCAGCAACGGCAGTTGGCCGAGGAGATCGAGCCGCTGAAAGACAAGATTCGCGAGGCGCTGGCTCCATCGCCGCCCGGGCCCCCCGGCGCAGCGCCCGCGATGCCTCCGCCAACCGCCGACTCGGACGCCGACCAGGCCGTGGACCTGCTGCACGGTCTTGCCGATCGCGCGCATCAGGGCATGAAGCAAGCTGCCGAGCGGCTGGTGGATCAAGACTTGGCGCCCGCACTTGAGGCCCAACAACAGACGCTCGACGCCTTGGAGGACATCTACATAGCCGTGGCGCCGTTTCCCCAGTTCCTTGCCACGACGACAGCTCGGCAGCAGATGCTGGTCGAACGCTCGCAGCAACTGGTGCAGAGTCCGGAAGAGCAAACCGACGGTGATCCGGATTACGAGGCAGTCGGGCACGAGCAGACCGTCGTCCGCCGCCGCAGCGAAGTACTGCCGTTGCGGGCCGAACAGGAGTTGAAGCAATTGCCGCCGCCCGTCGCCGGGCCGGCGCCGCCCCCGACGCAATCGCAGCCTGCGGAGGAACCGGCTGCGCCCGCGCCGCCCGATTTCCGGCCCGCCTTGGAGAAAGCCGTCGAACTCGGGCCGCGAATTCCGCCGCTGACGGGGCAAGCGGCGGAGGACTTGAAAAACGCACAGCCCGCCGCCGCCTTGCCCCACCAGGAACAGGCCCTCGCGCTGTTCCGCCAGATCGCCGAATTGCTGCCCAAACAGCCTCCTCAAGATGGCGCATCGCCGGATCAACAGCAACCGCCGCCGACGGACTCGCAGGACCAACAACCGCAGCCGGAGGCCGACCGGTCGCCGTCGCCAGGATTATCGCAACAACAGGCCGAAGCGTTGATGCGCAAGGTGCGGGAGCGGGACCGGCAGTACCGCGAAAAGCAGCAAGAGTTGCAGCCGTTTCGCCGGGGTGCCGTCGTGGTCGAGAAAGACTGGTAACCGCCCGCCGCCGGGCCGCAGTGGGTGAGAGACGTCGGCTGACGCCAGTGCTGGTGGTTGCGCCGTGCCGAAGCCCATGGGTCGGGGAATGAAAAACACGGCAAAGCGTTGCACGAGGGGGGAGGGCGGATTAGACTTCCTACCAGCCAGTTCATGGATTGATCGATAACCGGAAGGCAGCCCAGACTGGCAAGCTTCCTTCCCTTCCAGACGAATGCGATCATGGTTGTGTCTGCCCCCCTGTTTACCATCGTCCTGGCTGCCGGCAAGGGCCGGCGGATGCGCAATCGGTACATGCACAAGGTCTGCTTTGAGATCGCCGGGGTACCCACGATCGTCCGCTCGCTCGACACCTTTAACCGGCTCGGCACGGTGCAAAACGTGGTGGTCGTGGGCGAGATGGCTGGGCAGGTCGTGGAAACGGTGGGCGAACGGTTTTCGAATGTAGTGTTCGCCTACCAGCCCCATGCCCTGGGGACGGGCGACGCGGCCCGCTGTGGATTGCAGGCCCTGGCGCCGATCAGCGACTCGGCGCGCGTACTCGTGGTGGCGGGGGACAAAATCATCGACAGTCAGATCCTGTCGCAGCTGCTCGCTGAGTTCGACGCCGCCGGTGCGGACTTGGCCATGCTGGCTTCTCCGGCAGAGCATGGAGGCGCGTCTGCGGGCCGCGTACTGGTGGACCAGACGGGGCGTCCCGCCGCGATTGCGGAAGTGCCCGACATTCGTTTGCGGGCTTGCCGTGCGGCCTTGCGCGAGCAGATCGCCGCGTTCCCTGGCGAGATCACCGGTGCGTGGCTGCAGGGACTGATTGCCGAGCATGGCAGAAAGGCGTTGCCGCTACCCTTGGTCTTTGGCAGTGACGTGGGGAAGCAGCTCGAAGCGTTTCCGCCCGCCGCTCCGCTGGATCGCCAGTTGCTGGCACGCGGCCTGGACGACATGCCTGCGGAATTCACGCTGAGTGGAGACGGCCAGCGGATCTCGGCGGCCGAGGCGTTGCGCGCGCCCCTCCGCAACGAGTCGGTGTACTTGGTGCGAAAAGGGGTGCTGTCTTACGGGCTGCAGCACATCGGGGCGGACAATGCGCAGGGGGAACAGTACTTGACGGATGCGATCGGAGCCATTCTTGCGGCCCGGGATGATCACGGGATCCGCTTTCGCGCCGCTTACGTGGCAACCTCCTCGCCCCATGACATCATGTCGTACAATGACCCGGAAGAGTTGCTGCGGATCACCGACTATTTCCAAGGCCGGAGTCATCAGTCACTCGGCGAGTTAGCCCAGCGGCTGGGCACTTCGACCATCCGCACCGTGCAGGAGTGGCTGGAGCTGTTTCCCGACCACGACCAGCCCGTGCCGCAAACGGACGCCTCCCTGGCGGAGAACTATGGCGACGATCCCGCACTGATTCAGGAGCGGCGACGTGCATACCGCATGGTGTTGTTGCGATTTGCCGCCGAGTTCGGCGAACAACGCCACGCGATCCTCGTCCGCTCGCCCGGACGCATCAACATCATGGGGCGACATATTGACTATCAGGGCGGTCGATGCAACTTGATGGCGGTCAACCAGGAGGTGATCATGGCGGTCGCGCCCCGCGACGACGACCGCATCGAGCTGCGAAATGCACAGCCGGAGCTGTTTCCCGACGCGACCATTTCCTTGGGTCGGTTGGTCAGTCAGTTGAACTGGGACGACTGGTTGAGCTGTATCAATTGCGAAGAGTTGGAGCGTCACTTGCGCGATTCGGCGGGGAAGTGGAGTATCTATGTGGAAGCGGCGATGCTGCGGATGCAGATGGCATTTCGGCAACGCGTGTTGCAGGGCATGGACCTGATGGTACTGGGCAATATCCCGGTGGCGGCCGGGATGAGTTCCTCGTCGGCCCTGGTGGTTTCGACCGCCGAGGCCGCCGCCGCGCTGCATGGACTGGAGGTGACGGCCAGCCAATTCGTCAATTTTTGTGGCGAAGGGGAATGGTTTGTGGGGACGCGGGGAGGGAGCGCGGATCACGCGGCCATGAAGTACGGTGCGAAGGGAACGATCAATCACGTCAAGTTCCACGACTTTGAACTGCTCGAGCAAATCCCTTTCCCCAAAACACACCGTCTGGTGGTCTGCAATTCGTTCATGCAGGCCAAGAAGGCGGCTGGCGCCAAGCTTGCCTTCAACTCGCGCGTCGCCTCGTACCGACTGGGCGTCACCCTGGTGCGTCGTCAATTCCCCCAGTTCGCGCCGCTGATTCGCTATGTCCGGGACATCGCCCCCGAAGTGCTCCACGTGCCTCCGCAACGCATTTATGAAATCCTGCTGGCACTTCCCGAATCGCTCACCGCCGGCGAGGTGCGGCGCGAGTTCGCGTCCGACGAGGCCTGGGACGACCTGGCGAGCTACTTTCAGCGGGCAGAGAGCGATTGTTCATATCCGGTGCGGGGAGTGCTTTGGTTTGGGATCGCAGAGTGCGCTCGAGCTCGCGAAGCGGCCGTTTGCCTGCGGCAGCGCGATCTGCGGATGTTGGGCGAGCTGATGAAGATTTCCCACGACGGCGAGCGTTGTTTTCGTGTGGATGACGAACTGGGTGCGACCCCGTTTTCCGTGGATATCTCCGACGAGCGGTTGCACGCGCTGATCGATGACTTGAACAGCTGGGACCATCGACGTGTGACCTCCGCGCAATTGCATCGTCAACCGGGTGCCTACCGCTGCAGCATTCGCGAAATCGATGCCCTGGTCGACATCGCGTGCCGCACGCCCGGCGTGTTGGGCGCGCAGATCGCCGGGGCCGGACTGGGAGGGTGTGCCATGATCCTGGCCGAGACCGCAACGGTGCCGAAACTCCAAGAGCGACTGGACCGCATGTTCTACCAGCCATCCGGACTGCCGTCCGGAGTCATGGTGTGCAGTCCCAGCGCCGGGAGCAGTCTGCTGCGGATCGCTGACGGTTAGCAGCTGCAAAGGTCATTTTCCACGACACCTTCCATCCATCGGCCGTTGCAGCGATCCTTCAGAATCTCCCCAGCCTCAACCCCGCGGCACGATCCGATCCTTGCCGACCCATGCCCGCAGCGCTTCGGGGATCCGCACCGAGCCGTCGGCTTGCTGGTGGTTCTCCAGGACGGCGATCATGGCGCGGCTGACGGCGATGGCGGTCCCGTTCAGCGTATGGACAAAGTGCGTGCCTTTTTCGCCCTTGATCTTGTAGCGGGCATTCAGTCGCCGAGCTTGATAATCGGTACAGTTCGACGTGCTGGTGACTTCGCCCCATTGGCTGCGGCCCGGCATCCAGGCTTCGAGGTCGAATTTCCGGTACGCCGGTCCGCCCAGATCCCCGGTGGCCGTATCGACGACGCGGTAAGGGATCTCCAACCCGTCGAACAAGCGGCATTCCAGGTCGCAGAGGTGGTCCAGCATATCATCGCTTTGCTGGGGCAGCGTAAAGGCGAACATCTCGATTTTGGTGAACTGATGGACGCGGTAAATGCCTCGTGTGGCGCGGCCGTGCGCGCCGGCTTCGGTGCGGTAACAGTGGCTGACGCCACACAACTTGATCGGCAGCGAGTCGGCATCGACCGTCTGGTCCGCGTACAGGCCGCCCAGCGTGATCTCGGCGGTCGCCACGAGACTCAGTCCCGAATTCTCGACGCTGTAGATCTGCGTCTCCGGACCGCGGGGGATGTAGCCGGTGCCTTGGATGATTTCGTCGCGGGCCAGGTCCGGGGTGATCATGGGGGTAAAGCCTTCGGCCGTCAAGACTTCCAAGGCGTAGCGTTGAAAGGCCAATTCCAACAGCACGGCTTCGTTGCGCAGGAAGTAGAATCCGTGTCCGGTGGTGCGGGCCCCGCCTTCGAGGTCCAGCAGGTCGAGCTTCTCGCCCAGCTGGACGTGATCCAGCGGCGTAAACTCGAATTCGCGCGGCGCGTACCGGCCGCGCCGCAATTCAAGATTCGCCTGATCGTCCACACCCACGGGGGCGTCCGGATGAGACATGTTGGGGATCGTCCCTTGAATCGCGGTGATCTCGGCATCCAGCCGGTCGTGTTCGGCTTGAACAGCATCTTTTTGCTGCCGCAGCTGACGACCTTCCTCCTTGCGAGCTTCGCGCTCCTCCGCACTCTTGGCCTGCCCGATCGTCTTGGAGACTTCGTTCGCGCGGCGATTCAGGTCTTGAACTTCGGTCGCCAAGCTCCGCCGCCGCGACTCCATCGCCAGCAACGCCTGCACATCGGCTTTGGCATTGCGGTTCCGGCAGTTAAGTTCCACCAAATCGGCGTTATCGACGATGAACTTGCGATCGAGCATGGGCGTTCCTTTGCAGTGCTCAGAGAAATGAGGCCGTCGAGACAGCCCCGCGTCTTCGTGTCGTTTGAGTTTTTTATCGAGGGTTCGGTACGCAGAAAAAGAGACCTGCCGGCAGAAAAACAAGGGGGCAGGACGATGATGTTCCTACGGCTAGGTGGACGGAGCGAGCACCGCGAGTTCCTGCCACAGGGACGCGCTGGCTCGGATTCCCCGGTGGAAGTCCGCCAGCGAAAACTTTTCGTTCGGCCCATGAGCGTTGTCGTCGTCCAGTCCCCAGCCCAACAACAACGAATCGGCGCCCAACCGCTCGGAAAAGGTGGTCACAATCGGAATCGAACCGCCTTCGCGAATGTACACCGGCTGGCGACCGAAACCGCGTTCGATGGCCCGCGTTGCGGCTTGCATGTAGGGGCTGTCCAAGGATGCCACGACGCCCGGCGCGCCGTGCATTTCGACCAGTTCCAGGCGAATCCCGGGCGGACAGATCCGCGTAAGCAGTTCGCGCAGACCGGCCGCGACGCGCTGCGGATCTTGCCGAGGGACCAAGCGAAAGCTGAATTTCGCCCCGGCCTTTGCCGGTAACACCGTCTTGCCTCCCTCGCCTTGATACCCGCCCCAGATGCCGTTAATGTCGCACGTGGGGCGCGCCCAGCGGCGTTCGAGCGTGGTATATCCCACTTCGCCCGTCGCTGCCTCGACACCGATTCGAGCCTGGAACGCCCGCTCGTCGAACGGCAGCGCCGCGAATTGCCCCCGCTCGCGGTCGGTCAGCGGCAAGACGTCGTCGTAGAATCCGGGGATCTGAATCCGTCCCTGGTCGTCGACCAGCGCGGCCAGCATGCGAGCGAGCGCGTTGACGGGGTTGGTCACGCCACCCCCGAACGTCCCGGAATGCAGGTCGTGCTGGGGGCCTTGCAGCCGCAGTTCAAAGTAAGCGATCCCCCTCAATCCGTAGGTAATCGCCGGTAGGTCAGGGCCGAATTGGGAACTGTCGCTGATCACGACGATATCACAGGCGAGCTTGTCGGCGGCCGTTTCGAGCAGTTTGCTCAGGTTTTCGCTGCCGACTTCCTCCTCGCCTTCGATCAGGAACTTTAGCTGCACAGGCAGTCGGCCGACGCTTTCGATCCAAGCTTGCGTGCTATGGATGTGTGTCAGCACCTGGCCCTTGTCGTCGGTCGCCCCGCGGGCGTACAGATTGCCGTCGCGCACCGTCGGCTCGAACGGTGGCGTCGTCCATTGGTCGAGCGGGTCGGCGGGCTGGACGTCGTAGTGGCCGTACACCAACACGGTCGGAGCGCCCGGCACGGGCGGCGACTCGGCGTACACGATGGGATGTCCCGCGGTCTCGATCAATTCCGTGGCCAGTCCCAACCGGCTCAGATGACCGCTCACCCACTCCGCCGCATGGCGGCAATCGGCCGCGTGGCTGCGATCCGCGCTGACGCTGGGAATTCGCAGCAATTGGCATAAATCGTCCTCAAATTGGCGGCGGTGGTCCGTCAAATACTGGTCCAAACTCGCGAAATCAGCCATGGATCGTCCCATCCTTTCACGCTCGATTTTGCACCTATTCTTTCCCCGCGAACAAACAATATAATAAACCTTGCTCGACTCGACTATTCCCGGGCGCTGCCCCAGCGGCAGATTCTACCCGTGGGCTGAAAGAAAGGGGCGTTCTGTGTCGGACAACAGTTTTGCTGCCGTGGCCGAACCGGAGGTGGTGACCGAAATCGAACCTCGGGAGCGACGACGGCAGAAACCCAAGCGGCAACCGCGTTATCATGTGATCCTGTGGAATGACGACGACCACACGTATGGTTACGTCATCCGCATGATGCAGGAATTGTTTGGGCATCCCAAGGAAAAAGGTTTCCAGATCGCGGAACAGGTCGACAAACAGGGGCGAGCCGTGTGCTTGACCACCACCAAGGAACACGCCGAACTGAAACAGGAGCAGATCCAAGCATACGGCGCCGACCCGGGGATCCCGAAGTGCCAAGGGTCGATGTACGCCACGATTGAGCCGGAATCGGGCTCGCCGGAGTAACCCTTCCTGATGCCAGCTACGTTAAAGACATGGACCCTGGGCTGCAAGGTCAACCAATACGAGACCGAGTTTGTGCGCGAAGCACTGGCTGGCATCGGCTATCGCGACGCGGTGGCGGACGAGCCGGCCGACTTGTGTCTGGTGAATACCTGCACGGTGACGGCCGAAGGGGATGCCAAGAGCCGACAGGCGATCCGCCGCTTGGCTCGCGAGAACCCGGCGGCAAGGATCGTCGTCATGGGCTGTTACGCAACACGTGCTCCGGACGAAATCGGCGCGTTGCCCGGCGTGGCGGAAGTGATCACCGACAAACGCGAACTACCCGATTGGCTGGGACGGTTCGGCGTGGCTGATGTGCCGGATGGTATCTCCCGTTTCCAGGGCCGCAGTCGGGCCTATGTCAAAGCCCAGGACGGCTGCATGTTGCGTTGCAGTTACTGCATCATTCCCCACGTTCGTCCGCAGCTGACCAGTCGACCGGTCCCGCAAATCCTGGACGAGGTGCGCCGCCTGCGGGATCACGGTTATCGCGAGATCGTGCTGACCGGCATCCATCTGGGGCATTACGGCGTCGATTGGAACTGGCGCAAGCCGAAGGCGGATTGGATTCGGCTGTCGCATCTGGTCCGGCAGATCGCCGCCATCGAAGGCGATTTTCGGCTGCGACTGTCCAGCATCGAGGCCACCGAAGTCACGCGCGAATTGATCCAGGTGATGGCCGAGCACCCCGACAAGATCTGCCCGCACGTGCATGTCTGTTTGCAGAGCGGCTCGGATGCCGTGCTGCGGCGAATGCGCCGTCGCTGGTCGGCCAGGATGTTTATCGACCGCTACGAACTGGTTCGCCGGTCGCTCGATCAGCCGGCGTTCACGACCGACGTGGTGGTGGGCTTTCCCGGCGAGACGGAGGAGGACTTCGAGGCGACGTGCCGCGTGGTTCGCGAAGTTGGTTTTTCCAAAGTCCACGTTTTTCCGTTCAGCGCCCGGCGCGGAACGTTGGCGGCTGACATGCCGGACCATGTGCCGAGTCCGATTCGAAGCGAGCGAGTCCGGCGGTTGGCCGCGATCGAAGCGGAGACGCGCGAGGCGTACTTCCGCAGTCTGATCGGCCGGAACCTGCGAGTGCTGCTGGAGGCTAGCAGTCGTGCGGCGGCCGGACACATGGTGGGGACATCGTGCCGCTATGCACCCGTCGAACTCCGCGGCGCGTTACCCCATGGTGCGGGAGTCGGGCAATTGGTGAATGCCGTGGCCCGTGAAGTGGTGGAGGGCCCCCTTATCTGGGCTGTGCCGATCTGTGTGCCATAGCACCGGCATCCTGCCTATGTTAGTGTTTCACCCAAGCTGGGCTGGGCTACGTCGTCGTGAACCCTCCGCGTTAGGCCGGCCGTGTCCAAACCCCTGGAGCGTGACTTATGACCAGCAGCGGCCACCCCGCCGACGAATTCCCCGTGCAAGGCCGTTTGGGCGGCGTTGATTTCGGCACCGTACGAATCGGCCTTGCCGTGTCCGATCCCGACCGGCGGTTGGCCAGTCCCTACGAAATCTACCACCGCCGCAGTGCGGCGGCGGACGCCGAGTACTTCCGGCATTTCGTTCGCGAGGAGCGGATCGTCGGCTTTGTCATCGGCCTGCCGGTGCATACCAGCGGCGAGGAGAGTCAAAAGTCTGCCGAGGTCCGCACATTCGCCAAGTGGCTGCACGAGATCACCGGCTTGCCCATCCGCTTCTACGACGAGCGCTACACCTCGGTTCTGGCCGAGCAGTCGCTGGTAGAGGCACGGCTGACGCGCAAGCGGCGAAAGGCTCGATTGGACAAAGTCGCCGCGCAACTGATTCTGGCCGCGTATCTGGAATCCACGCACCAATACCTGCCTGGATCGTTGTCCTAACACATGTTCACTGGGCATTTCTGGGCAATCTGCATGATTTGTGACGTTGCGACAATCGCATGGCCGACCTGAACTCCGAACGACGGGTACAAGCAGACCGTCAACTCCAAGACTGTTTCCTGGGACTTTTTTATACCGTTGTTATGGGTGGAAGGAGTTCCCAAGTCGATCGTAGTTTGCTTAAATAGCGTTGTTTGAAGGTTGATCGTCCGCAGACGAATAGAATCAGGCGATACACGTGAGTCGAGCAGCTAAACCTTGGCCGACCGAATGCCCGATCTGTGGCAATCCCTTGTCAATCGGGCCGCTGCAGCTTCCCGGGGATGCCGCCTGCCCGAAGTGTGCGCACGTGCTGTGGTTCAGCGTTCGGAGCGATGGCGGAATCACTGTCGCGGACGTGATTTCCGGCAAGATTGCCACCAATCAGGATATCGTCCGAACCAGTCAAGCATTCATTTCCAGGGGCAACCCGCCGCTGGTGATCTTGAATCTGTCCGGAGTCCAGTTGGTCAGCAGTTCTTTTATCGCCGGCCTGATCGCGTTGAACAAGCGGATGCGCGATGCTCAAGGCCGACTGGTCCTGTGTGACCTGACCCCCGTGGTTCGGGAGACCTTGGCGGGCGCCAAGCTGGACCGGATCCTCAGCATCGCGGAGACGGAAAGCGACGCCGTCGCAGCTCTCCTAGCCCCGCCGTCCACCTGAAGCCCGCGTCATTCGCCGCGGCGGTAGAAGCGATTCGCGAGGAGATGCTCCAGCCCCAGAATCAGGGCGAGCAGCGGGAGCAGGAAAGGATAGAATTCGCGGCCCATCCGGGCTTCGCCCACACCCAGGACGATGTCATCTTGGTTGCGGGCATAGCGATAGCGACCGCCGCCCAGCAAGTCGTTCAAGGCCGCCGGCTCCAGCCTCGCCAGTTGGCTGGCCGACTCGGGCAGATTGACAGAAAAACCGCGAACGATCGGCTGCTGCAGGAAGCCTTTCAACCGATAGGCCCCCGGCAATTCGGTGAACCGGACAAGCACTTGGCCTTCGTCCGCCGTGACATCCTGGGGCTGGTCCAACGGGGTAAACAGCTGGTATCGCTCCGGGTGTTTGTCACGGACGTTGGGCAACGCCGCCGTCTCGCCGGCCAGATAATTCAACTTCGTCCCGCCTGCGCCGGCCAGATAGCGGACCATCTCGTGTACCAGGACGACGTACGGCCAAGCGTCGTCGCCCGTCGGCAGTTCGTTCCAGGTCTGGCGGCCGGGCGTCCGAAGCGGGTCGGACACGGGCGTGGTCATCGTCAGCACTCGGCCGCGGCCCGATACCGTTTCCACGATTGCCGGTTGGTGATTGCTGTACCTGACAACGATCCGCGCCGGGGGCACGATGTCCTCCAGGCCCCAGTGTCGATAAACGGGAAAGCGGTCCCACGGGACGCTGGTCGCCACATCGCGAAAGGCGGCCAGCAGGGGGTGGCTGAGATCGCGAAGCGTCAAGAACACGTCGCCGGGCGAACGCCACTGCCTGGCCAGGCTTCCGCCCGTCAAATGCCGTGCGGTGGGATTGTCAAACGACGCGAGATCGGCATTGTGCCCCAAGAACAACGCCAAGCCGCCCCCGCGACGCACGTATTGGGCCAGCGTCTCCCAGGCCGACGGTGCCAGCGGCGTCGGGTCCAGCAGGCACACGACGGCATAATCGTCCAAGGGTAGATTGGGCAGTCGGGCTTGTTCCTCGATGCGAACGTCGAACCTCGCCCGTCTCGTTCGGCGAAACTCGTCCGGGGCGACGGCTTCGACAAAAAAGCGGGGAATCCCACCCGGCGGCGTCAGCACGAGCAGCGGCGTAGCCTGCTGCACCTCGACCGCGAAATGCCGCGTGTTGTCCCACGTCAAAGCGTCCTGTCCGGCGACTCGAACCGTCCCTTGTTGCGTGCCGACGCTCAGACCGCTGACGCGAAAACGCACTGACTGGGAACCGTTTTCCGGCAGTTCAACGATCTCCTGAGCCCGCAGGCGAGCGGCGGGCAGTACGGTCTGGCCGTCGCGGATGACCGGCAATTCAAGGTTCGGTTCTTCCAAGTACAATTCGACCGTGTGCGTACCGCCCGGCCCCAAGCACTCGACCGCGGTCTGCAATTCCAGCTCGTCGCTCGCCGACAGCACGTCACCGGCCAGACGCGGTATGCCGAGCATGGTGTTTTGCGGCTGATCGACGCCCACGTCGATCACATACAGCAACACGTCCGGCAACTCGCCCAACTGCTGCTGCAAACGCTCCGGCGACTGGCCGGTCCAGGCGGCGCGGCTCAAGTCGCTGAACAAGTAGACTTCCTTCCGCTGTTTTTGGCTGGCCTGCGTCAGCTTCAGCGCCTGCTCGGCCACGTCGGCCAGCGGCAGCGGGACGCCCGTCGCTTCCAGCCGCTCGACCGACCGCTGGGCCGCGGCCAAATCGACGGCGAACGCGGCGCCACCGGGCCGCGAGTCCAGTACCGCCACCTCGCTGTCGGCGGGCAGTTGCCGGATCAGCCATTCCGCAATCTCGCGGGCCTTGTCCAGCCGCGTTTGGTCTCGCCACAGGTACTGCATGCGGGGAGAGGTGTCGAACGCCAGCACGGCTGCCACCGGGGCCTGTTCGTTGCCGATGGATTTCGATTCGTCGCGCGCCAGAGTGCGATTCAGCATCACCGCCAGCACGACGGCCAAAACGCTCGTTGCCAGACCAAAGCCGCCGGCCACCCAGCGCCCGCGCCGCTGCAACAGCGTCAACACGGCCAACATGCCCACCAGCAACAGCGCGGCGGCGACGATCCCCATCAGAATCCAGTCGCCCAACGCCAGCGAAGGCACGCTGGGGCGCGCCAGCACGCCAGCCAACAAAGCGATCGCCAGGCAACGCAACAGCAGCAACAGCCAGTGTCGCAACTGCAACTGCCGCCGATTGGCGTCCTGCCGCTGTTTCACAAACCGCAACGCCGGGAAGATCAGCTGCTTGGGCTGCTGCCGCATCACCAGGTGCAGCAGGACGGGAATCGCCAGCAGCAGCCCGCCAAACAGCAGGGAGGAGTTGACCAGCGCCATGGATCAGCCCAACGTCGCAAGCACTTCCCGCGCGGCGTCCAACGTCGCGTCGATGTCCGCTTCGGTGTGCGCCGCCGAGATGAACAAAGCCTCGAATTGACTGCACGGCATGTAGACGCCGCGATCGATCAGACCCCAGAAATACCTGGCGTACCGTTCCCGATCGCTGCGGGCGGCGACGTCCCAATCGGAAACCGGATCGGGATTGAAAAACAGCGTCATCATGCTGCCCACACGCGGTACCGTGTGGGCGATGCCCGCCCGGGCGGCGGCGGCGCTCAACCCGTCGGCCAGCTGCGCGCCGATCCGTTCCAAGTACTCGTACGGCGACTGGTCGCGGAGCACTTGCAGCGTCGCAATGCCGGCGGCCGTCGCGATCGGATTGCCGCTCAGTGTCCCGGCTTGAAACACCTTCCCCGCCGGCAGCACGCCGGACATGATCTCGGCTCTGCCTCCGTACGCGCCCAGCGGCATTCCGCCGCCGACGATCTTGCCCAGCGTGGTCAGATCCGGAGTGATGCCGAACAGCGCTTGCGCGCCGCCGTAAGCCACGCGAAAACCGGTCATCACTTCGTCGAAAATCAGCAGCGCGCCGTGCTCGCGAGTCAACGCCCGAGCGGCTTGCAGGAATTCCTGTGTCGGCACCACGCAACCCATGTTGCCGACCACCGGCTCCAGAATCACCCCCGCGATTCGCTGTCCATGTTCGGAAAACGCCGTCTGCAACCCTGCCGCGTCGTTATAACGCAACACCAACGTGTCGCGGCTGGTCCCGGCGGTGACACCCGGCGAATCCGGGACGGCCAGCGTGGCGGCCGAACTGCCGGCGGCGACCAGCAAGCTGTCGACGTGGCCGTGATAGTTGCCGGCAAACTTGACGATCACGTCCCGGCCTGTGTAGCCGCGGGCCAGCCGGATGGCGCTCATCGTCGCCTCCGTGCCGGAACTCACCAGCCGCACCATCTCGATCGACGGCATGGCGGCGATAATCAGCTCGGCAAGCACGTTCTCCGCCTCGGTCGGCGCCCCGAAACTCATCGCCCGGTCCAACGCCTCGCAGACGGCTGACAGCACGCGCGGATGGCGATGGCCGAGGATCATGGGCCCCCACGAGCCGATGAAGTCGACATAGCGGTTGCCGTCCACATCGCACAGATAAGCGCCTTGGGCGCTGCGAAACACAATCGGCTCGCCGCCGACGCCGCCGAATGCGCGGGCCGGACTATTGACGCCGCCCGGAATCAGCTGCTTGGCCCGGCGGAAAATCTCGCGACTTTTGATGCGTGGGTGCATAGACAGTTCTTTTCGTGCGTAAGGATGCTACACTGAAGCCCGGATTTCCATTTCGGCTCGTTGACCCCGGGGAGCGTACACCATGACACTAAGATACCGATTTCTCGTCTTGTGGGTAGCCTGCTTGGCGTTTTTCGCCTTTCCTTGGATTGCGCCAATGGCGGTGGCCGCTGACGGCGAATGGAAAGTCGGCTTGGCGCGAGCCGCCATCACGCCGGACCAGTTCATGTGGATGGCGGGCTACGCAAGCCGCGATCGTCCGGCCGACGGCAAGCTGACGGATCTGTGGGCCAAAGCGATGGCGTTGCAAGATGCCGACGGTGAACGCGCGGTGCTGGTCACGCTGGACGTGATCGGAGTCAGCCGCGAGATGTCGGCAGCGATCGCCGAAACGCTGAAACAACGGCACGGATTGGAGCGTCGGCAACTGGCCCTTTGTACCTCGCACACGCATTCGGGGCCCGTGGTGTACCGCAACCTGTCGCCGCTGCACGAATTGGTCGTCGATCCGCAACAACGGCAACGGATCGAAGAATACACCGCCACGCTGCAGAACAAGATTCTGCAGATCATCGACAAGGCGCTGGCGGACCTGAAACCCGCCCAGCTTTCCTGGGCCAGCGGCACGGCGACGTTCGCCGTCAACCGGCGGAACAACCCAGCCGGCCAGGTACCGCAACTGCGGGCCGAAGGCAAACTGTGCGGACCCTTCGACCATGACGTGCCCGTGCTGGCCGTCCGCAATGCGTCCGGCAAGCTGCAAGCCGTCGTCTTCGGCTACGCCTGCCATGCGACGACACTCGATCTGTTCCAATGGTGCGGCGATTATCCGGGCTACGCCCAGATCGAACTCGAACAAGCTCATCCGGATTGCCAAGCGATGTTCTGGGCTGGATGTGGTGCTGACCAAAACCCGCTGCCGCGGCGAACCGTCGAACTGGCCATGGATTACGGTCGACAATTGGCGGCGGCGGTTGACGGGGTGTTGAGCAACCCGATGCAGCCCGTGGCAGCCAGGTTGGCGACCGATTTCCGCGATGTCGACTTGCCGTTTGCCGGCTTGCCCACGCGGGAACAGGTCGAGGAAGCGGCCCAGTCCACGAACCGTTACGAAGCGGCCCGCGCGAAACTGTTGCTGTCGCAGATGGCGGATGACCGGCCGCTTAGCACCACGTATCCTTTCCCCGTTCAAGTCTGGCGGCTGGGCGACGACGTCCAGTTCATCGTCCTGGGCGGCGAAGTGGTGGTGGATTTCGCGTTGCGGCTGAAAGCCGAGCTGCGCGGTCCGCGGACTTGGGTCGCCGGGTACGCCAACGACGTCATGGCCTATATCGCCTCGCGCCGCGTACTGGAGGAGGGCGGTTACGAAGGTATCGGGGCCATGGTTTACTACGGCCTGCCTGCCGGTTGGGCACTGGAAAGCGAGGACTTGATCGTCGATGAAGCCAAGCGGCAAGCGGCACCGTAAGCCCCGTTCCTTCGACACGGTCCTGGTGCTCTTGGAAGCCGGTTTTCTCATTTCGCAAGGAAACGAAGTCATGGAATCGAAGCCCGAGAGGAAATCCCGTGTCAAGAAAATCATCCAGGTGCTCAGCAAGACGCACCCGGATGCGAAACAGGCGTTAGAGTTCCACAATCCGCTGGAACTGCTGGTCGCGCTCATTCTCGCGGCCCAGGCTCGGGATGATCTGGTGAATTCGGTGACCTCGCAACTGTTTCCAAAGTACCGTACCGCCGCCGATTGGGCCGCCGCGGCACAGGATACGTTGCAGGCCGAATTGCAGCGGATCAATTTCTATCGCAAGAAAGGCGAGGCGATTCAAAAGGCCTGCCGGGCGTTGGTCGAACGGTTCGGCGGCGATGTGCCGGATAACCTGGACGATCTGCTGACACTGCCCGGCGTCGGACGCAAGACGGCGAACATCATCCTCGGCAACGCGTTCGGCCAGCAGACCATCGGTGTCGATACGCATGTCGCTCGGCTGTCGCAGCGTCTTGGCTTGACGGAGCGAACCGATCCGGACAAGATCGAAGCGGATTTGGTCGAAATCGTCCCGGCGAGCAGTGCGGTCAAGTTTTGCCATCTGCTGCAGTTTCACGGCCGTAGCGTGTGCGGGGCGAAAAAGCCGCACTGTGCGGAATGCACCATCCAGACCCTGTGTCCGCAGATATATCATCAACGGGGATTGCAGACCTAGGCAGAATCTCCTAAACATACCTGAGTTTTGTGCTTCTGAATGGCGGCGTTCCGCTGCCGCAAAAACAAGAGGAGTCCATTATGAGTCGTGGTTGGGTCGTAACCTTGGCAGCATTGGGGATTAACCTTGCGTTGGGCATTCTGTACACGTGGAGCGTGATCAGCAAAGCGGTTCCGGAGGATTGGAATTGGACCGAGCAGCAGAAATCTTGGCCGTATGCCATCGCCTGCCTGGTGTTTTCCATCATGATGGTCCCGGCGGGGCGGTTGCAGGACAAGATCAGTCCTCGCTGGGTAGCCACATTCGGGGGGGTGTTGGTGGGGCTGGGGATGATCCTGGCCAGCCGCGGGAACTCCTATTGGAACTATATGCTGGGCTTTGGCGTGTTGGCCGGGACGGGGATCGGGTTTGGATACGCTTCCGCGACACCGCCGGCGGTGAAGTGGTTTCCCGCCGCTCGGACGGGGATGATCGCCGGAATCGTCGTGTCGGGCTTTGGCTTGGCCTCGGTGTACGCGGCGCCGCTGACAAACTGGCTGGTCAAGCAGGAAGGCGGGGTGCCCGGTGCCATGTTCACGCTGGGGATTGCCTTCTTGCTGGTTGTGGTGGCTTTGGCCCAGTTGCTTCGCACGCCGCCCAAGGGGTATGTCCCCGCGGGAACCATTCCACCGACTCCCGGGGCGATCGCCAAGAAGGAAGATTTCTCGCCGATGGAAATGTTGCGAACGCCGCAATTCTATTTGTTATGGTTCATGTATGCCTGCGGGGCGGGCGCGGGGCTGATGATCATCGCCAAACTGGCCGTGATCGCGGACAAGCAGGCCGGTGTCGCTTTGGGATTCATGCTGGTCGCTTCGCTGGCCGTCGGCAATGGGGCCGGGCGGATCATCGCGGGGATGCTGTCCGACAGGCTGGGACGCAAACCCACGCTCATCGGCTGTCTGTTGTTTCAAGCGGTGCTGATGATCGTGCTGACCTTGGCAACCAAAGGCTCGATGCTGTCCGCCATTCCGGTCATGGCGGTGTTGTCCGCGCTGATGGGCGCGAACTACGGTGCCAATCTGGCGTTGTACCCTTCGGTCACGAAGGACTTCTACGGCTTGAAGAACTTCGGCGTCAACTACGGCCTGGTCTTCACCTCCTGGGGCCTGGGCGGGTTTGCCTTGTCCCTGGTGGCGGGGAAACTGTACGACACGTACCAGACCTTCACCTACTCGTGCTACCTGGCCGCGGTCTTATTAGTGCTGGCTGCGTTTGGCGCGCTGCTGCTCCGTCCGCCGCGAGCCCAGAACGCACCGGCGGCGTGATGCAATGGCTGTGCCAAGCGGACAGCGAGGAATTCCTCGCCGTGTTTGGCAGAAATACGCCACCCCCAAGGCAAGATCGCAACAACAACCCTGAGGATGCCGCGTCACGACTCGAACTGCGTCAGAAACCGGTCCATCAGTTCCGGTTTCTGACGCGTGTAGTCGCCGTCCTGCAGGAAATGCTCGAGCTGGCGAATGTTGGCTGCGGCCAGTTCGGGCGCCTGACGACGCAGCGCCAAGGCGTTGTCGATCGCCTCCAGCACGGAGACGCCATCCGGGACGTGAATCATGCCATCCACGGGCAGCGGAATCAACGTTTGGACTTGACGAAAATCGCAGGTCACCACGATGGCGCCGGCGTAGATCGCTTCGTAATGGCGATAGCTCCAGCGAGCGTTGCCCGCCGGCGCCAGCGCGACGCGCGATTGCAGCAGATGCCGAAAGTACACAAAGAATCCGACGCGACGGCGGCGGCAGAACAACTCCTCGCTACCGCCCAGCTGCTGCTCCAAATCGCGTCGCTCGGAGGGTGAACCGATCAGACCGCCCCAGAACCGATAGCGGTCGCCGGCGCTGCGCACCTCGCGCACCCACTGAACCCGCTGGTTCGCCACCGAACAGCCGGTCAGCGAGCCGACGAAAGCGACGTCGTAGGTCCGATCGCATTCTCGTTCAGACCGCAGCCATGCCGTCGCTCGCCGGTAACGCAAGCCGAAAGACAATCCCGGAAAACGGCGGATCGGCAGTACGCCAAACTTGATCCCGTTGTCCCAGCCGGGTTCTGTCCAGGCCTTCAAGTAGCGGTCGCTCAGCGACAGCAGGAATTCCTTGTCGGAGTCGTACCAAGCGGCGCCAGGAACATCCAAATAGTCAAATAAGATCGCCTTGCCGTAGCGTATTTGCGCGAGATCGTCCCTCCGCAAAGCCGTTGGCATTCCAATAAACAAGGTGTCGCAGGTCTTCCGTCCGGAACGTTTCAGGTCCGCGGTCGAAATCGTTTCGACCGCGCGTCGCCCGTGAAAAATCTTCAAAAAGCGACACAGATTCATGCCACGCACGCCTCGCCCCGCCGGGTAGTCGGCTTGCAAGATCAAAAACTTGGCCATTTATCCCACGTCGCCTGTTTGAGAATGTACCCACCGCAAACGCAACAGAGCATATCGCCCGTTTGTCCCACGCCGCAAGAGGACTTTCAAGGCTATACCAGCGGCTTATGATGTGGTGTATATTGCCCTGAGACCGAAGCAATGCGTCCGATGGAGGAGAAACCGGGCGATGTCCCGGGCGGCTAGCGACAAGTCGGCCGCCTGCTTGCTCGGCAAGCGGCGTTCTCGGCTGTCTCGTTTCACAGGAGTTTTTCGTGCCAAAGATCCTCGCAATCGATGGTAAACCGGATAAGTTGGCCGCTATATCGTCGTTGCTGAAGCAATGGATACCCGAATCTGCTGTGATCACTGCACAATCCGGCGAGGAGGGGATCGCCAAGGCGTCGGTGGAACTGCCGGATGCCATCCTGTTGGACGCCGGCATACCGGGCATGGACGGTTTTCAGATCTGTCGGCGACTGAAAGCCGATACCAGAACGGGCCTCATCCCCGTGATCATGGTCATGCCCCTCAGAACGGACGCGCAGAGCCGGAGCCAAGGTTTGGAGATCGGTGCAGACATCGTTCTGTCTAAACCGATTGACGAGCACGAGTTGGTATCTCAAATCAAGGTCGCGTTGCGGATCAGGGCGGCGGAGGCGGCCCTGCGGAGGGAACGAGATTCGTTGGAGGCAATGGCTCAGGCCCGGATGGGCGACCTGTGGAAAGACCAAACGAATCACAGGACGCTGTTCAACGAGATGCTGGACGGTTTCGCGTTGCACGAAATTGTTTGCGACGCGGACGGAGTGCCGGTGGACTACCGCTTTTTGGCGGTGAATCTGGCTTTCGAGCGGATGACCGGCCTGACAGCGGCAGCCGTCGTGGGCCGAACGGTCCTGGAAGTCTTGCCGCGCACCGAACGTCGCTGGATCGAGACCTATGGCAAGGTCGCGCTCGCCGGCGAGACGGTATCTTTCGAGGACTATTCCGCCGCACTCGCAAAGCATTTCGAGGTGAGGGCCTTTCGCACCGCACCCTCTCAGTTCGGCTGTGTTTTCCAAGACATCACCGCACGCAAACAGGCCGAAGAGGAATTGCGCGGCAGCGAAAGACGGTTAAAGGAAGCACAGCGAATTGCCAAAATCGGCAGCTGGGAATTCGACCTGACCGAAAACCGTCTTTTCTGGTCGGACGAAGTCTTCCGGATTTTTGAGATCGACAAGAAGACGTTTGGCCTAACGAATGAGGCTTTCATTGCGGCCATTCATCCGGAAGATCGCGATGCCGTTCGAGCTGCCTATCAACGATCGCTGGACACCAAGAGACCTTATGCGATCGTTCACCGCCTGCAGTTCCCTGACGGCCGTATCAAGCATGTTTCGGAACGTTGCGAAACGACGTTCGATGCAGACGGCAAAGCGATCTATTCTGCCGGTACCGTCCAGGATGTTACGGAACAGATCCAAAGGAGCCAAAGACTGAAGGCCAGCGAGAACAAATTCCGAAGCTACGTAGAAAACGCCCCCGATGGCATCTTCGTCGCGGATGAAAGCGGGACGTATTTGGAGGTCAATGCCGCCGCGGAGCGGATCACCGGGTATTCCAAGGAGGAACTCGTAGGAAGAAGCATCTTCGAAACCATCCTGCCTGAGGACCATCCGATCGCGAAACAGCACTTTCATGCCGTTGTTACGTCGGGTGCCGCGGTGGGCGAACTCCGGTATGTTCACAAGAGCGGAGAGGCCCGCTACTGGTCGGTCAAGGCCGCAAAACTGAATGACCGTTGCTCGATTGGATTCGTCTCTGACATCACCGATCGCAAGCGCGCGGAGATGGAAAGGGAGCAACTTCAAGCCCAGTTGCTTCAGGCGCAGAAGATGGAATCCGTCGGTCGGCTGGCGGGCGGGGTAGCCCACGACTTTAACAACATGCTGGGCGTGATCCTGGGCTACACGGAACTGGCATTCGAGGGAGTGGACCCGTCGCTGCCGCTGCACCATCACCTGCGAGAGATCCGCAAGGCAGCCCAGCGTTCGGCCGACTTGACGCGGCAATTGCTGGCCTTTGCCCGCAAGCAGATCATTGCCCCCAAGGTACTCGACCTAAACGCGACCATCGCGGGCATGACCAAGATGTTGCAGCGGTTGATCGGCGAGAATATCGACCTGGTTTGGCAGCCCAGCAGGGGCCTGTGGCAGGTCAAGGTGGATCCCTCGCAAATCGACCAGATCCTGGCCAACCTGTGTGTCAACGCCCGGGACGCGATCACCGGCGTGGGCCAGGTCACCATCGAGACGAAAAACGAGGTATTCGACGAGGCATACCGCGCCGCCCACCCAGACTTTGCCGTGGGAGAATACGTGCTGCTGGCCGTCCGGGACAACGGCTGCGGGATGGACAAGAAGACCCTGGACAGTATTTTCGAGCCTTTCTTCACCACCAAGAATGTGGGCCAGGGGACCGGCCTGGGGTTGGCCACGATCTACGGCGCGGTCCGTCAGAACCAGGGGGTCATTCAAGTCGAAAGCGAGCCAGGCCAAGGAACGACCATCAAGATCTATTTCCCGCGGCACAAAGGCGAGAATGCGCCCTTCTTGCGGCAGGCTCCCGCCGAGCCTGCCGTTCGCCCCAGCAAGACCATCCTGCTGGTCGAAGACGAGCCGGCGCTCCTGAGAATGATCATGCAGATGCTGGAACGGATGGGGTACACCGTGCTCGCAGCCCGCAATCCCGGCGAGGCAATCCGGCTGGCCGAGGCCCACGCGGGTGCCATCCATCTGCTCATGACCGACGTCATCATGCCGGAGATGAACGGCCGCGATCTGGCCGAACACCTCTTGTCCCTCTATCCCGATCTCAAGCGGCTGTTCATGTCGGGTTACACCGCCGATGTTGTTGCCCACCACGGCGTTGTGGACGAGGGCGTGCAATTCATCCAGAAACCGTTCTCGATTACGGATTTGGCGGCGAAGCTGCGGCAAGCGTTGTGGCTTGGCCCGGCGAAAGAACGCGAGACACGGACACCACCCAGCGTGGGGCGTGCCACCATCTTGGAAGCAAGTTGAGGCGGTCCCTGTTCAGCGGACGGTCCGTTTGCGATAATCCCGTCGCCGGAACGTCAGCTGGGCCGGCGGGAACCGACTCTTGCCTCACCGGAACCGGCGATGACCACCATTCTCGGCATTTCGGCCTTTTATCACGACGCGGCAGCCGTGCTGGTCCGCGATGGGGCGATTGTCGCCGCGGCTCAGGAGGAACGCTTCACCCGCAAGAAGCACGACGAACAGTTTCCCGTGGCCGCCATCGAGTACTGTCTGCAGGAGGCCGGCCTGCGGCCGGAGCAGATCGACTACGTTGGCTTTTACGACAAGCCGTTCCTGAAATTCGAGCGGTTGTTGGAGACCTACCTCGCCTATGCACCATCCGGATTCCGTTCCTTTCTGCAGGCGATTCCGGTTTGGCTGAAACAGAAGCTGCATCTCCGCCGCGAGTTGAACGCGGGGTTGCAGTACGCCTATCGCAAGCAGTACGTGTTTGCCGAGCATCACGAGTCGCACGCGGCCAGTGCGTTCTTTCCGTCGCCGTTTGACGAAGCCGCCATCCTGACCGTCGATGGCGTCGGCGAGTGGGCGACGGCCAGCTGCGGTTACGGGCGCGGCAATCGCATCAGGCTCACGCACGAGCTGCATTTCCCGCACTCGCCCGGCTTGTTGTATTCGGCGTTCACCTACTTCTGCGGCTTTCGCGTCAATTCGGGCGAATACAAACTGATGGGCCTGGCTCCCTACGGCGAACCGAAATACGCCGGCTTGATCTTGGACAAGCTGCTCGACCTGAAGCCGGACGGCTCGTTTCGCCTGGACATGTCCTACTTCGACTACTGCCGAGGCCTGACCATGACGTCGCGCAAGTTCGAGCGGCTGTTCGGCGGCTCGCCGCGGCGGCCCGAGTCGCCGCTGACCCAGCGCGAGATGGATCTGGCCGCTTCGGTCCAGGCCGTGACCGAAGAGATCACGCTCCGCATGGCTCGCCACGTCCACGCGCAAACCGGGCTGACGCGATTGTGCCTGGCCGGCGGTGTGGCGTTGAATTGCGTCGCCAACGGCCGCATCCTGCGCGAAGGCCCGTACACCGACGTCTGGATTCAGCCGGCCGCGGGCGATGCGGGCGGAGCGCTCGGCGTGGCCCTGTTCATCTGGCACCAGTTGCTGGGAAATCCCCGCACGGTCAACCCCCTGGACCAGCAGCACGGTTCGCTGCTAGGCCCGCGTTTTACCGCGGAGGAGATCCAGCGGTTCTTGGACGGTCTGGGAGCCAAGTACCATCGCTGGGACGACGAGCATGAGTTGTGCGACCGCGTGGCCGAACTGATCGCTCAAGAAAAGGTCGTGGGCTGGCTGCAGGGCCGCATGGAGTTCGGGCCGCGGGCCCTGGGCGGCCGCAGTATCCTGGGCGACGCGCGGAGTCCGCGGATGCAAGCGGTGATGAACTTGAAGATCAAGTTTCGCGAGTCGTTCCGGCCGTTCGCCCCGTCCGTGCTGGCCGAGCGGGCGGAGGAGTTCTTCGAGCTGCCGACGAACCAACCGAGTCCGTACATGCTGTTGGTCGCCCCGGTGCAGAGTGGCAAACGCTTGGTGGCGGCCGAGGCGGAACCGCAGCGGTCGGGCGTGGACCAACTGCGAACGCTACGGTCCGTCATACCGGCCGTCACGCACGTGGATTACTCGGCCCGCGTGCAGACGGTCGATCCGCAGCGGCATCCGCGGTACTGGCGGCTGTTGAAACAGTTCGAAGCCAAGACCGGTTGCCCGGTGTTGATCAACACCAGCTTCAACGTGCGCGGCGAGCCCATCGTCTGTACGCCAGAGCATGCCTACCGCTGTTTCATGGCCACCAACATGGACGCGCTGGTCTTGGAGAACTTTGTCCTGCTCAAAGCCGAGCAGCCCGGAGCCCGGCAGTACCCGCTCGACGATTATCTAGCCCAATTCGCGTTGGATTGATTCGCAAATGCTGGGATTGTGTCCCTTGTCGTTGCCATCGCAAGGGCCGTCAGGTCTTCCGCCGTTTCAGGCCAGCCCGATCCAGCAGGCTTTGCGACAGCAGGTCGCGGATGGGTTCCTCTTCCGCCGGCGGCGGGCCGCTAGCGTTCAGGTCGTCGACGGGCGAGTAGCGCATCTCGTACTTGTGCTTGGCAACCGACAGCGTGTCGCCGGGGTCCAGTCGCTTGCGCATCGTCGCGACGCGGAGGCCGTTCACCTTGGTGCCGTTGCGGCTGCCCTTGTCCGAGACGAACCAGTAGCCATCGTCCGCAATCAGCTCGCAATGCTGCCCCGAAACGTTGGCAAACCGCAACACGATGTCGCAAGTTTCCCGCCGCCCGATGGTCAGCCGCTTCTTCAATAATGGAATGGGATCTCCGCCGCCCAGAGGGACAAGTTCGCCGTACATCTGCCAGGCTCCCCTTGTTTCACGCCGCGATCGACTTATGATTCGGACACCGGACGCGCAACGGTTGGCGGTCACCCGCCTTACGCAACCCTTTCGTCAAGTACTTTACATGACGCAGCCATCGCCGTCAACCAAGGACACCCCGTCTGCCGCCTCGGCGGCCGATTTCGACTGGCGCGCGGCCGGCTTGCGCTACTTTGCTTATAACTTCTTTCTCCGCCGCAAGTTCGGGCATCGCGTCCAGCGGGTCAGCGTCGATGCGGGCTTTACCTGTCCCAACGTGGATGGGACCGTCACCACGGGCGGTTGCACGTTCTGCGACAATCGCAGCTTCAGTCCCAGCCGCCGGCTGCCGGGCCGCTCGATCGGCGAACAGATCGACGAGGGCATCCGCCGCATGCAAGCGCGCTACCGTTGCGAGCATTTCATGGCCTATTTTCAGCCCGCCACAAACACCTACGCGCCTGTCGAACGCTTGCGCGATGTCTACGAACAAGCGCTCGCCCATCCCCGCATCATCGGCCTGGCCGTCGGCACGCGGCCCGATTGCCTGCCCGACGACGTCTTGGATTTGCTGACGAAACTGGCCCGCCGCACGTATCTGTCCGTCGAGTACGGGATGCAGACGATGCACGACCGATCGCTGGACTGGATGAACCGCGGGCACCGGCACGAAGCGTTTGTCGACGCCATGCAGCGGAGCCGGGGCCGCGGATTTGACATCGGTGCTCATCTGATCGTGGGCCTGCCCGGCGAATCGCGGGAGGACGTCTTGGCCTCGGCCCGCGAATTGGTGCGATGGGAGGTCGATGCCGTGAAGATCCACAATCTGTATGCCGTCCGCAACACGCGTCTGGCGGACCAGTTGCAGCGCGGCGAAGTTCGGCTGCTGGAGCGGGACGAGTACCTCGATACGCTGATCGCGATCCTCGAACGGCTGCCGCCGCGGGTGGTTGTCGAGCGGATCAGCGGTGACGCGCCTCGCGAGTACTTCGTCGCGCCAGCGTGGTGCTTGGACAAAGTGGCCGTCCGGGCAGCGCTGGAGGCCGAACTGTGCCGCCGCGATACATGGCAGGGAAAGTGCTACTCGCCGGACCAATCGCCGGGGCCCGGCGTACCATCGTGGCGAGGAACACCTTAGCAGCGATATCCGGCGCGAGCGATGAACCCGTCGAACGTTATCTACAACGTACCCAGGACGGCCGGGGTGATGACCGACAACAGTTCTTCGAGTTCCCAGCCCGCGGCATCGTCCCAGGCAGATGCCGAGTGAGGCTCTGCCAGACGGTCACGAACCACGGCCCCGTCCGCCGCGTTGGCAGCGGGTGCAAAAACCAGATCCACCGCCGGGGCGATGAGCCGTGGCGGCGCGGTGGCAGCATCGCGTGCGGCTTCATCCGCCGCTTGACTTGCCGCCTCCGGTACCCACGGCGATTTCAACGCCGCGGATACCATCTCGCTCTCGCCTTCGGCGGTCCCCGCGCCATCCGCCTGCTGATTCAGAAAGTTGACCACCGCCAGGATGTCCTCGGGCGTGACCCATCCGTCCCCGTTCACATCCCAGAAGGGACCGCCCAGGACGCTCGTCGTCAGGGGCCTTGAACCGTTCTGGTTGTAGTCGTTGATTTGCTGCAAGGCATCCAACGGCACGACCCGCCCGTCACCGTCAACGTCGTAGGCATTGTCCAGGTTGGTTAGGCCGAGGAGCACGGGCGGACTGCTGACCGGCGTCACCGGCGGGTCGAAGTTGCCCACAATCGGCAAGGCGAATTCGTCGCCAAAGCTGGCGTACAGGTCGTTGCCCAACGGCACGGGCTTGTATTGCGCCCGGCCGTCCTCGGCAGCGATTCGTTGTGGCCAGGGGGTACCGCCGGAGATCAGGAAGTACCATTCGCCGTTTTCTTCCGGCGAGACGCCCGCCCGATCAGGCACCCACAGCCCGATGTCGTCGATCCCATCCCCGTCCATATCGGCGGCTACCGGTTTCTCGCGGACGCCGATGAAGCCGAACTGGTAATGTACTTCGGCGCCCGGAACCCACGATCGCGGGATGCCATCGCCCATTCCATCTTGGGTCGTGAACAGGAACGTGAAGCGATCGTCTTTCCAGACCCCCAAGTCGTCCGCACCATCGCCGTTAAAGTCGCCCACAATCGGAATCCCGGACATGTTGCTCGTGTCCAGCACCGTATCCAATTGGTAGTCGTGGGTGGTATCGAAGTACCATCGGTTTCCAGCGAACAAGCCGACTTCATCGCCGTTGGTCTGGTCGCCGTCAAAGTTTCCGGCGATCGGGATGCCCGTCACTCCCATGGGTTCAATGATCCCCGTAGGCGGGTTCGGCACGCCGTCGTTGTCCGTGTCGATCAGCCAGCGGAAGTGCTGGCCGGCCTTGCCATACGCCGCCAGCTTGTCAAACCCGTCGGCCAAGGAATTGGCTCCCGGCGGCGAGAAGTTTCCGGCGAAGAGATTGTCGGTGGTAAAGCCTAGGACGTAAGTCAGGTCCCGATTCACATAATCCCCATCCTTGCCTTCCGGATCCCACACCCGGTTGCCGTTGGAATCGACGTATACGCTGCCTGCCGCCCATACGCCGATCTCGGGACGGCTGTCGACCGTAAACCGGGCCACGAAGGCGCCGCCCGGCTGACCGTCGCCGCTGGGAAACTGGAGGTCCGTCGTCTCTTGCGGTTCTCCGGTGTTCGATTCGCCGTCCAGCGCGTTGCCGGCCGGGTCGACCAGGTTGTCCGACAGCGTCAGCGTAAAGCGGTCGTCGGGCAGCGGATTGACAAAGTAGATCGTGAGGTAGCCCTCGGCCGGTTGGCCGTCGGCCAAGGCGGGACTGGTGGTGAACTCGACGCGGTCGATGGCGATCGGCCCGTGATGATCGCCGACCAGCGAGTAATTGGCGGCGTTTTCCGCCACGGGACGGAACAGGGCCTCGTACAGGAAGTTCGCCTCCACGTTGCTGCGGGCCGGCCAGTCCTCGACGCTGATCACCAGCGAGTGGACCAGCGGCGTGGGACCACTGGTCGAGGGCTTGGGGTCGAACAGTTCGTAGGAGTTGTTCTGGCTGTTGACATCGACCCGCGTCACCTGCGGCCCTTGGGTGTCGATGAAGATGTTCAGCACCTGATCCGCATCGCCGATGCCGTCCGTAACGCTGTTCACGTTCCCCGCCAGATCTTCGGCGGTCACGAGGATTTCGCGGACCCCGTCGAACGGGAACCATCCCGGATCGTTCAAGTCGCGGATAAACGCTGCCGTCCACTGACCGTCCGGGAAGGCTTCATCGCCGTCGTTGGGCAGGGCGACGGTCAGGCGGTACTCGGCAGGGTTGTTGATACTATTCAACGCCTCGGCATCCACGTACAACCGGACGAGGGAATTGGCCTCGGCCCAGCCGGTAAAGCCGGCGCCGGGATCGTTGGTGACGCGGTCGGCCAAGGTGTCGGGGTAACCTGACACGCCCGAGTCCCCGCTGGCCGGGAAGATGCCGATGATGCTGACCGGCGGCGGAATCGTGTCCAGCGTGACCTGCAACGCCGGCCCCCATTCGCCGCGGCCGAGTTGTTCCGGATCGGCTCGATCGCGAACCCAAACGGCGGCGCTGAGGAAATTGTTATGGCCTTCCAGCAGATCGCCCGGTCCGGCGGTGAATCGCCAGGTGTTGCCGCTGCCCGTGAAATAGGCGTACCCGATGGCCACACCGTTGTTGAATACTTGGACGCCGTAGTGAGCCGACGCGTCCGGCGTGTCGTCGTCCGTCGTATCGGGCACCAGGTTCAAATTGGTGAACTCGTCCAAACGGTCGTCATCCAAGAGGATGTCGAACGTCGGCGCCGTGTCCCGAGTCACGTCGTCGCTGTCGCTGCGGCCCGTGTCCGAGCCGGCTTGCAGATCGACCAGCGAGGGAACCGGAGCCGGCACGTTCATCACGGTGAACCGGTAGACGTTGACTGCGTTTGGTGCGTTCGTGTCGCCGCGGACGCGCAGGAAATAGGTCTGGTTTCGTACGGCCCCATGCGTAAAACGCCGCCCGATCACATTGCCCACCGGATCCGTCAGGGGGCTGCCCGTGCCGATCAACGAGCCGTCCGAGTCATAGACGTCGACTTGTAAGATGCCATCCCCGGGCAGACCGCTGCGGCCGTTCGCCAAGCTGGGCAGCGCATCGAAATAGACATGGTAGTCCAGCGTGCCGGTTTCCGCGGCCACGAATTGGAAGAAGTCCTCGTCCCCGGGAATCCCCAACGGACCGGCTCCGGGATCGATCGTGGGGTCGACGTTCAACGTCCCGCCAGCTCCCACGTAGGTGGCCGTGGGCAAGGTATTGTTGCTCTCGTAAGGATCCGGCTTGAAAACAACCCAACGGCCCAGGCCATCGGTCCCCGTGCCGCCCGTCAGTGGGTTCACGGGAGTCACCGCCACGTACTCGATGCCCTCGTACACGATCGCCGGGACCGGATTGGTCAGCCCCGGTGCGATGCGAATGGTTCCGGAACGGCGATCCGGCGCCACGCGCTGCAGGATCGTGTCCCCCAGGCCATCGTCCACGACGTTCAGAACGTCGCTGGCGTTGGGGGCATCCCCCAGCACGTGGAAGCGGAGCACGGAACTGCGGTCCGCGGCCGCCGTGAAGAAGGCATCGGCGATCCGGATGCGGATCGCGTCGTCGCCCCGGCGAGCCTCGATCCTCGCCTCCTCGACATCCGCATCCGGCAGCGATTCGCTCGCGACAGTGCCGTTGACCGTCACGTTCAGCGACACGCCGTTGGCTTGAATCACGTCGATCGTGTCGTCTTGCAACGTGCCATAGATCTGCAGCGTGTCGAACCCCGTGCCGCCGCGGTAGGTGTTGTTACCGATCATCCCGGTCCCGTTGGCATCGCCCATGCCGCCAACCAGGATGTCGTCGCCATCGCCGCCCGACAAGACGTCGTCGCCCCGTCCGCCGATCAGCAAGTCGGCACCGGCACCGCCGTTGATCGTGAACGGCGTGTCGACCGCGATCGCGCGGGCATCCACCACGTCGTCGCCGCCGCCGCCGTTGACCGTCACCGAGACAAACGACGTCGCCGCCGCATTCGGCACGGCCTCGAATCGCAGCACATCCGCCCCGTCGTCACCGTTGACCGTGATCGTCTCCAGACCGGTTGGCAAGCCGGAGTGGTTGGCCACAAACGTGTCATCGCCGGCCCCCAGGTCGATCACCAGGTTCGTCTTGTTCGAAAACTCGATGGGCTCGAAAGCGTCCACGGTGACGCGGCCGGCGGTAACACCCAGGATCTGCCCGCTGGTGTAGGTGACCGCATTGCCGGTGTCGAGCAGGCTGGCGATGACGGGGGTGCTGCTGATGTGAAACGCCGCGGCGGGAACGATATCGGTGATGGGTTGGAGGTTCTGGAAAAAGACGGTCTGCGTGTCGGCGCCGTCGACAAGGACGCTCTGGCCGTCGCCGGGATTGGCGCCGATGTTGACCGTGCTGCTGGTCCGCGTGGGGCCGCCGGTCTGCGTCAGATCGAGGCGGTCGAAGCCGATGCCGCCGTCGAAACGGATCCCGGCGGGCACCGTCACGAGCCCGTTCGAGCTGTCGACGATCAGGGTGTCATTGCCGCCCAAGCCATTGACGTTGATCTGGTTGAGCGTCGAAAGCTGATAAGGTCCGAAGAGGACTCCGTTGACGAAGACATCCAGCAGCAGCGGATTGGCGGCATTGCGGACCAGCAGGATCGTGTCGTCCTGGCCGGCGAAATCCATGTCGCCGTCGATCTGCAACACGCCTGAGTTGAACACGGTCGTGCTGGCGTTGGAAACGCTCCAAGCGCCCCGTCCCAACGTGCCGGCGACCAGGATGTCGTCGTTTGGATCGTAGTCCATGTCCCACACCGGGGCATTCGGCAGGCCGCCGCCGAACTCCGTCCATGTCCCCAGACTGGTCGTGATCGAGCGAAATATGCCGCCGTCTCCGCCCGCCAGCAGCGCGCCCACGCTGCTGATCGTGTCGAACACGAATTCCAGCGAGCGGAGATTCGAGTCGATCAAGTTGCCCGTAATATCGCTCCAGGAACCGCCGGCATCGAGGGACTGGAACACTTGGTCGTTGTCGATGGCGAACACCGTCATCCAGTCCTCGGGATGCATGAGGACATCCACGATCGTTCCCACGCCCGGCGGCAGCGCCGCGGTGACAGCCAGGGCGCCGAACGTCGTTACGGTCCGCGCCAACACCTGGCTGCCGGAACCCACGTACAGCACGTCGGGGTTGTCCACGCCGTCGCGGCGGCCACCATAGTCGATGGCGCTGCGGTTGACGACCGTCGTGCTGACTTGCGTCAAGTTCTCGGCCCGGTCGGTCGATTCATAAGCTCCGTTGTTACCGCCGATGATCAATCGGTCGCCGACCACGTTGTTGACGGCCAACGGCGTGACGAACTGCGGAGCAATGGCCGGGTCCGTACCGGTGTTCAGCGCGGGAGAGACGGCGGCACCGACCTGGTTGTTGGCGGCATCCATGACGCGATATCGGAATCCGCCCAGGTTCTGCCGGCTGGAGTAACGGATCGAATTCGGGGTGGCCCCGATCGGATCCACCACCACGTCGCCCCCATCGGCCACCGATGCGCTTCGCCACACCAGACCGCCCGAAGCGATCTGTTCCGTGGTGCCGGTATCTTGATTCCCGCTGATGATGATATTCGCCACCGTATCGTAGACCACGTCGTGCATTTCGGTGATCTGCAAGCCGCCCGCTGCGTCGCTCAACAGCGAGAACCAGTCCCCCGTGTTGTCTTGAGGACTGGTGCGGCGATAGATCCCGCCATCGTCCACCTCGATCAAATCGCCGGCAGCATTGAAGACCATGTCGCGCGAGTCGGCATGCGGCGCGCTGCCGCTGGCCGTTCCGCCGCCGGCAAAGCCCTGGTTCTGCGCATGGGTCAGGTGCTGCCACTGCGGAGAGAACGCATTGGTCGTAGAGCCCGGGGCGACCGGTGCCACGGCCGTATTGCCCCGAAACAGCCGGGCCGTAAAATCGTTCGCGCCGACCGCGTTGGGGAAGGGGCCGTCTTGGCGATCGCCGCCCACGTACACGAGGTTCACGTTCGTTGGATCGGCCAGGATCGAAAAGTGAACAGCGCCCTGGCCGCCCGGCTTCAGCGTGGGATTGAGACCTTCCAAGTCTCCGTCGCCTTCCAGGGTGACCGGCAAGTCCATCTCGGTCCACGTGCCCCCCAGGTTGTCGCTGAAACCGATATAGTTGGGCTGACCATTCTGAAGCACTCCCACATAAACGCGCCCGTTGATCGGCGAGACCGACATCTCGGTATTGTTGTTGCCGGCGACTTGGATTCGCGATTGCAGCGTCGCGTCGTTTTGGGAAACATCTACCCAAATCGCTCCCGCGTCATCCGTGCGGAAGAGCCCGACTCCGCTGACCGACGCATAGAAGCGGTTGTTGTCCTGCGGATCGCCGGCGATAAACAAGACGGGGCCCGCCCCCAGTCCGTTCGTCCCCGAGATCAAGTTGAACGTGGCTCCACCGTCGGTGCTGCGGTACATCCCCGCGCCAACGCCTCCGCCAAATCCATTGGCGCCGACCAGAACCGTGTTTCCTCGCGCCCCGATGCCGGAAATGCTTCTGCCCGCCAGGTCCGTTGCGGCCACCTGCTGCCAGTTGTCTCCGCCATCAGTTGTCCGCAACACACCGGTCAACGGCCCGCCCGCCCCGTTAAAGGCGCTGAAACGCCCCACGCCCGCCCACAGCGTGTTGTTCGAGGCAACGGTGGGGTCCATTTCCAAGGCCCCAATCGAAAGACCGGGAAACGGGTCCGTCAAGGGCTCCCACGAGGGATTGGCGGCCGTGGCGTTGGTCGTTCGCCAAACGCCGCCGTTGACCGCCCCGACGTAGATCGTATCGGCGTCCGTCGGATGCGCGACGACTTGCTGAATCGCGCCGCTGACCGGGTTCGCCCCGGGTCCCGTACTCGGCAGGTTCTCCGTTTGACCGTTGATGGCTGGCGATGGCCCCTGGGCCACCCAATCGGGTACGTTCAGCAAAGCGACCGTCAACAGCGCCCGCTCTTCCAACGACTCGAACCGCAGCTGCCGGCTCAAACAACGGCAGGCGGCGCAGCGACGTGATCTGCGTCCCGCGGAAGAAAGACGGTCGAGGGTTCGGTTCAGCGGTGTCTGACGAGGCAAACCACTACGAACAACCACGGGAGACTCCTTTGCAGCAGCAGGACAAGCGGGTATTGTCAATATAAAGGATTAGGGACCGACGTGAGGAATGTCAACCCACGCAGATTTACTTTCTTCGTTTCTTTTTTTCTCCAGCCCGAAAGCCGCTGCTCCGGAATGGGACGATGGGTGGCAAAGGCGGCGCAGCGGGATCATCGCCGAGTTTTGAGGCGAGCTGATCACAAGCGATGACAAAACATGACATGACAAGAACATGATATCCTTCTGTCATTTCATGTTTCTGTCATGTTCCAGGCATTCGATTTGATAGCGGCGATCGCCTCGTCGGCAAACCGCGGTAGAACCTTTTCGAGCTTGACGTTCGGCGCGATGCCGCCGCCGCGCCAAAAGGCTCCTTGGATGGGCGCCCAGCCGGGCGATTGGTTATCGGCGATCTGCTCGGTCGGCGGTTCGACGGCCCGATCGCCGCGGATGTAGACGTTGGGCGGGATGTCGGTCGAAGCGCGGATACCGAAGAATTCGTCGAAGCCGCGGTCGACCGGACCGCCGGGCAACGGCTGGTCGTAGCCCCGTTCGTCGAACCCCAGATGCCACTTGCCAACCATCACGGTGCGGTAGCCGCCCGATTGCAGCAGCGAGGCGATGGTCATGCGGCCTTCCTCGATCACGGCGCGGCGAGGCCAGGCCTTGACATCGGCGCGGAAGGGATACCTCAGCAACCCGTAACGCGACGGGTGGCACAGCGGGCCGGGGGCGTGGGCGTTGGTGAATCGCATGCCGGCCCGCGCCAGGCCATCGATGTGCGGCGGGGGATTCTTCGACTCCGGGTTGTAACAGCCCGTGTCGCCGGGGAGCGGAAAAGGGGATAAGTCCCATTTCGTTGGTTCCCTGGGACGCTCATTGTTTCTTTCGCGGTCGCCCTCGGGGGCGCAGCAAGAACTCCAAGCCGAGTTGCTTGGCGGTGCGCTGTTGCCAGACCTCGTCTCCGAACGGGCAGCCACGTCGAACCGACCTGCGCAAGGCGTCCAACTCGCCTTCCGTCTGCACTGCGTTCACCAGACCAACCCAATTTCTCGGACGCGGTATCGGCCAGTCGCACAACCGCGCGGTCTGGTCCAGACGCTGCCGCCCTACCCGCTGCGCCAGGCTGCACCACCGCCACTGGTCGGCTCGTTCAACCAGGCTTGCACGCAGCGCATTCCGCTCCGCATAGCGGCAGACGGCGTAGAGGTGCTTGTCGTCCTGAACCGGGAACGACTTGTACGTGCCCTGGTACAGGTGGCCGCGGCCCACGCTCTGCCGGTGCAGATGCCAGCGGCGAACGTGAGTCGTCGTCAGCCGCTGCATGAAGGCCGCCAGTTGCCCATCCTTCTCGGGCCATAGTACGAGGTGCCAATGGTTGGACAGTAGACAACAGGCCAACACCCGCATCGGCGCGGCCTCCTGGGTCTGGCCGAACAACCGTTGGAAGGCGGCGTAATCGTCTTCGTTCCCGAAAATGGTGCGCTGGTCGTTGCCACAATTCAAGACGTGGAAGATCATCCCTCCCGGCGCAACTCGTGCTGCTCTGGGCATGCCCAGTAGCTCACCACAAGCATCCGCCTAAGTCAGTAATGGGACTTATCCCCTTTTCCGCGCCTGTCGGGCAGCTCCGCGGCCAGGTTCTTGGTCTCCCGGGATGCTCCAGGCGAGCCTTCCAGCGAGCCTTAAAGCTCTGTAACCAGCGCCGATTATCGGCCGCATCCGGCACATCCACGACGATCCTGACGAGATTGTCGCGGTACACAACCCCACCGTGCCGCCAGTGGCCCTCCACCTTCTGGGTCTCGTAGCTGGCCGCCCCAAAATTGTCGACGATCTCCAGCACCGCTTCCGCCAACCAGTCCGGCGGCACATCGCGACCGTCATTGAACTGCAGCGGGAGCAGCACCTCGAATCGCCGCCAATTGCTCGACATAGGTCGCCTTACCCTTCACGCTGAACGGGATGTTCTGATCAGCCAATGCCTCGAGCGCTGCCTCGGGCACGAGATGTTCGCCGGATCGGAGGATCCGACCCGAAAATCGGCCCAGGAGGTAGGCAAGGGCTCGCTTCTCCGTATCGCGATCAGGAAAAGTGATCGTAATCATCCTCTGAGCATCTCCTCGTTGTTTGTTCGTACGGTTTGTTGCGGCCAGCGGCGCATGTGGCTGCCGTCCGCCGAGGACCGCGGCCCGCCAACTACCTTCACGATAGGCCCAACCAACGGCGAAGTCAACGCTGGGAGGCCGGCGCGAACTTCGCAGGTCACCGACCATGGATGCGAAGCAGACTCTCGGTCGTGTTCAGTAAGGCGATGTTTCTTTCGCGGTCGCTCTCCTAGGAGCTACTCCGGCGGGGTTTACACCCGCTTGTCAACAAACCATTTCCAGTCCGCACGTGCATGGTTTTGTTCGTCCCATTGAGTTGCCCCGCCGAACTACCGGTCCGGTGTTGATGGGATCATCGGAGGTGACGAAGTTTGCGTGCTCTGCACCGGAGTTGGGAACACTTTGCCATCCAAATTGGGGTCAATTGGCGGTGGAAATGTCTCACCCGGTTTTACTCGACGATAAGGTAAAGGATAAGGATTTGGCACTGGCGGTACGCCAGTTGTCACCGGGTTTGGGGACGAAGCCCAAAACGAAACATATGTTTTCAAACAATCAAAAAACATTGGGGAACGATTTGCGGAGTATGACATCGGAAGAAAAACCGTAGATCCTAACGAGGTCGCTGTTGATCGAGATAGCAAGCCACGATCGACCATTAATGCTACCGGGCCGACAGCAAGCTGCGAAATCGCAAATGCGGCTAGGATGACGAAAACGACTTTTACTGGATGCGAGTACATCCATTTACTTTCTACAGCGTTATTGGCAGTCATTTAGTAACCTCCATGTGTTTACCGAAAGGACGAACGACCAAGCTGACCGGGTGGCCGCCAATCAGCGTTCCATTCAATTCCGACCGGATCGGCCACTCCGGTCCAGCGACTGGTTACGTCAAAGTCGGTCGCTGACGGGATGGCGACCATTCGTTCGTGCGTTTGCGACCGAGATTGCCGGCTCAAAGGGCGTTTTGATGGTTGTCAAATCCGGCGCTCGAATCTCGATCCGGTTGGGGGGCTGGACTCGATTGTCCAAAATGTACGCGCCGACCGGGAGTCCAAGCGCGCCCACGGAAAACGTAGTTTCGGGGACAGCCGCATTCGGCTCGAATGCATCAAGCCGAAACTCCCATGAGTATCCCCCCTCGCCTTCAAGTACCGGGAGCATTTCGTAGCGGTAGTGACGTACATACCATAGACCGGTGTCGTTTTGTACCCAGTCCTTTTCGATGACGGCGCGCGGCACTTTGTCGTAGAGCAACTCGAAACGCACAACATGGTGATTTCTTGTCGGGTCGATCGTGAACCTGCGCCGCGGGAAAAACAGAACCGGTTGCTTCCCGTAGGGGACTCGCTCCTCGCTTGCGTGCTGGATAACGTGCATTTCGTTTTCGCGCTCCACGCTCACAAGTCGATAACTGCCAGGAGTATCGACGTACGTCGCGGCTTCGCAGATGCAATGAGGGGCGATGCCATGCCGGTCCGTGCAGCCGTCGTCCTTCGTTTGTTTCCAAATCCACCCCCTCGCACCGCTTGGGAACTCGGGAGAGAAACCGCTGGTGAGGATGGCGTCGCCGGTGAGAATGAAGATCTCCGCGTTCCATTCCTTCCGCGGGGATTTCACGAACTTCATGTAGCTCTTCCGGCCCGAATATGCGAACGTAAAGGAACCGTCAACGCGGCGATGCGGCCGAACGACGCTTTCCGTTAGCCTAGTCCAAGTGTGCGTGAATCGCCCTCTGCCCTTAGCTGACGGCAGCGATTCGCGCGCAGCGTTGGTTGCCTTGAGGACCCGTGCCGTGATGGTCTCAAGATCCTGTTCTGGCTGCGCTCCCCACACTGCGGGCGGAAGCACAAGTGCAATCAGCAGACACGTTGCGAATACACCGAGAGCTCGATGTTGTTGCCTGTTCGTTTCGGTATGACGTGGCATCGCGCACCTCCACTGACGTAACTTGTAATTCTCCCGGTATTATCCGGCACCCGAATCCGTGTTCTCTGGCCGGGTGGCTTGGATATTGCCGGGCTCGTCGAGTGATAGTTTACAGGCCCAAGGGGAGTCATTGCAAGGGTTTCTGGAAATTTCTTGGGGGGTGGGAAGCGTTTTATCGCGGCCAGATAACGCCGATCAGACGCAGTGGTCAAGAGTAGTTAGCATGGGTGGTGAGTGTCGGCGTGCATGTTCTCTGGCCGCTAGCGGCCAGGGAATACTGCGGACGGCTCAGGCGGGTGAGCCGTCGGAAGTTGTTTGGCTAAAAGAGTTTGCGTCTGCTCGGCGGCGGGGTCTGCGGGGCTGTTATCTGGCCGGTTTTGGCCAGATAACAGGGTGCGTGCCCCCCTTCGAGAGGGGCTGTCCGAGCGTTTACTTCGAGCGGCGATAGCACTCCAGCCAGATAACACGTCAGGGAGGTTGCATGGGTTGTCGAGCAAAGGCATTGGCGCATCACGGGTTCGTAACGAGGTTGGATGTCGGGGCTTGCAGCTTATCTGGCCGGGCGCCGCGAGGAAGGGCAGTGCGACAGCAAAAAGTTCGTCCGGTGTCTTGACAAATGATGATATGTACATGTAGTATGCGCAAGTGTACTTTGTGAAGTGCGGGCCGGGTTCGCGGACACGGCGTTGGTGCGTTGCCAGGGTCCTCCGCGGGCCGACGGTTCCCGCGTGGTCGATGAAGGACGTGTCATGACTCAGGTCAATCCCGCACAGGTGCCGGAAGCCGGCAACGATGGGTCGAGCAGCAAGTGGGGAGGTTTTTTTTGGGGAGCGTTGCGGAGAGATCTCATGCGCACAGCTCTCTGACCACCAGACCATGCACGTCGGTCAGCCGGTAACGCCTTCCCTGGTGTTTGTACGTCAGCTGCTGGTGGTCGATGCCCAGCAGGTGCAGCAGCGTGGCGTGCAAGTCGTGGATGTGAACCGGATCTCGCTCGATGTTGTAGCTGTACGGGTCGGTTTGGCCGTAGCTGATCCCGGGCCGGATGCCCCCGCCGGCCAGCCACATGGTAAAGCAGCGGGGATGATGGTCGCGGCCGTAGTTGGTCGCCGTCAGCTTGCCTTGACTGTAACTGGTCCGCCCGAATTCCCCGCCCCAGACGACCAGCGTGTCGTCCAACATGCCGCGTTGCTTGAGATCGCGGATCAAGGCCCCGCATGCTTGATCGGTTTGCTTGCACTCCTGCCGAATGCCGCCGGGCAAGCCGCCGTGGTGGTCCCAGTCCTTGTGAAACAGTTGGACGAACCGCACGTTCCGCTCGACCAAGCGGCGGGCCAGCAGGCAGTTGGCCGCAAACGTGCCGGGCGTGCGGACATCCGGACCGTACATCTCCAAAACATGCTCCGGTTCGTCCGCGAAATTCGTCACCTCGGGCATCGAACTCTGCATTCGAAACGCCATTTCGTATTGTTCGATCCGCGCGGTGATGGCCGGGTCGAGCGTTTGCTCGTACTGCAGCTGGTGCAGTTCCTGCAGGCGGTCCAGCATCTTGCGGCGACCGGCCGCGGTGATCCCGTCGGGGTTCGCCAGATACAGCACGGCGTCCTTGCCCGAACGGAACTGGACGCCTTGGTGCGTGGCCGGCAGAAAACCGCTGCCCCACAGCCGCTCGTACAGCGGCTGGCCGCCCTTGTCCTTGGTGACCAGCACGCAAAAAGCCGGCAAATTCTCGTTGGCCGAGCCCAAGCCGTAGCTGAGCCAAGCGCCGATCGACGGGCGGCCGGCAATCTGCGAACCCGTCTGAAAGAAGGTGATTGCGGGATCGTGATTGATGGCCTGCGTATGCATCGACTTGATGAAACACAATTCGTCCGCCACGCCCGCCGTGTGCGGCAGCAATTCGCTGAGCCACGCGCCCGATTGGCCGTGCTGCTGGAACTTGAACGCGGACCCGGCCAACGGCAACGTGGCCTGGTTGCCCGACATGCCCGTCAGCCGCTGGCCTTGCCGCACCGAGTCCGGCAGCTCTTCGCCGTGCCGTTCGTTGAGCAGCGGTTTGTAATCGAACAAGTCGATCTGCGACGGGCCGCCGCTCATGAACAGGTAGATCACGCGTTGGGCCTTGGGCGGATGATGGAACTGTGTCATCACGCCGGACGGTGCGGCAGAACCTTGCGCCGCGTTCGGCGCCAACAAGTGGGCCAGCGCCGCGCTGCCCAGTCCCACCGCGGTTCGCGAAAAGAAATGCCGTCGCGTGACCTGACGGACAAAATCGTCGAGCATGTTCGTGGTTCCCTCGTTACCGCTTCATCACGGTTTCATCCAGGTTCATCACGGCCGCGGCCACAACCGCCAAGGCGGCCAATTCCGTGGCGTCCAAGGATTCATTCCGCGGGTGATCGCCAATGGCCAGGAATTGCTGCACCGCCTCGGGGCGATCGGCAAAGTCCTGATGCTGTTCGGCGAACAGCCGCTGCAGCACGTCCATCTCCGCGGCCGCCGGATGCCGGCTGGTCAGCGTGCGGAATGTAAAGGCCAGGCGATCGTCGAGTTCAGCGCCCCCTTCGGTCATGGCCCGTTCGGCCAGAGCCCGAGCCGCTTCGACGTATTGCGGATCGTTCAGCAATACCAGCGCTTGCAGCGGCGTCGTGGTCGTGGCCCGCTTGACCACGCAGACCTCGCGTTTGGCGGCGTCCAGCGTGACCATCGCCGGCGGCGGGGAGGTGCGTTTCCAGAAGGTGTACAAGCTGCGGCGGTGGCTGCCTTGGCCCACGTCGCGATCGTACTTGGCGCCCGATTTCTCCTCCCACAAGCCCGCCGGCTGGTACGGCTTGACGGGTGGCCCGCCCACTTGCGGCACGAGCAGGCCCCCGGCGAACAACGCCTGGTCGCGGAGCATTTCAGCGGGCCAACGATAACTCGGACCGCGCGCCAACAGCGTGTTTTCCGGGTCGCGAACGTACCGATCCGGGACGCAGTCCGATTCCTGACGATACGTGGCCGAAGTCACGATGCGTTTGATCAGCGCTTTCACGTCCCAACCCGAATCGACCAGCGACGTGGCCAGAGCGTCCAGCAATTCCGGATGCGTGGGCAACTCGCCTTGACTCCCAAAATCCTCCGGCGTGGCCACGATCCCGCGGCCGAACAGCAGCTGCCAGAACCGGTTTACGGCCACGCGAGACGTCAGCGGGTGCCGGGGATCGGTCAGCCATTGCGCCAAGCCCAAACGGTTCGGCGGCCAGGCGTCCCGCCAAGGCAGAATGCCCTCCGGCACACCGGGCTGTACCAGTTCGCCGCGCGCATCGTACTCGCCTCGCTGCAACAGATACGTCGCTCGCGGGTCGGGCATCTCTTGCATGACCATCAATTCCGGCACCGAGTCGATGACCGCGTTCCGCTGCCGACGCAATTCGCTCGACGCCGCCAACGCCTCGCGGTAGGGCTGGTCCTGGTGGGCCAAGTAGTAGGCGAACAGGTCACGTTTCTGCTCCTCGGTCAATTCGCCGGCCGGCACCGCCAGCGTCTCGGCCAGCGTTCTGCCGTCGTAGATCTGTGCCGCCTCGATCGCCGTCAGGCTGCGGTCGAAGACCTTCAACTCGTCGACCAGTCCGTTCTTGAATCCCCGATCGCGGAACCGCTGGCCCAGTGTCAGTTCGTTCGCTCCACCGCCGGTGATTTCCTTGAACAGATTGTCTCGAACCACCGTCCGGTCCGCGGGCCGACCGTCGGCGTACAGCGTCAATCCGGCGGCTCGGCTGGAACCATCGTACGCTATTACGACATGCACCCACCGGCCCACGGCGATGGCGTCCGTGGTGCGAATTCGAATCGCATTGCCCGGCCAGAAATGAATCAGCGCGGCGCTCAAGTAGCCGTCTTCCAACAGCAGCTCATAGCCTCGGCTGCCCGCATCGGTCCAAGCCCGCGAACGATGGAAAATGACGGCTCGATCCTTGATGTCCGGCGTGTTGATCCACAAGGCGATCGAAAACGGCTGATGGCGGCCAAAGTCACCGCCCACCGGCGTGGTCACGTTATTTTCGCCGCTGAGCTGCAACGCCATGCCCACCCGGCCGGGAACGATCTGCGGGTCCTCGAACACCTTGGCCGGCCGCTCGCCAGCCGCCCGGTTCTCGAGCTTGCCGGACTCGATCACCTCGAACGGATAATCGCCGATCAGTCCCGGAACCTCGGGCTGGCCACGCTCGCCCGTCAACCACCGGTCGAACGCTTCGCGGCGGTGCTCCGCCAGCACCGAAAGCTGCGTCTCGGCCCGCTCCAGCTGGGCATTCAGACTATCGAGCCGCTGTTGCTGGTCGTCCGTCGTCAGCAGCAGCGTCGGGTTCGGCACGGCGTCGGTAAAATGCGAGTACAATCCGCACTCGTCGATATTGTTGAAGAAGCTGAACAACTGATAGTAGTTCCGCTGGCTGATCGGATCGTACTTGTGGTCGTGGCACCGCGCGCATTCCATGGTCAGGCCCAGCAGGGCCGCGCCCAGCGTGTTGGTGCGATCGCTCACATAGTCCACTCGGAATTCCTCTTCGATACTGCCCCCTTCGTTCGTCTGGCGGTGCATCCGGTTAAAGGCCGTCGCGATCACCTGGTCGCGCGTGGGCCCAGGCAACAAATCGCCGGCCAGCTGCCACGTGATGAACTGGTCGTAAGGCAGGTTCGCATTGAACGCGCGAACGACCCAGTCGCGATAAGGCCAGACCGCGCGATAGACGTCGGCTTGATAGCCGTAGGTGTCGGCATACCGCGCCACGTCCAGCCAATCGACGGCCATCCGTTCCCCGAAGCGTTCGGAAGCCAGCAGCCGATCCACCAGGCGTTCGTAGGCATCCGGGGAATCGTCCGCCAGGAACTGGTCGATCTCGCCCGGCGTCGGCGGCAGGCCGGTCAAGTCGAAGGTCAACCGGCGGATCAAACGCTGGCGCGCGGCCTGCGGCGCCGGCTCGATTCCCTCCGCCTCCAACCGAGCCAGTACAAAGCGATCGATCTCGTTTCGCGGCCAATCGCGGCGTCGCACGTCGGGCACTGGCACCGTCTGCAAGGGAATGAACGCCCAGTGGGGCTTCCATTCCGCTCCCTGCTCGATCCAGCGCCGGATCACGGCGACCTCGTCAGCCGCGAGCGACAGCTTGGATTCCGGCGGCGGCATGCGCAAGTCCTCGTCCGTTGCCGAGATCCGCAGGTAGATTTCGCTGTCGTCCGCGGCGCCCGGCTTGACCACGTGGGACGCATCGCCCGAAGCGGCTTCGGCAAACAATCCCTCCGGGGTATCCAGCCGCAAATCCGCCTGGCGATTTCCCGCATCCGGACCGTGGCAATGAAAACAGCGGTCGGACAAAATCGGCTTGATGTGGAAGTTGAAATCCACACGTTCCGGCACGGCGGCCTCCGACGTGGCGGAAAGAAGAACCCAGACGGCCAGCGGGGCGGAAGCGAACAATCGGTACTTCATCTGCAGATCTTTCTGGCGACGACAATTCTGCCCGGGCTTGCACGTAAGGTTGTTTAACGGCCAGCGCAGGCGTCGGCTACCGTACGGGTGTGGCCGATCTCCGGCCGAACCACTTTGCCGACCACAGATCTCCAACCAATGCATTAACGGTTGCTTATTTTAGAGCGCAACCGTCGGCGAGGCATCCCGGCCCCCGGATATTTTTCCGAAGATCGGCTTGTCTGGAAAAAATCGAGATTTTCTGTGCCTCTGCTTGGATTTTGTCATGCAGATTGGTAAATTACGGAAAGTTTCGCAGTTAAGGAGGGCTGGGGCAGTTGGGGCGGTTATTTCACGGGGTAGAGCGTTTCGCCGTGCGCATTGTCGCACCTCGGGTTTTTTGCGTTCGCTGTTTCTTGCCGCCGGTGACGCCTCGCCGCTGCTTGGTCCAGATAGGCTTGCGGGCATGGTCGCGTCGATCGTCTGTGCATGGCTTCTCTTCACCAGGCTCATTTTCGCGGTCTACCGCCGCAGTTCTCTGCTGCTGGGAAACGTCACGTTCGTAACTTGTTTTTGCCAACTTTGAGGAGGGATTCGCGATGTTACGACTTGCTGTTTCGCTGATGGGGGTGGTGGCGTTTGGTGTTCTTTCCGGTGGTTCGCGGAGTGCCGAGGTCGTGCCGTTGCCGATTGTCCGCGATGTGGTGCTGAACTTGGCGATTGACGATCTGAAGACGCAGACGCCGATCCAGTTGAAAAGCATGAGCGACGGTGTCTTGGCGCAAGGAATCAGATCCTTGCCGGAAGCTCTGCAATTCGAGGTGGTGGTCAAGGGAGCTCATGCGGACATCCCGGTGCTGTTCCCGGTGCCCAGGCACAGTCCGGTCTGCCAGGCGTATGCAGAGTACATGCAGACGGATCCCAACTCGGTGTTGGCCTCGTTGGCTCTGGTCAAGATGCCCATCGTGCGGGTCGTCGCCGTGCGGGCGGTCTACGTGTACGAAGCGTATGACGAGGGAAAACTGGCCGTGTGCAAGCCGACCTGCGAGTGGCTGCCTTACTACGAAGTCAGTCTGCCCGCCGCGGCCTGCCCCGAGCCGGTCATGGTTCCCGTGCCGCAACAAGACAAATGGCTGCACGCACTGGCCAAACGCGCGGTGAACAAGTCGCTGGGACCTCGGGACGTCGTGCCGGTCCTGCAATTGAGCGGCGACAAGTGTGAGCAGTTCTGTCCCCACGGCCGGCTGGGCGGAGGGTGCAGTCAGCCGCATTGCGGCATGATCGAGACCTGCTGCAGAGAGCTGGCGCCGAGTATCGCAGCCGCAGCGACACGCTAAGGAACGGCCAAGAAAGAAGTGGCGTAAGCTTCCAGCTTGCGGTTTTCACGACTCGCAAGCTGGAAGCTTACGCCACTTCCCAAGGCTGATCGCTCCGGTCACTCGGCCAGCAGTTTGCGGAGCACGGTTTGCAGGATGCCTCCGTTGCGGTAGTAGTCCATCTCGACCGGCGTGTCGATGCGGACACGGGCTTTGAAAGTCTTGACCGCGCCGTCCGCCGCCACGGCGGTGACGGTGATGGTCGAGCGTGGCTGGAGGCGGTCGTCCAGGCCTTCGATCGTGAACTGTTCTTCGCCGATCAAGCCCAGCGACTGCCAGGTTTGTCCCTGGACGAATTCCAACGGCAGGACGCCCATCCCGACGAGATTGCTACGGTGAATCCGTTCATAGCTGGCCGCGATCACGGCCCGCACGCCCAGGAGAAACGTCCCCTTGGCCGCCCAGTCGCGGCTGCTGCCCGTGCCGTATTCGGCGCCGGCCAAGATCACCAGGGGCGTGCCCTCCTGGCGGTACTTCATGGCGGCGTCGTAGATCGTCAGCAACTCGCCGTCCGGCAGATGCCGCGTCCAGCCGCCTTCCTTGCCGCCGGCCAATTGGTTGCGGATCCGGATGTTGGCGAACGTCCCGCGGATCATGACGCGATCGTTGCCGCGACGAGCACCGTAGCTGTTGAAGTCCACCGGTTGGACACCGCTGGCGATTAAGAATCGGCCCGCCGGGCTGTCTTTGGCGATCGAACCGGCCGGCGAGATATGGTCCGTGGTCACCGAATCGCCCAGGACGGCCAACACGCGCGCGGCGCGGATGGGCTGAACAGGCCGCACCTCGGTGGTCAGCTCCTCCAGGAACGGCGGTTCCTGGATGTACGTGCTGGATGCGTTCCAGGCGTACAGATCCCCTTCGTTGACCGGGATCGCGTTCCACATCTCGTTGCACTCGAACGCGTTGCCGTATTGGGATTGAAACATGCCGGGATCGATCGAGCGGGCGAGCGTGTCCTGGATTTCCTGACGCGTCGGCCATACGTCTCGCAGGAATACGTCGTGACCATCGCGGTCCTGACCGAGCGGTTCGGTCGTCAGATCGACATCGGTCGAGCCGGCCAGGGCATAGGCGACGACCAGCGGCGGGCTGGCCAGATAGTTGGCCTTGACCAGCGGATTGACGCGGCCCTCGAAGTTGCGGTTGCCGCTGAGCACGGCGGCGGCCACCAGATCGCCCGCCGTCACCGCTTTGGCCACGGGCTCGGGCAACGGCCCGCTGTTGCCGATGCAAGTCGTGCAGCCGTAGCCGACGATGTGGAACCCCAGCTGTTGCAGCGGCTCGATCAGCCCGGCTTTCTCCAGGTAGTCCTGGACCACGCGCGAGCCCGGCGCCAGGCTGGTCTTGACGTACGGCTGGACGTGCAAACCGCGGGCGACGGCCTTTTGAGCCAACAGTCCGGCGGCGAGCATCACCGACGGATTGCTGGTGTTGGTACAACTGGTAATGGCGGCGATCACCACGGCGCCGTGTCCGATTTCCGCCGTGTGGCCGTTGTCCTCGACGGTCGCCGTGCGGCGAAGGGCATCGTCGCCCAGCGCAAAGCCGCGTTGGTTCAGCGGGGCTCGCAAAGCCGCTTGGAACGACCGCTTGACGTGCGTCAGCGGCACGCGGTCTTGAGGCCGCTTGGGGCCGGCCAGGCACGGCTCGATGGTGCTCAGGTCCAGCGCCAGGCACTTGGTGTACTTGGGAGTCGGCGCGCCGTCGGTGCGGAACAGGCCCTGCTCCTTGGTATAACGCTCGACCAGGCTGACTTCGGTCGCCGTGCGTCCCGTCTGGCGCAGGTAATTCAGCGTCTCGGCGTCAATCGGAAAAAAGCCCATCGTCGCCCCGTATTCGGGCCCCATGTTGGCCAACGTCGCCCGATCGGCCAACGACATCGACGATACGCCCGCACCGAAAAATTCGACAAACTTTCCAACGACGCCCTGCTTGCGGAGAATTTCGGTGACCGTCAGAACCAGGTCCGTGGCCGTCGCACCGGGCGGCAATTGGCCGGTCAACTCCATGCCTACCACTTCCGGCATCAGCATGTACAGCGGCTGGCCCAGCATGACCGCTTCGGCCTCGATGCCCCCCACGCCCCAACCGACGACGCCCAGTCCGTTGATCATGGTCGTGTGGCTGTCGGTGCCGACCAGCGAGTCCGGGAAAGCGACCGGGCCGCGCGGATCGCTGCCCAAAAAGACCGCTTTGGCCAGGAATTCCAGATTCACCTGATGCACGATGCCCACGTTCGGCGGCACGGCGCGGAAGTTCTCAAAGGATCGCTGGCCCCACCGCAGAAACTCGTACCGCTCCCGATTCCGCGCGAATTCCAGTTCCACATTGGCGTTCAACGCATCGACGCTACCAAAGCGGTCGACTTGGACCGAGTGGTCGATGACCAGATCGACAGGAATCAGCGGATTGATCCTCTTGGGGTCGCCGCCCAGCCGTTGCATGGCGCTGCGCATCGCCGCCAAATCCACCACCGCGGGGACCCCCGTAAAGTCTTGCAGGACCACGCGGGCGGGTTTGAACGGGATTTCCAGTTCCGCCACGGATTCGGCTTGCCAAGCCGCCAAGTTCTTGACGTCCTGCTCGGTCACCTGATATCCGTCGCAGGTCCGCAAGACGGCTTCGAGCAGCACGCGGATCGAGTATGGCAAACGGTCGATTTGGCCCAAACCCAACTGTTCGAGCTTGGCCAACCGATAAATCCCCGCCGGACCAGCTCCGGTTTCAAACGTGTCACGCGCTCCAAACGGGTCAAAGGTCTTCGTCGTGTTCGTCATCGTTGTCTCACGTAAAAAACGTCGTGTTGCCCTCGATATTCGAAAAGCGGCGGGGAATCGCCGCATTCCAAATTGACATAAATCGCGTTCGGCTCGAACCCCAATCAAGCCCAAGAAGTATAGCGAACCGGCCGACGATTCGCTACTGTCGGCGGCGGTGATTCAAGCGACCGAAGTCTGCAGAGTTCGCAGAATCCTCGGGGGCAGACGGGGGTTGTCTATTGGTGGGACGGATTGCCCATCCATCCCGCCAAGACAAGAGGTGTCCGCATGCTGGGGGACACTCAGTCGAATTCCTGCTCGCTCGTCGCCCCCGGCGCCTCTTCGACGCGGCGGAAGATCAGGGACCAGCCGTGCAGCACGCCGGGCCGATCACTGTTGGCCTCGACCAGCAGGGTCCAAGTGCCCGCCATGCTGCCGTTGTAGAACTTCTTCAGCCCCTTGCCACCGCGGCTCAGCTCCTCGGTCTGATAGCGGCCGGCAAATGGCGGCCTCGCACGCAAGATGGAGTGAGGCGATTCCTCGTCCAAGATCGTATTGTCGAAATGATCGTCGTTGCCGCCGACCCCCGTGAACAACTCGACCCGCTGGCCATCCGCTCCGATCAAGAACACGTTCAAGTGATCGTCGTGCGTGTGCGTGATCTGCAGTTGCACGTCGAGATCGGCGATGCGGCGGTCTTCTTTCACCTCGATGTCCGAACGGATGACGCCCTTGACCGGAATGAGCTGGAAACGCTGGTTCGTGTACTCCTCTTGCAGGCGATGGAGCGACTGCAGGCACTCGTCTGCGACGATGATGCCATCGTTATTCAAGTCCAGGGCACTGAACTCGTCGTACAATTCGTCGGTCCACTGGTCGGCAAACTCCGACATCTGGATCTGGCCATCGCCGTCTTTGTCTTTTTCGACGAACCAAGCGGGCAGCTCGCGGGGGATGGCGCGTCCTTGGAGCGATTCCTGCTGAGCCAGCCAGGCGGACAGTTCGGGCCGGCTGACGCGTTGGTCGCGGTCCAGATCCGCGGCGGCGGGCAAGCCCAAGCTGCGGCGTTCGTTGGCATCCAACACGCCGTCGCGGTTGATGTCATGACGACTCATTAACGTTTCCGTCAGGTGCCAGCTTTCGCGGGTGCCGCGCAAAGCCCCTCGCGCCCGCGCCGCCTCTTCCATCGCCCGCCGTTCGCGATCCCGCCGTTGCTGCTCGTCTGCCGACGGGGACGTTCCCGCCGGAACCGAAACGGTCGACGGGGGCGGCATGCCACCGCCCGACTCGGCAAGTCGCCGCAGCGAATAGCGACGGGCCAATTCCAAGCGGCTCAACCGACCATCGCGGTCCCCATCGAACTGGAACGGATCGTCCGACCAGCGGCCACCGCCGATCTCATTGCGGTCGAGATACCCGTCGCGGTTGCTGTCATAGCGTTGCATGCGGTCGTCGGCTTTGGCCAAATCCTCCGGCAGCAGCGCCACCTGGGTCGCGCCTTCCGGGCCAAAACCGGGAATGGTCCGCTGGCCTTGCAGGGGCCCGAAGCCGGGAACCCGAGGTGCGGACTCGCTGGCGGGACTGGGACGGAAGGGGGTTTGTTGAGCCAGAGCGGATGCGGTGAAGACGAGCAACAGGCAACACCAGCAAAACAGCGATTCGGCTTGCAACGCGTGGATGGGAGGGCGGGATGGCATGGGAGTGTCTCGCGGGGTTGGATATGCCTAAAGTATACGTCACCACCCAAGCCGCCACAACACATTGGCACGATGACGGTGGCACGATGACTGTGGCACGACGACTGTGGCACGACGACTGTGGCACGGCGACTGGGATTTCGATCCCCTCGAATCACCAAAACCTAACCATTGCCCCCCACTTGTGCCGATAACGTACGCAAGTGATCGCGGTTATGCCGGTCGGGAGGGCTCTCGGGGCGTCCCGCTGGTCTTGCCCGGCAACAAGGAGGCATCACATGGTACGCGTGGAGAAACTCCGTTTCGCATTTCTCGTGGCAGCAGTGCTGTCGCTGTGCCTCCATCCGACGCGAGCGCAAGATCGAGCAGGTGCGGATCTCCCGCCGATGACGCCGAATTCCTCAGCAACCCCCGATGCTCCGTTTCAACTGCGGTTTCTCCCGCCTCCCCAGGTGCTTCAGCCGCCACAGGCAGCCGAACGTCTGCCGTCCACCGTCAATGTCAATACGGATCGCCGAAAAACACTGAGCGGGCACACGACGGACACCGAAAACCGCGCCGTCGAGGCGGCGTCCAGCCGGATGACGCCGGATCTAGAGCGAGCGGCTGCCAAGGCCGCTTATGTCAGTCGTTGCGCAAACGAAACGCTCGTGTCCAATCGCATGCCGGCAAGCCCGGTGCCGCGAGGTTTGGCCGGTTCGGTTCCCGCTGCTGCGATGCACCAACCAGCGTTTCGGGACGGAAGCCGATCCGCCCCCTCGCCGCCGAATTGGGGTGCGGGCTCCGCCATGGTCAGGACGCCCGCAGCCCTCGGCACGCAGGGCTCAGGGCAACAAGCGGGCCGAGCGACGGCGGGCCAGTGGACGGCAGGGCAACGGACCGCAACACCAGCGACCCTGCCGCGCAGCGGACCGTCCAGGGGAGCGGCGCCGAGCATAAGTTCCGGTCAAAGACCGACCACGCCGCCGCTTCCCTACGCGATGACGCCCGCCTGGTCGAGTGCGCCGCCAGGTCCTCGCGGGACGCAAGTTCCGTCCGTGAGTTCTCGGATGCTGCCGCCTCGGGGGCGTTAGAGGCCCCAGCGGCGTTGATCGCAACCCGGCGGAATGCTACCGGACAGAACGGTCGCTGCCGGAGCTAACAACCCGATCATCCGCAGGATCCTGATGCCATTCCCGTCGGCAACGACTCCACAAGTACGTCTTGCTGGGCAGGATGAACGTGAACACGGCGGCCAAGTAGCCTGTAGCGGCGCCCGTCGCTCCGTAGCGTGCGCCCCACAGCCAGACCAGCAGGCCGATCAGCGTGCTGGACAGCGCATTGAGCCACCACAACGGTTCGCGTTTGTGGGCACGCAAGTAGAAATCCTGACAGCGAGGCGCTTGGTATAGCACGGTGGCCAGCAGGAAAATCGCGGTAGCCAGCGGCGGCAACAGACGCTCGGCCATCCACAGCTCGGACCAATACAGCCCACAAACCAAGCCCCAGGCCGCCATGCTGCCCACCGCAAGGGCCGCCAGCGAGATGCCCGTCAAGCGAAAATAAACGCGATCCAACTCCCCGTATTCCTGTTTGGCAACCAACATTCCGAACAGCGGGGCACGGGCTTGAACCCACGCCAAGGCGGCGCCTTGCAAAGCGGTGATCAGGGTCCAAGTCATTCCCATCTGGCCAGCAATGACGGGGCCGTGATAATAGAACAGGACGGGCGTACACAAGAAAAACTCGAAATAGCTGAACGTTCCGCTGATCGCAATCCGCCATTGCATGGGCCAAATGTCCGCCCGCCAGTCGATGCCAGGACCGTCCGCCTTTCGCCAAAACGGCCGAAAGAAACGGCCATATTGCCAGCCCAGAAAGAACAGTTCCGCGGCCAATCGAACCGCCGCGGTGGCCACCGCGGCCCACAGTCCCGCTCCCCACGAAATCGCCGCCCAAACCGTTACGTTGGCCGCAATGGCTTGCCATACCCGAAAACGATTGACGGCAGTGACCTGGTTGCAGCCTTCCAACAAGGCGTTCCAGGGCAGCGTCCACAGCAACCCGCCGCTGAGCACGACCAACACAATCCAGGGCCGAAACCACGAAATCTCGTCCGTCGGCTTCAGCGAAAAGAAAACGGCCCCCGCCACGCCCACCACCACCGAAAAGAGCACCGCCAACACGCCATACCAGACGGCGATCCAACGGCCCAGGCCCACCAGGCGAGAGAACGCCGTGGCGTCCCCGGCGATTTCGCCGTGTTCGTCCAGCTGCAGTTTCGACCACTCGTGGCTGGCAGCACTGATGATGACCAGATACATCCCCAGCTCGAAGAACGTCTGCAGGGCCAGCAATGACCAAAACGTATAGTAGTAGCCCTGCAGCTCGGGCGAAAAGAACCAGCTGATCAGTACGACGCTGACCGCGCCTGCGACCAGCTGCCAACTGCGGAGCAGCAACGCAAAAAACGTCGCCCGATCGACTTCGGCACGATTCAGCAGCCGGCGCGGCCAGCTTCGCCGTTGTGGTCGATCGTCAAGCATCATGCTCCAAGCCTTTCACAGCCCCCAAGTTACACCAGCGACTGCAGGCTGCTCAGCCCCACCGGCTCGCGACAGGCGTAAGGTTCGCCGTACCGCACACCAATCGTCTTCCCCCAAAAAGCCGCTTCGTCGCGCAAACGGTCCAGAAACGACGGCCCTTCCGCCGCTCGGCCCTCGACGAACTGGCTGTGATAGCAGCGAATCGCCGCTAGCTTGCGATCCCAATACGGGCTGATGTCCAGGACAAACGCCGGCTGGGCGGCCAGCTTGAGATGCACGCAGTAATAGTTGAAGATCCGCTCCGGATGGTGCGGACCGCCCGCCAGATCGCATTTGGTCAACTTGGCCCAAAACCGCGCCGCCTCGACCAGTTGCGTCGCGGCGACGTGGTCGGGATGAGCATCGACCCAGTAGGGCGCCAGCAGCCAGCGCGGACGTACACGGCGAATCACCTCGGCTAACTGGCGGCGGGCCGCCAGGGTCGGTTCCAAGCTGCGATTGGGCAGGCCCAGATTCGCTCGCCAATCGATCCCCAAAACATCCGTGGCCGCCGCCGTCTCGCGGGCTCGCTGTTCCGGCGAACCAAACGGTGTCGGCTCGCCGTCGGTTAAATCCAAGATGCCCACCCGCCAGCCCTCCGCCTTGAGCCGCAGGATGGCCCCCCCGGCACCCAGTTCGGCGTCGTCGGGATGCGGAGCGATCACCAGGACGTCCAGCGAATCCGGAGACAACGAGCGGTCCGCAACAGCAGACGATGACGGAACGGTTTGCGGCAGGTTCATGAGTTTCTCCCAATCGCCGCGTATCATCCCCGCTAACACCGTTTCGATCAACTGGCCTGGACTTGCTGCCCGATTTTTGCGACAGTCCGAGCACGGTTTGACGAAGATCGCGGAGCTTGGAGTCCCGTCTTTAGGCTGTCCGGTCAGCCGAAAGACTAGACTCCCGCTTGAATGCACGGTGTCCCCGTCCCTAAATCGCTATTAACTCCCATGTTGCCAAAACTGCCCAACTTCGGCGACGCGTTCTGCCGAGCCATCGGCATCGTCTTCCTTTCCTGTTTGGGGTTCACCGGTTGTGCCTCCTGGGATACCTGGCGCACCCAGCCGGCGCAGCAAACCGAGCCTGACCCCGACTCGCAATTTGGCTCCCAACTCCGCAAACCGGGCCCGCCCGGCCACATGCTGGGCATCGACGATCGCGCACGCGAAATCGAACGGAATCTGGGCGTGCGTTGAGTCAGAGCCCCGGGGGCGATGGCAGATTTGCTGCATCCGCCATTTATCCTCCGATCGATAACCTCACATTTTGCTATATCGACCGTTCTTCGTCGGCGTTCGCCCGTAATGCATCTACTGCCCCTTGCCGTCGGCGGCGGGTTCCGGCCAGCCGGTTTCCAGCCGTCCGAGCGTCACGACCACTTGACGCTTGCCAGTGCCGTCGGGGCCGAGCACGGTCAGCGAGACGGACTCGCCGGGCTTCTTCTGACGGACCCGTCGCAGCAACTCGTCAGGCAACCGCACCGCTTGGCCATCCACTTCGATGATCAAGTCGAATTGTTTCAGGCCTCCCCGCGCCGCCGGACCGTCCGCTTGCAGCACTTTCACGATCAAGCCCTCGGTTTGCGGCGGAAAGCGATCCAAGATGTCGCGGCCTTGCTGCCAGGTCTCTTCCACCGCCGTACCCAGGTTAGGCGTCGAAGCGGTCTGCTGCGTTTCCAACAGCCGTTGGACGCCGCTCACCAAGCCGGCAAAAGAGACGCCGACGGGAATCCCGTTGTTGGACATCACGCCGCTCTGCACGCCGATCAGCGCCCCTTGGCGATCGACCCAAGCGCCCCCCGACGTGCCGGAGGGAACGGTGGCGGCCAGGGTCAGCACCGCGACGTAGCCGGGATTCAGGTGCTCGAACGTCGGCGTCTCGCAAGCCACGATGCCGCGAAACATGACCGCGTGACGAAAGATCGGCGTGCCGACCAGGTAAACCTCGCCGCCCGCCGGCGGCAACGCGTTCGCCAGCGGCAGGAACGGATAGCCGCCCTCGCGTGATTCGGCGCGAAGCAACGCCAGATCGTGGCCCAGGTCCACCGCGACCACCTCGGCTTTGCGCCGGCCGGCAAGTGGAGACAGCAATTCGACACGGGCTCCCGGCCGCCCAATCACGTGTGCCGCCGTGATCGCCAGGCCTTCGGCAGCAATCATGTTGCCGCTGCCCTTCAAGTGGTCGTCGACCAGCACCTCGACGGCCGTCTGCTTGACGCGGACGTACAACTCGCCGGATACCGCCGGATCGCCATTGGGTTCAGCGGCGGGCAATCCGCCAGCCAGCCACACCAGTGAAACCAGAAGGCCAAGACCAACCTCACCGAGCAGACGCCGCGGGGGTACGTAGCAGATCAAGCGTTCACACTCCTCACGCGAGGACAGTCGCTGAAGGTTTGTCACGAAGCGGTTCCTTTTTGAATACCGGATAGCTATTTCTCGTACAGTGCTTCCTCGCCCTCGCCGGACAACTTGCCGGTCTCCACCAGTTCGCGCAAATCGGTCGGACAAGTAGCCCAGGCCGCTTGGTAGGTCGCCTCGAGCGGCACGGGGACGTAGCCGCTGGCGTCCAGATACGCCGGCATGTCGGGCAGGGCCTCTCCCACACCGACCAGTTCGACGTAGGCCGTTGTCTCGCGGCCGGTGAGCAAGTCGCCGGCAACGTAGGTGGCGAGGGTGAAGGGGCGGTCGGGTTCTAACTCGAACGGCTCTTCCTCGATCTCGTCCCAGATCGCTCTGTGGATGCCCCCGGGATCGCGCGCCGTGGGGGGAAAGATATCGATCACCAGCAGATGCACTCCTTGCCGCAGAAACTGGAGCGACTTGTCGACGAAAGCCCGCAGCGCTGCGCGTCCGCTCTTGTTTCCGGGGGAAACAATTTCCAAGACGCAGACCACCTCGCCCATGCGGTGACGGATGACGACGCGGTTGGCCCGCGCAGCCAACACGGCCTTGGCCGTCTTGACCAGGCGGGTTTTGGGAGGCGTGGCAGTGACGGTCCCGCCAGCCGGTTCCGCTGAACGGCCTGGCCGGAATCGCCGTTCGAGCGTCAACACATCCGGCACCAGACCTCCGGCATGCTGTTCCACCAGAGCGGAGTATCCGGAGGGCAGCAGGCCCGCGTTCAGCGCATCACAGATGGCAATTGTCCAGCGCTGGTGGAAATGGTGAAACACATTTGCGTCGATGCGCGCCCAATCGTGAACCGGCATGGTGGATTCCTCCAGGGATCACGGCGATTATCCGCGGAACATTTTACCACACGGCCGCTGCTTTACGCAGCAGCCTGACACGCGTTTTTCTGCGCGATCATCAACTCGCCAACCCCTGCAGGACGCCGGTGCTGTCGCCCAACTGGGCGACTTCGACGCTCTGGCGGTTCAGCATTGCCAGCCAGAGATTGGTCAGCGGGGTTTCGTTCGGATAGCGGATGTGCCGGCCCGACTGGATCGTGCCGCAGCCGCCGCCGGCCAGCAGGATCGGAAGATCGTCGTGGTTGTGGCGGTTGCCGTCCGAATTGCCGCTGCCATAGGCGATCATCGCATGATCCAACAGCGTCCCGTCGCCTTCGGGGATCGAGCGGAGTTTCTCCAGCAAGTACGCCAGTTGCCTGACGTGGAACGTGTTGATCTGCCGGATCTTGTCCTTCTTGCCCTGATCGTTGCCGTGGTGCGACAACTCGTGATGACCTTCGGGCACGTCGATGAATGCATAGGACTTGTTGCTGCCTTCGTTGGCCAGGACAAAGGTGCAGACGCGAGTCACGTCGGCTTGAAAGGCCAGCGCGATCAAGTCGCACATCAGCCGCAGATGCTCGTCGTACTGCCGCGGAACGCCCGTCGGAGTCGGATAGCCCGAGGCCGGCGGCGTCGGCGACTGGGCCGACTTGGCGATCCGCTGTTCGACGTCGCGGATCGACGAGAAATACTCGTCCAGTTTGCGGCGATCATTGGCGCCCAGACGTCCGGCAAGGTCCTGGCTGTCCTCGCGGACAAAATCCAAGACGCTCTTGCGCCGCGCATCGCGTTCGGCGCGCGCGGCGCTGGGGGTCGTCGAGAACATCCGTTCGAACACGGTCTTGGGATTGACTTCCTTGGGCAGCGGCTGGGTCGCCGAGCGCCAGGACATCGTCGAGGAGTAGACACAGCTGTAGCCCGAGTCGCAGTTGCCGGCCATCGAACCGGCTTCACCGCCGATCTCCAACGAGGGCAGCCAGGTCTGATCGCCGATGCGGCTCGCGGCGACTTGGTCCACCGAAATGCCGGCCCGAATGTCGGCGCCCGCGGTCTTTCGCGGTTGGGCGCCGGTCAAGAACGCGCCCAGAGCCCGCGCGTGATCGCCGCCGCCGTCGCCGTTGGGCCGAGCTTTGTCGGCGGTCAAGCCGGTGAGGACCAGCAGTTGGTCTTGCACGGGCGCCAACGGTTCGAGGATAGGCGGCAATTCAAAATCGGTGCCCTCCGCCTTTGGCGTCCAGTCGGCCATGTTCGCGCCGTTGGGGACATACAAGAACGCCATGCGGTTTGGGGCCGGCTTGTCACGCGCCGTCGTGTTGCCCCAGGCGACCAGAGGCCCCATCGCTTCGAGCCAAGGCAGCGAGACGGCCACGCCCAGCCCACGCAGGACGGTGCGACGAGAGAGGAGATTCGTGTTTAGCATGGTAGTGCTCCTGGGGTTGTAACGGGGAGGGGCTCAGACGTACAGAATTCAGATTTCGCGGGAAAACCGGTCTCCTCGCCGTATGGCTGTTGGACCGCGAAATCTGAATTCTGTACGTCTGAGCCTGGGCATTATCCTCGCCGCTTTTGGAACGGGTCGCTCCGGGCGATCTCCCGCACCAGCGTCGAAAAACGGTAGTTGTCGCGTTGCAGGGCCGCTACGATGCGGTCCACCTCCGGTTGATCGTAGAACTCCAGGCCGCGGCCCAAGGCATAGATCAACATCTTTTCGCTCAGGCAGGCTGCGAACGAGTCTTTCATCTCCTTGAGGATTTCCTTCAACTCGGCGAGCGTCTGAAACGTGCGTCCGTCCGGCAACTCGCCAGAGGGGTCGATGTCGAACGTGCCGTCCTTGGTGCGAAACGCTCCGATGGCGTCGTAGTTCTCCAAGGCGAATCCGAGCGGGTCCATCCGCGCGTGACAGTTGGCACAAACCGGATTGCTGCGATGCTGCTCGAAGCGTTCCCGCAACGAACCGGTCAACTCAACCTCCTCGCCCTCCGGCAGCAACGGCACGTTTGGCGGCGCGGGGGGCGGAGGCGTTCCGAGGATCTGTTCCAGGACCCAGACGCCGCGTTTCACCGGCGACGTCCGCGTCGGATTCGATGTCACCGTCAAGATGCTGGCCTGCGTCAGCAGCCCGCCCCGCTCGCCATCGACCAGACTGACCCGGACGAGTTCCTCGCCCCGAATAGGTTGTCCGCCGGGCCGCACCGGGGCCTTCCCCGCTCGCGTCCCGTGCGTGTCCACAATGCCATAGTGACGCGCCAAACGCTCGTTCAAGAACGTGTAATCGGCGTCCAACAAGTCGAGAATGCTGCGGTCCTCGCGCATCACCGAAGCGAAAAACAGTCTGGTCTCTTCCAGCATCGAGGACCGCATCCGTTGACCGAACCGGGGAAAACGCTGCGGGTCGGGCGTAAAGCTATCGAGCCGCTTCAATTGCAGCCACTGAAGGGCAAAGTTGTCGATCAAAGCCTCAGATTTCGGATCCTGCAGCATCCGCTGGACTTGGGCATCCAAGTCCGCGCGCAAACGACCCTGCGCGGCAAGCTCCGACAGCTGGTCGTCGGGCATGGTGCTCCACAGGAAATACGACAGCCGCGAGGCCAGCTGGAACTCGTCCAGCAGCCGTACCTCGGGGCTGTCGGGCCGGTCGTCCAATTCGGCGCGGAACAGGAACTTGGGCGAGCACAGCACGGCTTGCATGGCCAAACGCAAGCCATCTTCGCGAGAACCGCCATGGGCGACCACCGATCCGGCCAACTCCGCAAGACGCGACACTTCCTGCTCGGTGGCAGGCCGGCGATACGCTCGCAAAGCGAATCGCTGCAGAATCTCCCGCATCTGCTGGGCTGGCGACCGGCTGGTATCGCATGCCAGCAATCGCTGTTGGCTGGCCGACCAGGTATCGACCGGACCATCCTTGATGGCTCGCTGGACGACACTCTCGGCGGCCGCCAGGTACCGTTCCATCAGTACGGGCGACATCGTCAGCACGTCGCCAATGTTGTCAAAACCGTGGCCAATGTCGTCGGAGGGAAAATCCTCCGTGGGATCAAAGTCGACGCCGACCAGGTCGCGAATCGTGTTGCGGTACTCGGTCCGATTCAACCGCCGTATCGTGACGCGCCCCGGGTCGGGCTTGGCATCGCGCGCCGCTCGCTCGAACGCACCTCGCACCGCGCGAAGAAAGGCGTCGCGCTCGTCCGCCGTGGGCTGCGGCAAATCTTCCGGTGGCATGCCCCCTGTCTCGACCATCCCGATCACGATCTTCCAACGATCGCG
>Ga0351910_1038_pt1 | contig 60319 bp, 55 predicted proteins | sample TotcelHT113001L5_FD_206860 | JGI IMG/M metagenome (GOLD analysis project Ga0351910, IMG submission 206860) | Enriched cells from coal bed in the Powder River Basin, Montana, United States - Total cells T11 rep1 HSBNCT.T11.300.1.L5 ...
GAGATCCGTGTGCTGGATGACGTCTATGAGGCTGACGCGAGTGGCCGCTATGCGCTCTATCTGGGCGCGGGCGAGTTTGCCCCTACTTTTTGGTCGCCCGGCTATGTGATGCAGACCGCACCTGTCGTCCTCGGGCGCTGGGATTTGCGTCACGTCATGGACATTGCGCTCACGCCGCGCCAGTTGCTCGTGACCGCACTGGATGAGCGGAGCGGCCAGCCGGTGGCGAGCGCGCGCCTGCAGTGGGGCGAGGTTACGGCCGAAACAGACCTGCAGGGCGCCGCCACGATGCGCGTGGCAACCGATCAGCCCCTCAACATCGCTGCCGATGGCTATCGCGAGGCCGCGATCAGCGCCGAGCAGTTGACGACGCTGTTAGCCGCCGAGGAGGCCAGCACTCCGCTGGCCGTCTCCCTCACGCCACGCACCCTGGCAGGGCGCGTGCTCGACGCCATCACCAGCGAGGCAGTGGCAGGGGCCACCGTGTCGCTGGGCGAGATCAGCATCGACACAGCCGCCGACGGCGTCTATGAGCTGGCCTATCTGCCAGCCAAAGGCGCTCTTATGGTCGCCGCGTCCGGCTATCGAGAGCCAGAGGCAGTGGTTTATGACGGTGAGGAGACACTGGAACTGACGCTGGAGCCCTGGCTGGCAGAGGTGACAGTGCTGGACACCGATCTCGGCCAGCCGGTGCCCGAGGCGATGGTTTCTGTCGCAGGCATCACCGCCGTAGCCGATGCGCAGGGGCTGGCGCTGGTGCGCGCTGAGCCAGGCGCCATGCTGGACATCAGCGCTGACGGCTATCACAGCGGCAGCGCGGCTTTTAGCGGTGAACCCTTGACGGTCCAACTCAAGCCATCGCGGTTGGTGGTGATCTTGACCGACAGCGGCACGGGCCAGCCACTCGCCAACGCGCGCGTCATCGTCTACCCGCGCGAGGGCGAGCCAGACATCCTGCATAGCGACGACCGTGGGCATGTGGATATTGCCGATGCGCTGCAATTCGAGCGGTTGCTGGTCAAACAGCCTGGCTATCGACTGGTTGAGGCGACCATCGACCGCATGGGTCGTCTCGACCTCCAGGTGGAGCCCTTTGAGGCGCGCGGCATCTATATCCCCTTTGGCCTGCTGGCTCTACCCGACCGGGTCGAGGCGCTGCTGGATATGGTGGCCGAGAGCGAACTCAATATGGTCACAGTGGACGTCAAGGGCGATTGGTCCTACCTGGCCTGGGACTCGCCTAACCCCGTCGCCCGCGAGATCGGAGCTTTTTCGCCTGAAAAGCTGCTGCCTCTGCCCGATCTGTTGCGCATGTGCCAGGAGCGGGACATCTACGTCGTGGCGCGCCTGGTAGTATTCAAGGACGACAACCTGGCCAAGAAAAAGCCAGACTGGGCCGTCAAAAAGGCCGATGGCAGCCTCTATGTAGATGGCGAGGGGTTGCACTGGGTCGATCCCTTCCGCCAAGACGTGCGTGACTATATGATTGCCCTGGCCGTAGAGATAGCCGAGATGGGCTTTGACGAGGTGCAGTACGACTATGTGCGCTTTCCGTCGGACGGCAGCACAAAGTACTTGGAGTATGAAAAAGAAGCGGTGTTCGAGAACCGCACTGTCCTGATGGCCGAGTTCTTTCATCAAGCCCAGGAAGCTCTGGCGCCCACCCGAGCCTTTTTCTCGGGCGATGTCTTTGGGCTGGTCGTCTGGATGGACGCCGACCGCGACATGGGCATCGGACAGCGGATGGAGGACATCGCTCCCTTTGTGGATTACATCTGCCCCATGCTCTACCCGCAGACCTTTGGGTCGGGCAACCTGGGCTATGTCAACCCTCAGCTCTATCCCTATGAAGTGCTCTTCCGCAGCGTCCGCAAGGCGAACACGCGCACCGACACGCTGGTGCGCGCCTGGCTACAGCACTATTCACTGGGCGTCGACTATGGCCTGCGCGAGCTGCTGGCGCAGCGCAAGGGCGCCGAGGACGCTCAGGGCGCTGGCTGGACCTATTGGAACGCCGCGGGCAAGTACAACCGCGATCTGTTCGTGCCCGATCCGTACGCGCAGATTCCAGGGCTGCCCACGCCCGACGACGTGGACTAGGCAAACACACAAGGCCGCCCCTGAGGGGCGGCCTTGTGGTTACCTGCTATCTGGGATGCGAGATCAGGGCTCGGGAAACTGCTTGCGATAGCCGTCCAACATCAGCGCGGTCTCGCGGTCATCAGGATAAGCCTCAGTCAGGTCGATCACCGCCTGCGCATAATCGTAAGGGGCACCATCCGCACCGATGAACGCGGTGAGCTTGCCCCCGCGCTCGCCATCGTAGGCCATCTCGGTGATGAGCGTGTCGCCAACACGCACGGGAGCGTTCATCACCCTCCGCGTCTTGCCCCCGACGATGACATTGATGCCCGGCACAGCGGCCGCCAGGGCTTGATTCTCGCCCAGGCCCAGTCGCGAGAGCACGATCAACACGTCCACCTGCGCGCGCAGTTCGGCCACATAGCGCTGCGTCGCCTCGGTGGCATCGAGATAGGCCGCCGAACTCGCCATCAGGGGCATCTGGACGACGTCCTCATCAGAGATGCCAATGATGCCAATGCGGGCGCCCCCGCGCTCGATGATCGTGTAGGGCTCAAAGAGCAGTACCTGCGTCTCAGGGTTGACGAGGTTGGCCGACAACAAGGCGAACTCGGCTTCGGCAGCGCGCGCCTGCAGCACCTCCAGTCCCTTTAGCGCGTCCATCCGCCCCACAGCCATGGCATCATATCGAGCCAGGTTCATGCCCTCCACCATCACGCGCCCCTCGCTTTGGAGGGCGACATACTCGCCCAGCAGCGAACTGCCGGCGTCCACCACAACCGTTATCCCCTGCGCATTGGCCAGTTCGTGCTTTATCCAGGTGACCCGACGGGCCAACCCACCTTTGGGCACGCCTCAACCGCAGGGGTCGATGTACCCATAGACATCGTTGGTGTGCAGAACGGTCAATGAGAGGCCGTCCGCAGGGCGCACGGCGGGCGCAGGAGTAATGGTGGTGGCTGGTGTGGGCGAGGCCTGCACAGCAGCCGTTGTCGGCAGAGCTATCGTGGCCACGGCGGCGGCTGTAAACGTCGGCCGGGGGGTGAGCGTTGGCGCGCGGGTAGCCGTCGCCTGGAGCGCCGCGAACTGAGGACCCGCGGCAGTCGGCGTCGTCTGAGCGCAACCCGCCAGAAGCACGATCAGCAATGCGCCTACCAGCACGGCTCGTCTCGGCGATAATGGGCCTGAACGCATGGGCCGCCCTCCTTAGGTGAGGATTATTCGCGCGACTAGTGCGCCTATTATAGCCGTTGGTCGACGGCGCCCGAAATCTAGTCGCACTGGAGCGCCCTCAACGCGCTGCCAGACAGAGTCCATCTGAGGTATACTAACTCCAGACGCAACGCTCCACCTGGCCAAACGTAGACCATAGGGCAGCGCATGATCGAGCAGACAGGGCGCGTGGCGCCCAGGAGGAACCTTTATGACCGACCATGAAGAGGATATCATCGACGTGACCCCCACCGATCTGGGGCCAGACACCGACAATTTGCCGGTTGAGGCTCCTCCGCCCGCGACTTCGCTGGTCGCCATGGAAAGATTGTCGCCTGAGAAACAAGAAAAGGCCCGGGCCTTGATGGCCAAGATCGACCTGGAGGACACCCAGAGCATCCTGGCCTTTGGCGTCGAGGCGCAAAAAGAGGTCACCGAATCGGCCGACCGCATGCTGGGCCACACGCGTAACAAGGACGTGGGGCCGGTGGGCAATGACCTCAACGGCCTGATGGTGCAGGTGCGCGGCCTGGGCGTCAATGAGCTGGATCCTGGCAACAAGGGCAACTGGCTGCAACGCAACATCCTGCGCTCGGCAACACCCCTGGCCAAGTTCGTGCAGCGCTATGAGACCGTGCAGGGCCAGATCGACACCATCGCGCGCGAGCTGGACGCGCATCGCACCGCGTTGATCCGCGATGTCACCATGCTCGACCGGCTCTATGACGCGACTCTGGCCTATTTTGGGCAACTCGAGTTGTACATCGCCGCGGCGGACGCCAAGCTGGTAGAGTTGGACACAGACGTTCTACCCGCGCTGGAGGCTACCGCCAGAGAGAGCGGCGACATGCTCGACGCCCAGAGACTGCGCGACATGCAGGCGCGACGCATGGACCTGGAGCGCCGCTCGCACGATCTCAAATTGACGCGCACCGTCACGCTCCAATCGCTGCCGCAAATCAGGCTCATTCAAGACGTGGACAAATCGCTGGTCAACAAGATTCAGAGCAGCATCTTGACCACGATCCCAGTATGGAAGAGCCAGATCGCCATGGCCATCACCCTGTGGAACCAACAGCAAGCCTTGCAGACGCAAAAGGCCGTCACGGACACGACCAATGAGATGCTGGCCCGCAACGCCGAACTGCTGCGCATGGGCTCGGCCGAGGCCCGGCAAGAGATCGAGCGCGGCATCTTTGATGTCGAGACCATCCGCAAGGTCAACGAAGAGCTGATGCAGACCATCCGCGAGAGCATCGAGATCACCGAAGAGGGCAAGCGCCGCCGCATCGAGTCAGAGCGAGAGTTGGTGCGCCTCGAGGGCGAGCTCAAACAGGCCCTGCTGCAGAGCGGCAGCGTGCAGACGCGTCTGCTGGAGACAGATCAGGAGGCTCCGGCGCCAACAAGCCTGCTGGACGAATAGCGCAGGGGATAGAACAGAGGCCCGTCATCTTTGGCGGGCCTCTATCGTTCAGTCGTGGCGCTTGCCGGTCATGCTGGCGATATCCACCGCAACGAGCTGGGTGCGCGCCAGGGCGCGCTCATCGTAGGACTTTGTCTCCTCGGCGCCGTGCTGCGACATGATGGCGTCCAGCGCCACGGCCTTTTCCGTCACGTCCTCCACCAACCGCGCCGTCCCCGTCATCAGCACGCTGGCATAGCGCGCCGAGCTGGCGCAAGCGGGAGTGGAGACGATCACCTCACATCGGCCCACAAAGCAGAGGCTCACCCGTGGATTCTGACGCAAGATGTCGAGCTTGAGCCCCTCTGTCGCGCAGTGAAAGTAGACGCAGACGCCGTCATAGCCAAAAGAGAGGGGCACGGCATACGGCGCGCCATCCCGACAGAGCGCCAGGGTGCAATAGGGCGCCGCGCGAATGATGGCCTCCAATTCCTGAGGGTCCGTCACCTCACGGTCGGCTCGTCGCATGTCTACCTCCTTGAGAACACCCAAGATTCCAACGCGCTAGCCATGGCTCGTTGCCATTGTAGCGCGAGATATGCTGATGTCAGGTGGCCTCGCCCTGCCCCAAGCGCATTGATTCTGATACGGCGCTCCTGCTGATCTGCGCGCCGCATTATCGCGATGACCGCGCGTCGCCAGCGATGGTATACTGCTCTCCATGGCGAGACGAGACCGCCTGGGCCGGAGACAGCCACAGGAAGGAGTCGGCGTAGCATGGCCACTGTCTATGAGATGACACCCAAGCGCCGTTTCTTGGCGGGCATTCTGGGCGGACGTGTCGATCGGACCCCGGTGGGCAGCGTGACGTCAGTGGCGAACGTGGAGCAGATGGAGATGACGGGGGCCTTCTTCCCCGATGTCCATCGCGATGGGCCCAAGATGGCGCGGCTGGCGGCCGGGGCGCACACCATCTTGGGCTATGATGCCATCATGCCGTGCTTTAGCGTGTCTGCTGAGGCCGCCGCCCTCGGTTGTGAGATGGACTGGGGCGACCGGGAGAATATGCCAACGGCCATCCGGCCTCTCTGGTCAGACCCGGAGCAGGTGGCCATCCCACCGGATTTTCTGGACCGGGCTCCGACCCGAACCGTCCTGGATGCCTTGCGCATCTTGCGCGCCGAGTACGGCAGCCGCGTCGCCGTGATCGGCAAGGTGATGGGTCCCTGGACGCTGGCCTATCACCTGTACGGCTTGCAGAGCTTTTTGATCGAGACGCTGACCGACTCGGACCGCGTGCGCCGGTTTCTGAATGGCCTGCAAAAGATCACCATCCTGTTCGGGCAGGCGCAGATCGCCGCGGGCGCCGATGTGCTCTGCGTTGCCGATCACGCCACCGGCGACCTGGTGAGCGCCAGAATGTATCGCGATTTGCTCCTCCCATACCATCGCCGAATCACTCAGCGGCTTGGCTGCCCGACGGTGCTGCACATCTGCGGCAATACGGCGGACCGTCTGGGCCACATCTGCGAGTCAGGGTTCGACTGCTTTCACTTTGAATCCCGGGTCGATGCCCAAGTTGCGACGAACCTGGTGGGCGGAAGAATCTCCCTGATGGGCAATGTCAACAACCCCGAGGTGCTGCTCCATGGAACTCCGGAGCAAGCCGCAGCCCAGGCGCGCTATGCGCGCGACGCAGGCGTGCAGGTGGTCGGGCCCGAGTGCGCCATTCCGCTGAGCACGCCGACCGCTAACCTGAAGGCCATCGCCACGGCACTGCATCCGCGTGGATTGACTGGCCAGAGAGGTGGAGACGGCCCTTGATTCTGGCTCTGGGTCGCTAGGAAAACAAAAGCGGGAGAGGCTAATCCTCTCCCGCTACGCTTATGCCCCCGGCTGGATTCGAACCAGTACGCCCATTCGGACACAGGCCCTCAACCTGCTGTGTATACCATTCCACCACGGGGGCCAGACCGCCATCAGTATATCCTCGAGCGAGCAATTGTCAACTGCACCTCATGTCCTGTACAATGGCCACTGCTCCGTGTACCGTTCGCCGCCCGCACTGAGGAGGGACGCCATGCGAATCGCGCTGGATGCTATGGGCAGTGACGCCTACCCGCAGCCCGATGTCGAGGGTGGCGTACGCGCTGCACGTCGGTTTGGCTGCGAGGTGGTGCTGGTGGGCCGAGAAGAGGCGATCAGGGCCGAACTCGCCAAACTCAACACCGCCGGCCTGGCTCTGAGCGTGGTGCACGCCGGTGACATGATCGAGATGGGCGAACACCCCAGCCAGGCGGCCCGTAACAAAGCCGATGCCTCGATCGTGGTGGCAATGGGCCTGCTGCGCGATGGCAAGGTGGACGCCGTAGTGTCGGCGGGCAATTCGGGTGGCGTGCTGGCAGCGGCGCTGGCCAGCAAGGGACGCATCGGGCGGATTGAGGGCATCAAACGTCCGGCCATCTCTACGGTGGTGCCGAACATCAAAGGATTTAGCTTTGTGCTCGACATCGGCGCTAACACCGACGCCCGACCCGAGTGGCTGGCGCAGTATGCCATTATGGGGCGCGCCTATGCGCGGCACGTGCTGGGCGTCGCCAATCCCCGCGTGGCGCTGCTCTCCAACGGTGAGGAAAAGCTCAAAGGCAACCAGCTCGTGCAAGACACCCACGCGTTGCTCGACAAGCTGGGCATCGAGACCATTGGCAATGTGGAGGGCAAAGACCTGGCGCGGGGGGTGGCTGACGTGGTGGTGACCGACGGCTTTGTGGGCAACGTGGCCATCAAGACCGCCGAGGGCGTAGCCGGTATGCTTATGACCCTCATCAAGCAAGAGCTCAAGAGCACGCCGGTCAGTATGCTGGGCGGCTTGTTAGCCAAGCCGGCGCTCAAACGGGTGGGAAAAGTGCTGGATTATCGCGAGTATGGCGGCGCTCCCCTGTTGGGGGTCAACGGCGTGGTCATCATCGGCCACGGGCGCTCTGATGCGCTGGCCGTCGAGAACATGGTGCGCGTGGCCATCGAGGCCGTGCAGAACGATCTGGTGGCCCATGTGCGTGAGGACGTGGCGGCCATGTTGTCCGATCAACCTCAGGGAAACACCGCGGCATAGACTGCCGCTGGCGTCTGCATCCATCCGGCCGGGCCGGCTTGAAAGAGGGAAAAGTGGAGAATATCGTCAACGAACCGTTTTTGGCCAAGCGCACCAAATATGCCAAATACGCCAGCTATGTGGGCTTTGGCGCACTGCTCATCGGCCTGCTGACCGCCAGGCCCGAGATGATGTGGCTGGCATACGTCATGCTGATGATCGGCCTGGTGGCCGCCAGTATCGGCTCGTTCCTGGCCAACCGCTATGTCAAAGAGCCCCGCGCCGACAAGGTGCTGGCCGACGCACTGGAGAACCTCGACAAGCGCTATGTGCTCTACCAGTACCATTTTCCCACCAGCCACCTGCTGCTGTCGCATTTTGGGCTGACGGTGTTGGATCCCTACGCGCAGGCGGGCGAGATCACCTATAGCGGCGGCCGCTGGCGCCACAAGGCAGGCATCCGCAAGGTGATGCAGTTTTTTGGCGATCCTGCGCTGGGCAAGCCAGAGCAAGAGCTGCAGCGCGAGACAGAGCGCATCAAAAAGTGGATCGATGAGAGCCTGCCCGAGGAGAACATCCCGGTGAACGGTGTGATCGTGTTCACCAACCCCAACGCCAGGCTGACCGTCGAGGGTGACGTGCGCGCCGTCAATGCGGATGGCCTGGCGGCGTTTATGAAGGACGGATTAAAGGGCGGCGCGGTGCTGACCACCTCGATGCAAAAGCAGCTCCGCAAGATGCTGGATGACGCCATCAGCGCGTCCTGAGCGCCGCGAGCGACAGCTCGTCGCCGCCATCTTGGCCGCGATCCTCGCCATAGCGCTGGCGCTGCGCCTGCTCAAGCTCGGCCAGGCCAATCTCTGGTGGGATGAGGCCCTGGCGGTGTGGGCCGTGCGCAAAGGGCTGGTCGGTGTCACCACTTGGACCGCCGGCGACGTGCATCCGCCGCTCTACTTTTGGTGCCTCTGGGCCTGGACCAAACTCTTTGGCGAATCGGCTTTTGCCATGCGTTCGCTGTCGGCGTTGCTGGGCACTGCCACCGTGTGGGCGGTCTATCGCCTGGGCCGGCAGATCGCCGGCCGGCCGGTCGGCCTATTGGCCGCCGCGCTCACGGCGGTAGCCCCCTTTGCCGTCTGGTGGTCGCAAGAGCTGCGCATGTACATGCTGGCGGGGCTGCTCTGCACCGCTGCACTGCGGTGTGCGCTACGATGGCTCGACAGCGAACAGGATGATGAGCGCTCGCCCGATTTGGCGGCGCTGGCCTGCAGCGCACTGGCCGCTCTGGGGGCGCTGTACACCGTCTTTCTAACGGGCGCGGCGCTGCTGGCCCTAAACCTGGTGGTGCTGCTGGCCTGGCTAAAGGGCGGGCCGCGACGACAGCTCGGCCTGGCGCTGCGCTGGGCGGCGGCGCAGATCGGCATCCTCGCACTGCTGGCGCCCTGGCTGATCTATTCGTGGGGGCGCATGCCCACCTGGTCGGTGGCCACGCCGGTGTCGCCACTGTTCGTGGCGCGCCTGTATGCCACGCTGTTGGCCACCGGGGTATCAGAGAACATCTCGCGCGCCGCGCCCGCCGTGGGGGCGACCCTCGCCGTCGCGGCGCTGGGCTTTATCTCTTTATGGCGCCGACGCGACCGTGCTCGCCGCGAGACCTGGGGCGCCATTGCCCTGCTGCTGGCCGTGCTGACGCCCGGCCTGGTCGTGTACCTCTCCACGTTGCCGCGAGGGCTATTCTATTCGCCCCACGTCGAGGCGCGCTATTTTCTGCCCTTTGCGCCCGCCTTTTGGGCGCTGCTGGCCTGGGCGGCCTGGGAGCTGGGTCGCCATCAGCGTTGGCTGACTTGGGCGCTCGCAGGCGGTCTGTTGGCGCTCTCGGCCGCCTACCTGCCCGGGCACTATCGCGGGCGACTGCTGCGCGATGATCTGCAGAGCCTGGTGCGGACGATCATCAGCCAGTCTCGCCCGGGCGATATCGTGCTGCTGGATTCGGGCAGTCGCTATCCCGTGTTTCTCTATGACTATGAGCGGCTGGCGCCCGGCGCGACCCGCCCGACCTTTGCGACCATCACTCGCGCCGAGGAGCGTCTCGATGCGGCTTTGGTGCAGACGTGGATAGCCGCCAACGGGGCGGCAGACAGCCGCATCTGGCTGGCTGAGGTGGATGTGCAGTTGACCGATCCAGAACGGCTGGCCAGAGCGGCGCTGGCCGAGCGCCTGCCACTGACGGCCTCGTGGGGCTATGGCCCCAACGCGCTCTTGCTCTTTGCGACCGATGGCCTGCCCCCGTGGCCCGAGAATGCCTCGTATCACCCCGAGCATGGCGCTGCTGCCGACCTGGGCGGCGGGCGACTGCGCGGCTGGGATTTGCCGGTGACGCGCTATGCCGCCGGAGACACCGCGCATCTGGCATTGTTCTGGGACGCTGCGCCCAGCGAGGCCGTGTGGCTCCGCCTGGCAACGTGCGACGGGCTAACGCTGCTACAGCGTCGCCTGCCCAACGCCACTGGCGTTGCGCGCATGGCCCAGGACATTCTCGTGCAAGAGGAGCTGCCAGCTGGCCAACTAAACATTACGCTGATAGATGAGGCGGCGCAGACGCTGTCGCTCAGCGACATCCGCGTGGTGGGCCAGGGCGCTGCGCCCCTGGCCGCAGGCGAGCCGGTCGGGGCGACCTGTGGCGAGCTGACGCTGGAAGCCTATCGTGTGCATCCCTCAGGCCCGATTTCTCCGGGAGAGGCAGTGGTCGTCGACTTGGTTTGGCGAGCGCAGGAAAGACCGGCAGGGGATTACACTCTGTTCGTCCATGCGCTGGGCGCCGCCTTTAACCCGCGCACGGCCGGCCCCTTGTGGGGCCAGCATGACGCGCCACCGCTGGCGGGGCAGTGGCCCACCTCCAGTTGGCAGTCAGGCGATGCACTCCTGGCTCGCCATGTGGTGGCCCTGGATGCAGCAACGCCAGGCGGTGATTATCAGCTCGAAATCGGCCTCTATGACAGCCAAAGCGGCGCGCGGGCGCCCTGCGTCAATGCGCAGGGACGCCCGCTGGGAGACCAACTCCTACTGCAGGGATTCAGGGTCAAATAGTGACGCCGACGAGGTCGTCGCCCATCTCGGGGATGTATTTGACCCAAGCATCATGCGCGCTCTGGCTGGAGAGCACCACCACGGCCAAATACCTGGGGCGCTGTGGCTGGCTGCGCAGGGTCATGTTGGCCTCTTCAGGCGTGCGCGAGCCCTTGCAGTTGTTGCAAGCCTTGCAGGCGCACACGACATTTTCCCAGGTGTTGAGACCACCGCGCACCTTGGGCAAGACGTGATCGAGGGTCAACTCGGCCTTGGAGGGTTGAGCGCCACAGTATTGACAGGTATGCTTGTCGCGCATCATAACCGTTCGGCGCGAAAACGGCACCAGCACGCGATGGGGCACCCGCACGTAATAGACCAGGCGGATCACCAGCGGCGTGGGGAGACTGACGTGAGCTGCGTGGATCTCGCGCTCGGTGGCCTCAAGGATTTCGGCCTTTTCCTTGAGCAACAGAACCACTGCCCGGCGCATGCTGACCACGCTCAGGGGCTCATAGGTCACATTGAGAACGAGGACGGAACTCATGTTCGCGGTCTGGAAAGGCGTCTCCATAGCGGTTTGTTTCTGCAGGCGAGTATAGCACCAGGGCATTCTGGCGTCAACGATTTATGTAGGCGTGGCTGCCGAGCAACACAGTCCGGAAGCAATGAAAAGGGACATGACGGATAGGGCCGCGATTCTACGCCAACTATGGCGGCAACGCCTGCACACCGAGCCTTTAGCTCTGGACGGCGGTGCAGGCCGATGGGTCTCGATCTGGGAGCCAGGCGAGCGGCTGCTGGCGATACTTTCTTGCCTGCCGGGCGGGTTGCTGACCTTTTGGCTGCACACGGGCCGAGGGCACATTGTCATCGGCTCGGCGCCATCGAGTTATACGGCGGGTTGCCAAGAGTGGCGTGGGCAACGCTATGAGGGCCTGTGTCGTCTGTGCAGCGCCGATATCGCCGCCGACAATGCCGCGCTGTGGGGCGCGCTGCTCGCCTGCTGCGACCATCTGCTGGGCAGCAGGGGACGGAACGACGGCGCGCGCTTTTCAGACGGCCGGGGGGCCACTGCTCGGCTGCAAGCCGCAGCCGAACGGATGCGACGCGCCTTTGAGCTGGGCTATGCCAGCGCGCTGCTGGCCACGCCACAGGCGGATGCCTCTGCATACCTGATCGGCGTCTGGCTGCTCTATTTGCGCGCGCCTGAGCGGCTCAACACAGCCGATCCGCTCTCTTACCGGATGTTGGCCGACAGCCTGATGAACGAGGGTTTCTGGCGTCTGGTGTTGAGTGAGGACGCTCAGAGCGGCTGAGCAGTGAGATCATATTCGTCAGCAGCGGTCACCTCGACCTCGACAAAGGCCCCTTCTTCTAGCTCGGCGGGGATAATGACCACGCCGTCGATCTCGGGCGCGTCGCGATAACTCCGGCCCACGCTGAGGCCGTCCTCCACCGCCTCGATCAGCACCTCGAGGCGCTGGCCGATGAGCCCCGCGTTGATCTCGGCCGAGATTCCCTGTTGCAGCGTCATGGCGCGATCATAGCGTTCCTGTTTGAGCTCTGCCGCCACCTGGCCAGGCATGTCATAGGCTGGCGTGCCCTCCTCGGGCGAGAACTGGAACACCCCCATCTTGTCAAAGCGCACCTCAGTCAGAACGTCGAGCAGCCCTTGGAATTCGTGCTCCGTCTCACCGGGGAAGCCCACAATGAACGTGGAGCGCAGCACGACATCGGGCATGGCCTGCCGCAGCGCGCCTAACATATCGTGAATCTGCTGCACGTTGTGGGGGCGGCGCATGCGTCGCAAGACGTCCGGATCGCCATGCTGCAAAGGCACATCGAGATAATGGCAGACGGAAGGCGTCTCCGCCATCGCAGCCACCAGTTCTGGCGTGACGTGATTGGGATAGGCATAGAGCAGCCGCTGCCAGGCCAAACCTTTGACCTCGGCATCCAGCCGCCGCACAAGGGCGGCCAGGTCGGGTGCAGAGGGCAGATCACGGCCATAGGCGGTGGTATCCTGGGCAATCAGCACCAGCTCGGCTACATCCTCGGCGGCCAGCTCTCGGGCCTCACGCAAGATATCAGCCGCCGGCTTGCTGCGCTGTTCGCCCTTGATGAGAGGGATAGCGCAATAGGCGCAGGCAGCATCGCAGCCATCGGCGATCTTGAGATAAGCCGTGCGCCCCCTGGTGGCATGTCGCTGCACCGAAGCCACCAGATTGGCGGCCGTCGGTGTCAGCGCAACAACTCGGCGCTGGCGCCGCTCGAGCTGGCCTACAACTTCGACGATGCGGGGCCAGGCCTGGGCGCCCACCACGGCATCCACCGGAAAGCGGGCGCAGATCTCATCACAGCGCCGCTGAGCCAGGCAGCCCGTCACCACCAACGATTGACGGCTACGCTTGGAGGATGCCAGCTCGTCTAGCAGTTCATAGGCCTCTTGGCGCGCAGGCTCGATGAAGCCGCAGGTGTTGACCAGCAGCACATCGGCGCGCTCTCGCTCGGCCACCGTTTGGTGCCCGGCCTGCGTGAGGAGCACGGCCATCATCTCTGAATCGACTTCGTTCTTGGGGCATCCCAGAGTGATAATGTGAATGCGCATGGTTCTCCCGAGTCGAAAAACCGGCGACTCTGAGGCCGCCGGTCATTGCTTGGCACAGTTTGCGGCTAGGGCAGGTTGTCTGCCTCATAGATAAGCGTCACCACTTCACCAGCGTCTCCGAGAGGGCCCACGTCAACGCCATTGACCTCGATGCTGGCAACTGCGGCATTGCCAATGAGCAACTCCACCGACCGCTCGCCAGTCCAAGAGCGCTCGTCGCCGTCGTTCAGGTAGCCGATGAACTCTTGCGCCTCATCTACATAGACGTCCAGCCAGGTATAGCCACTGGCGAGCAGCCTGACCGTAAGGCCGGTGGCGACGGGCAACCCTTCCTCGGCCGGCACGGTGCCCGTCGGCCTCGGTGTCGTCGTGGCCCCAGGCGCCGGCGTGCCCGTTAGCGGGGCAGAGTCCGCATCAGGCGTTGGCGATGAGGCAGGGGCTTCGGAATCCACCGTGGGCGGCGGCGTACCTGTGGGAGCTACCGATACTGCCGTGAGCGGCGGCGTGTCTGTGGGGGTCACCGGCATCACCTTAGGCGTCAACGTGCCCGTGGGCGTCACAACGCGCCAAGCTGACCACTCGAACTGGTTCAGCGGCCAGGGCGTCTGGCCCAAATAAAGATAGCTGTAGGCCACCCAACCCGCCGCCGTGACGACCAAACCGACCAACAACACGAACAACGCCACTTTGAGCCCCCGACCAGCCCGGACGAACAAGGGCTCGTCGAGCACCGCAGGCACCTCTAGCTCGCGCGTGCCGGCCTGCTGTGCATAGTCTCTCACCAGAGGCTCTGCATCCAGACCCAAAAAACGCGCATAGTTGCGCACAAAGCCGCGCACATAAGCCGGGTCGGGCAGGTCTTGCAGCCGGTCTTCTTCGAGCGCCACTACAAAGACGCGCCGGATGCGCGTGGCCTGCTCCACGTCTTGAATGGAGATGCCGCGCGCTTCACGCGCCTGCCGCAGTTGTTCGCCGATGCTGGCCAAAGCAAAGCGCCTTTCACACGAGTGTTGTATACCTCTACAGCGTGACTATACGTTTCGCAGAAGGCTGTGTCAAAGTTGGGGCTGGCCCGGGAGATTGAGTTGGCGCCGCCAAAGACGGCGTGTCGCCTTTGGCGACAACCATTCCCTCCGTTGTCGACAATAATAAGCTCTAATTGAATATAAATAACAGCAGCCGGGGCCCCAGGCCAGACCAGTGCGTTCGTACGCGCTGGCTCGGCTGCGTTCACCAACACCCTTGGCTGCCGAGTGGGATGACGCTCGCGACTCTCTGCGCTAGACTGGTGGCACATGAGGCAGGTTGTCTGTCGTTGTACGCTCTTGCACGCACCTGACAAGGAGGGGGGTCATGGACTGGTTCACCACAGGACTGGGGAACATCCCGCTGCTATCCAGGGCGCTGTCGCGCTCCATTTCTGCCGAGAACCCGGACGGCGCAGTAGCCGGTGGCGCCCACGCCATCCCCGATGGCGACAATGCCGGCTCGCTGCTGGGTCAGGGCGGCAAAATCCGCCCCTGCATCACGCTGGAGCCGGGCTCGATCACCACGCTGGCCGACATCGAGGGACCGGGTGTCATCCAGCATATCTGGATCACGGCGCGCACCGAGGCGTACCGCTCTTGCGTGCTGTGTATCTACTGGGATGGCGAGGAGACTCCCTCAGTAGAGGCGCCCCTGGGCGACTTTTTCGGCAACTGCCACGGCATGCGCTACAACATCACCTCGCTGCCCATCGCCGTCAACCCGTCCGGTGGGTTCAACAGCTATTGGCCGATGCCCTTCCGCCGGCAGGCGCGCATCACCATCGAGAACAATTACTGGGAGCCGATCCACGGGTTCTTTTACCAGATCAACTATTCGCTGCAAGACGTGCCCGAGCAAGCAGCCTATCTGCACGCTCAGTGGCGTCGCACCATGACCACGCGCGAGGCCTGGGATTACACCATCGTGGATGGCATTGTGGGCCAGGGCCACTATGTGGGCACTGTGGTGGGTTGGAGCCAGTTCTCCAACGGCTGGTGGGGCGAGGGCGAGATCAAGTTCTACATGGATGGCGACACCCAGTTTCCCACCATCTGCACCACTGGCACCGAGGACTATTTCGGGGGCGCGTGGGGCTTTGGCAGCGAGACCTTTTCCACCGCCTTTTTGGGCTACCCTCTCTATGAAAGAGAGGACAAGCGCATCCCGCGCCACGGCCTCTACCGCTGGCACATCATGGACCCGATACGCTTCCAATCAGACTTAAGGGTGACGATGCAGGCGCTGGGTTGGTGGCTGAACCGCAAGTTCCAGCCTCTCACCGATGACATCTGTTCGGTGGCCTACTGGTACCAGGCCGAGCCCCACGCTCCCTTCCCGGCCATGCTTGACCTGGCTGGTCGCTGGCCGCGCTAGCCGCGGGCCGCACCAGATGCGGGCAACAGAATAGGGGCCGACCCTGCGGTCGGCCCCTGAAAGGCGCCCTACTGGCTGTGTTGGCTAGTCGCCAGACCAGCCGCTCTTGGAATAGCAGATGGCCGCGAGGCTGTCCAACTGAGCCGTCACGTCAAAGCTGGCCCACTTGCCGCCCGCATCGCCGGTGTTAAAGATGGCGAACCCGATCACATAAGGGTCGCGCCGTAGCTCATTGTCATACCAATCGAGGTCGCGCAGGTATTCCTCCAGCGTAATGCCCTGCACTTGCTCGGGCAGCTCGCCAGTAAAAGTGTCCCAACCGGCATAGGCCCCGCCATACTCTTGCAGCACGCCGCCGTCGATGCCCGCCTCGGTGATGATCAGCGGCAAGACAAGATCGTTGTACCGCAGATAAGTCTCATACCAGTAGCGGTAGCGCAGTGTCAGAGAGCCGGCCTCGGGGTGAGCTTCCAGGCCGGGAATGCCATGGCCAATACCCTCGCGCATGTTGGGCGCAGAATACTCGTGCAAAGCCAGAACGCCCTGACGCTGCTTGGCGGCGGCTATGGCCGGCAAAAAGGCGGCGAACTCGTCGGCCTCAGGCGTACCCGTTGAAAAGTTGCCGATGGCGACCTTGAGCCCGATCTCGGCCATGGCGATCACACGCTCGCGCTCAAACTCGGCGTACCAGGACATCTCCTCGGGGCCGTCGATGCCCGGCTCATTCCAACCCAGCCAGTAATCCACGCCCGGATTGGCGAGGTACTGGCCGGCGTGCAGGTTGACAAACTCTCGCGCCCGCGTCACCGGATCGCCGTTGAGGCTCTGATCGACCTCTTCAAAGCGGCCCACGGTGATGGTGTGGGGCGAAACCTCTTTGACGTCGGCAAGCCATCCCAGATCGCCCACGCCTGTAATGACGGCGGGCTGGGCGTCCTCAACAAAGGCCATGATGGCCGGGTCGGCATTGCGCGTCACATGCAAGCCCAGCTTGCTGGCGCCGCTCGGGTCAGGCACGGTCAGTGGCTCTTCTGGCGGATAGGTGGCCATCTCCTCATTCGCGGCGATCTCCCAGAGTGTCGCCGTGCTTGGGCCGCCACAATCCATCAGCACCGTACTCCAACCCTGGCCCCACGATAGCTCCAACTGATGGCAGGCGTCGGCCAACGGGCCCTGGTCATAGCGCAGGGCGATGCTCTCTGACTGGCCCGGCTCAAGCAGCTCGATCTCCCAAAGCTGACTCAGCTCGATGGTGGGGTCGGGCGGAAAGTAGCGATCGAGCAAGTTGAACTGGGCGATAGGCCACGGAGAGAGGTTGGTGATCGTAAGCACATAGAAATAAGCGTCGCTCACCCAAGAGGTGGCCTGCAACAGCAGGGCGCTTTGAGCGGCAGGCTCGGGGAATTGCACCGCATAGACAAAGCCGGCCTCAACGGCCCGCAGGTCGTTCTCGTCGGCCGCTACTGGCAGGGCGCCAGCCAAAAGCGCCAACAATAGCGCGACCAAAAGGGTCAGTCGTTGGAGATGGAGACGCCGCTTATTCAATGATCTCTCCGCAGACACATCATGGGACGAGCCGCATCTGGTGCTATTATATCTTTACTTGGGCCAAGGCGCAAGCCCTTTGCCTCAATAAAGTCATTTACGTTATGGCTCAGGCCAAGGCGCCGCACCATTTACCTCTGTGTCGATGGCTCGCGCAATGGTCAGCGCCAGTATACGGGTGGCCCCCGCCTTGCGCAGCGCTACGGCGCAGGCGCACAATGTGGCGCCGGTGGTGCACACATCGTCAACCAGTAGAACGCACGAGCCAGGCGCCCCGTCCCGCGCCACAAAAGCGTCGCCCACGTTGGCGTGCCGCTCGGCGCGGGTTAGGCCCACTTGAGAGCGCGTGTCGCGTGTTCTCTCGAGCGCATCAGGCGCCACGGGCAGGTGCGCTCCTTCACCGAGCGCGTGGGCGAGTAAGACGGCCTGGTTGTAGCCGCGACGCCGCACGCGGTTGGCATGCAGCGGCACCGGCACAATAGCGTCGGCTTGAGCCAGCACTTCGGGATGCGCCGCCAGCATCAACGCGGCCAAGGGCGCAGCCAGCACTCGCATGCCCCCGTACTTTAGCTGGTGCACCACCCTGCGGGCCGGGCCCACATGAGGAGCTATGCTGGCCGCCGCCGCGATGCCCGGTAAAGTCGGGCCCCTCGACGGCATCGCCGCGCCCAGCGCCAGCACCGCTGCGCCACACGCGTCGCATAGCCAGGCTCCCAGTTCGCCGCATACAGCGCAATGCGGCGGAAAGATCAGGTCCTCAAGGCCCTGAGCCAGCGGATTATGGGACAGAGCGCGCAGTGCAAAGCGATTCATGCAGCCATTGTAGGCGCGCCGCGGAACGCAGCAACACGGTCGCTGTCCTCTCATCCCCGGCCTTGATCGCCAGGGCCCCTCGCCTCTTGCCAGACAAAGGCGGCGCCAATGGCGCATTCCAGATACAGGGCAAGGCCGCGGCCCTCGACCGGTAGTCGTGGCCTCCTTTCGAGAGGCAATCGTCTGTGATTCCCCCCTCGCGCCCAACCGTGCTAGAATCGCCACAGTTTAGATGTTGAGGTAGGATGCTGCCCCTCGTACCGTTCTTGTTGGCTACTGTCACCGCTGCTGCGTGGCTGGTGACCTACCGCCGCGGTCATGCTTTGGCCGCGCGCTGGGTGGGTTTGGCGGGCAACGGCCTGGTGCTCGTTGCTGCGTTGGCGCTGCCTGACGTGGCGGCCATGACCACACCTTTGCTGAATAACGGCGGCGTGCCGCTGGCCTGGGATCAAGTCTCTCGCTGGGGGGCAGCGACTCTGGCGCTGGCTGCCATGGCCCATCAGGCCACGCCGCGCGAAGAGCTGCGGGCCATCCCTGAAACGTTGCTCGTGGCCGTGGCCTTGCTGTGCCTGGCCGCAGGGAATGCGCGCTGGTTGGCCATCACCATGGGGCTGGTTTGTGTTACGGTCATCTGGGTCGAGGGATCGCTGCCCGCGGGTTCACGCAGCCCTTTTGCGGTGCCCGGGCTGGCCGCGATTCTTGTCTCGTTGGGTATGCTGGGGCTGTTCTCCGCGTGGCATCTGCAGGTTGGTTCCCTGGCCGCGCCCTTCTGGATGGTCGTCATCGCTGTGTTTGGGCAGGCTTTTGGGAGCCTGTTACTCGGCTACCCGGCTCTGCGCTGGCCTACCATAGCCACCCTGACCGTCACCGCCGCCCTCATTTTGCAGCGGGTGTATAGCCCTGTGTCTATCAGCCCAACGGCCTATCCACTGTCCTTGGTGATCGGCGGAGTGGCCGTGCTGTCCGCGGGATCATCGGCGGCCCTCTGGGGGCCGCGGGGACGCGCCCTCGACGCCCTATATAGTCTGTCCTTTGGCGCCGCTTTGCTGGCCATGCGCCTCGACGGCAGTGCCGGAGTTGCTACACCGGTGCTGGCCTTGTTGGGAGCGGTGCTATCCTATTCGTCGCTGGTGGCTCTTGAGCGAGCTGAGGGAAACGGATGGTATGCACTGCCGCGCGTTGTTGCGGTGGGAGCGCTGGCCGGCCTGATTCCCGGTCCTCTATTGGCAGTGCGCTGGCGCGTGTTGGCCGCGACGCTGGCTCTGGGCGATGGCTGGTTGGCACTATGGCAGATGCTGGCGGCAGTGCTTGCTTGCTGGGTGGCGGCTTTGCTGCTGGCCCCGTGGCTGTTGCAGTTGCGTCGCACCGTTCGCCCGACTGACTGGGTTGCGTGGGGGCTAGGGGCATTTCTATCCACAGTCACCGTTGTGCTGGGTGTGGCGCCCGCGCTGCTCGGCCAGGGGTTGGGCTGGTTTGGGAGTCCCTCAGATCGCCCGATCATGAGCCTGGTGCTGACCATGTTGCCCATGGTGTTGGCCGTGGGGCTGGCTTTCTGGCCTGTGGCGCTACGAGCGCAGGCGCGCGCCAGCTCTTGGCGCTGGCAGGTGCGCCCGGTGTGGCAGGGCGCCTGGGAAGCGCTGCTGCTGGGGGCAGATCGGGGCCAGCAGGTTGCGGCCAGGCTACTCTATCTCGCGCTGCGAACGCTGGAAGAGCGCTTTATCATTATCTGGGGCCTGCTCTGCGTGCTGACGCTGCTGCTCGTGGCGCTGGAGAGCGGCCTATGAGAGGCAATGATCTGTGTTAACCACCACCCAACTCGTGTTGGTGCTGGCCCTGGCCACTGGCCTGGTGGCGCTGTCAGCTCGGCGGCTGGCCGCCCTGGGCCTGGCCATCCAATTCACGTTGAGCGCGCTGTTGCTGGCCCCAGTGATGTTGCAGCCCGTGTTGATCGCGCGGCTGAGTCTGGGCTTTGCCGCCTGCCTGATCCTGTTCCTTTCGGCGACTTCGTTGGCGCGTGCTCAACGCAGTCGCATGCGGGCGGGGGCGCCGCCCCTGGCTCGTATGGGCAGCCTCTTTAGCTTGTTGTGTGTCGCTCTGGCCGGCTTTGTGGCCACCGGCATCTATCGCGCCTTTCCATTGCCCGGGCTGCCCGAAGAGATTACTCTCGCATCCTACTGGTTGGTCATGGCGGGCCTGCTGCTGGCGACAATGGAGGGCTCGGTGCTGAGCCAGGGATTGGCGGCCATGACCGCGCTCAATGGCTTTGGGGTGGTTTTTTTGCGACTAGAATCGGGTCTGTTGATGATCGGCCTCCTCAGCTTGCTAGAGATCGGCCTGGCGCTCACCGTGGCGGTATTATCGGACCAGCAAACTGAGAGTCTTTCTCGGCCTGAGATAGACTGATGGCGCTCATTTTGCTTCTGAGCTTGCCCTTTGCAGCCGCGCTGGCTCTGTGGCCTGTGCGCCGTGTTCGGCAACTCGCCGCGCCCATATCGGCGCTGGTCTATCTAGTCCTGGCGGTGCTGGCGCCCCTGGCCACCGCTTCGCCCCCCCTCGTGTTGCTCGGCAGACCTTTGGCGCTGCCAGCAGATCACGCGCTCTACCTGAGCTATCTGGCCGTGGCTCTGGCTTTGCTGATGGTCGGCGGCGGCTTTAGCCAGGAGAGCGCCCTGGTGTGGCCCGGCTCATTGGCCACTTTTGGGCTACTGCTGGCATCGGCCAGCGCTGCCAGCGCCGAGCTGGCAGGCGCATTTATGGCGCTGGCAGTGCTAGGCGTGGGTTTTTGCCTGATTGCGCCTCATACGCCCGTAACAGCCATGCGCACTGTGCTGGTGTTGCTGTGCGGCGCCATGATGATGGTGTTGGCCGGTTGGGCGGCCGAAGCCGCCACCCTCGACGACCCGGCGCCAATGATCGCATTGGGGCAGCCGGCGACGTTTTTCGGCCTTGCATTGCTGTTGGGTGTGTTTCCCTTTGGCCTGTGGGCGGCACCGTTGGGCCGTGCCGAGCGCCCCACTGCGGCCTTTCTCGGCATCTGCGCGCTGAGCCTGGTGGCCTGTCTGCGGATGGACGATCTGGCCTCGCTGGTGCAGCCTTCCTTGATGACAGCGCTGTTGCGCTGGGGCGGCGTGGCCACCCTGGTCTATGGCGCCATTGGCGCTTTGCTGCCCAGGCGCCTCAGCGCGGTGGTGGCCTACGCCGCCGTGGCCGACCTGGGAGTGGCGGTGTTGGCATTGAGTGGCGAACCCGCCAGCGCCACCGGATTGGCGGTGCGACATCTGGCCTATCGCGGCCTGGCTTGCGCCACGCTGTGGGTGGCCTCACGCGTTCTGGCGGACTGCTTTGGCTCGGATGACTTGCGTCTGTTGGGGGGGGGCGGCGCGTCGTGCGCCGCTTACGTTGGCGGCGGTGTTGCTGGCCGGGCTATCTCTGGCCGGGCTGCCGCCCATGGCGGGCTTTGCCAGCCGCACGGCCATTCTGGCGACCATGGATCTGCCCCCGAGTTGGGCCACGGTTTGGGTGCTGGGCGCGATTGGGCCCGCCTGGGGCCTGAGTCGCGTGGTCGTCGCGTCTTGGGGCGCGTCACCGCCGCCGGGCAGCCGGCGTGAGCCGCAGAGTGTGGCCTTGTTGCTGCTGGCCGTGGGGCTTGCGCTATTGGTTCTGGGGGTGTTCCCTGATCTGTCCACCTGGCTGCAGAGCGTTCCCTAGCCGTACGTTGGCGCTTGGCCCCAACACAGGATAGACCGCAGCGCGCGCGCGCGCTAAGAGCCCAGGGCGCGCAGTGCGGCGAGAATACGTTCGTCCAGGGTGGCCAGCTCGGGTGGCACCGTGGCCAGCGCCGCCTGCGCTTCGGCCAGGCTATAGCCCAGCGCGGTGAGCGCGCCGATCACATCGGCATCTCCCTCCGCAACCTTAGCAGGCTGCCAGGCCTGGGTGGGCGCCCCCACGCGGTCTTTGAGGTCCAGCACCAGGCGCTGCGCCGTCTTGCGGCCTATGCCGGGTATCCTCGTCAGCGCCGCCACATCATCATGGGCCACCGCGCCGCGCAGGGTCTCGGGCGAAAACGTAGATAGCACCGCCAGCGCCGTGCGCGGCCCCACACCGCTGATCCCCAACAGCATTCTAAACAGGTCACGCTCTTCCACGGTCTGAAAGCCAAACAGCGACACATCGTTCTCGCGCACGATCATCTCGGTGATGAGATCGATGTGCACGCCAGGGCGCGGCACGCTGTTCAGCACGCTGGCGGTGACGTGTACACGGTAGCCGACACCCTGGACAGCGATCACCAGCGCGCCCTCTTCCACCCATTGCACCCCGCCGGAAAGGCTTGCGATCATGCTCTACTCCACGCCCTTGACCAATTCGTCATAGCGCGTCGCATTATAGTGGCAGATCGAGGCCGCCAGCGCATCAGCGGCATCGTCTGGCTTGGGCGGGCTCTCTAGCGCCAGCAACAGCTGAACCATCTGCTGCACCTGTACCTTGTCGGCCAGACCATAGCCCGTCACGGCTTGTTTGATCTGCAGTGGCGTGTACTCGGCCACCGGCACACCGGCCTGCGCCAGCGCCAGCAGAATCACGCCGCGCCCCTCGCCCACCATGATGGCAGTGCGCGCGTTGGCGGCGAAAAACAGCTCCTCAACCGCCGCAGCCTGCGGGCTGTAGCGATGGAGGAGCATGGTCAGTTCAGCATAGAGCTGTGCCAGACGTTCGCCGATGGGCGTATGAGGTGGAGTTTGGATGATGCCAAAAGTCACCGCCCGCACATCAACACCATCAGTTTCGATCAACCCATAGCCTGTGGTCGCCAATCCAGGATCGAGCCCCAGAATGAGCATGCAGCTTCAGGCCGCCTGGTACTTTTCCATCACCTCGTCAGGGATATTGAGATTGGAAAAGACCTCCTGCACATCTTCCAGCTCTTCGAGCGCATCGAGCAGCTTGAGGTTGCGGATGGTCTCATTCTCCGACATCTCCACCTGGCTGTTGGGCATCCAGGCGACCGTCGAATTCTCGATCTCCCATCCCATGGCCTGCACGGCGTCCAGCACCACCTTAAAGTCTTGCAGCGCCGTGGTGATCTCGATGCCACCTTCACTCACCTGCACATCATCTGCGCCGGCGTCAATGGCCACGAGCATGATCTCGTCGGGGTCTTGATCGCCAGGGTTGACGTTGATGACGCCCTTGCGCTCAAACATCCAGGCCACGCAGCCGTCCGATCCCAGGTTGCCGCCATAGCGCGAGAATACATGGCGGATTTCGGCCACGGTGCGGTTGCGGTTGTCGGTGAGCGCTTGCACCATAATGGCAGAGCCATTGGGGCCATAGCCCTCGTATACAAACTCTTCCAGCATGACGCCGTCGCCGCCGTCGCCCGATCCGCGTTTGATGGCGCGCTCGATATTATCCTTGGGCATGTTAGCTGCCCTGGCCTTGTCGAGAACGATCCTCAAGCGAAAGTTGCTGTCGGGGTCTGGGCCTCCTTCGCGTGCAGCCAGCGCAATCTCATGGCCAAGTTTGGTGAATACCGCCCCACGCTTGGCATCGGTAGCGCCCTTGGCCCGCTTGATGGTGGCCCACTTGCTGTGACCAGACATCGGTTCCCTCCTGACTAATCGGCGGCAAAGCCTCGTATAGCGATTATAGCACGGGGCGGCTCTGACAGGCAATCGCCTGTGATCACTCACCCAGAATGCCGCCGAAAGCGCACAGCCCTCCCAAATGCGGAGGTCATTGAAAGAGCCTTGCGGGCAGAACATCCGGCAGCTCGCTTGATGGAGCTGCGCCGCCCGACTATGATAAGCCGGATGCGCCGAGGAGGAGCCAAATGACAATGCAACCGACTGTAGAACGCTGGGGACTGTTCGATCTGGCTTGCACCGCCGTGGCCGAGGGAAATCCCTTTGACGTGCGCTTTGGGGCGACGTTCCGCTATCAACACCGCGCGGTGCAGGTCAGCGGTTTTTGTGATGGTAGCGGCGTCTACCGTGTGCGCTTTATGCCCGACACCGAGGGGCTCTGGTCATACGAGACCTTTTGCGATCTAGCGGGGCTGAATGGCGTCACAGGCGAGTTCCGCTGCACACCGCCCTCGGCGGGCAATCGCGGCCCTGTGGCCGTAGCCGAGCGGTACCATTTCCGCTATGCCGATGGCTCGCCCTATTATCAGATCGGCACCACCTGCTATGCCTGGGCGCACCAGGGCGAGGCGCTAGAACAGCAGACGCTGCGCACCCTGGCCACCGCGCCCTTTAACAAGATGCGCATGTGCGTGTTCCCCAAGCACTATCGCTACAATGCCAACGAGCCCGAGTTCTATCCCTTTGAGCGGCAAACCGACGGCTCCTTTGACTGGACGCGCTTTGAGCCCGCCTTCTGGCGGCACTTCGAGGGGCGCGTGGCCGACTTGCAGGCACTGGGCATCGAGGCGGACTTGATTCTCTTTCACCCCTATGACCGCTGGGGCTTTAGCGAGATGCCGCCCGAGGCGGATGAGCGCTATCTGCGCTACGCCGTGGCGCGGCTGGCCTCCTATCGCAATGTGTGGTGGTCGTTTGCCAACGAGTACGACCTGATGCGCACCAAGAGCATGGCCGACTGGGATCGCTTCTTCCGGCTGGTGCAGGCCCAAGACCCCTATCAGCGCCTGCGCTCGATCCACAACTGCCGCGGCTTTTACGACCACGCTCAGCCCTGGGTAACGCATCAAAGCATTCAGCATCGCGCGCCCGAGAACACTGTGCAGTGGCGCGAGCAGTACGGCAAGCCAGTGGTCATCGATGAGACCCAGTATGAGGGCAACATCCCCGAGAGTTGGGGCAGCCTCACGCCAGAGATGATGGTCAGCCGCTTTTGGGAGGGTGCGGTGCGCGGTGGCTATGTCGGCCATGGCGAGACCTATCTGGATGCCGCCGACGAGCTGTGGTGGTCCAAAGGCGGCGTGTTGCGCGGGCAGAGCGCCCCGCGACTGCATTTTCTGGCGCAAGTGCTGGCGCGCGGTCCACAGCGTGGCTATGACCCGGTGGCGGGCGGCCTGCGCAGCGGCTTTGCGGCGGCCAGCAAAGGCCAGGACCTCTACCTTGTCTATTGCTCGCACCAGCAACCGGGCCTGCTCCAGGGAGTTCTACCGGATGATGCTGACTTTGCAGTGGAGGTGCTCGACACCTGGAATATGACCTGCGAGGCGCGCCCCGGCACGGTGAGCGGCCAATTCCAGCTCCCTCTGCCCACGCGCCCGTGGATGGCGGCGCTCCTTACCAGGGTGGAGGCTCCATGACACGCGACCGCCTGGGCCAAGTCGCAGGCTATGTGACGTTGGCGGTGTTCCTCGTAGCGGCGCTCTTGAGCCTGATTGGCCCGCTGCAAGACAGCCCGGGCGAGGCTAACCTGTATGCCCTGCAGGCCGACGCTTTTTTGCACGGCCGGCTGCACCTGACCCAGCACTTTCACGACACGGCGGTCTTTCAAGGGCGCTTCTATGTGCCCTTTCCGCCCTTTCCGGCGCTACTGGTGATGCCCATTGTGGCGCTGGTGGGCCTGCACCAGACCAACATGGTGCTGGTGAGCCTGCTGCTGGCCGTGGGGAGCGTGTTTGTGCTGGCGAGCGTCTTTCGGCGGCTGGCCGTGCCGCGCCAGACGGCCATCTGGTTGCTGGCCGCCTTTTTTCTGGGCACTTCGTACTGGGGCAGCGTCCACATGAGCCGCGGCGTATGGTTTACGGCCCATATCGTCTCCGCGGCCTGCCTGTTGCTGGCGATCAACGAGGCCCTGGGCAAGCGCCGCGGCCTGCTGGTGGGGCTGCTGCTCGGCTTTTCGTTCCTCAGCCGCCAGTTCACCCTGTTCTATGCGCCCTTTTTGGCGGCGCTGCTCTGGTGGCGCAGCGAGCAGGCTCCCATCCGGCGGCGCTGGCTGCGATTGCTGTGGTTGGCGGTGGGCGTGGGCCTGTGCGGCGCGGGCTACTTGTGGTTCAACTGGGCGCGCTTTGGCAACCCCCTGGACACCGGCTACAACTATCTGCGGCTGGGGGGCATGCTGCAAGAGCGTTTTGCCCGGCATGGGCTGTTTAGCGCCAGATACCTCTGGTTCAACCTGTACGAGATGTTTGTGCAGGGGTTCCATGTGGACTTTACCGACGCCAGCCAGCTCTTGGGTTGGGAGCGTAACCCCTTTGGCACCTCGCTGGTCGTGGCCAGCCCATTTTTGCTGCTCGCGTTTCGCGCCAGGTGGAACCGTTGGGTGCTGGCCGCCGCGTGGGTCGGCACGGTGGCCATCCTCGCGCCGACGATGCTCTATTACAACAACGGCTGGTGGCAGATCAATGCCCAGCGGTTCAGTATGGACTTTGTGCCGGTGCTGATCCTGCTCACGGCGCTGGGGGCCAAACGAGGGCTAGGGCCCTACTGGAAAGGGGCCATCCTCTGGTCGCTATTCTTGAACGCCCTGGCCTGGATGATCATCCCGGCCCTGGCCTAAGGCCCGGGCCCCGCCTCCCTGTGGCCGCGCCCCCCCCCCCCGCCACGGGGGGGGCGGGGGCTTCCCCCCCGGCCCCGCGCCCAACACTTCGCTGGCGGGGCTGACGATCACAAAGGCATCGGGGTCCGTCTCCTGCACCAGACGCTTGAGGCGCGTCACCTCTGATTGCAGGATGGCGCAGAGCAGCACGGGCTGCTCTTGGCCAGTATAAGCGCCCCTGGCCGGGATGATCGTGACGCCGCGCACCATGCGTTTGTTCACCGCCCTGGCGATGGCCTCGCTCTGACGAGACACAATCATGACCGAGCGGGTCGGCGACACGCCCTCTTGCACCAGGTCAATGGCGCGGCTGGACACGATGGTGACCAGCAAGGCGTACAGCGCCGGCTCTATGCCGAACAGCAGCCCTGCCGCGCCCAGAATCAACGCATTGGCCACCAAGATGGTGGTGCCCAGACGGATGCCGCGCCAGCGATTCAGCAGGTTGGCGATGATGTCCACGCCGCCGGTGGTGCCCCCCGCCCGGAACACCAGGCCCACGCCGATGCCGTCCATCAGCCCGCCAAAGGTGGCATACAGCAACGGATCGGCGGTGACTGGCGGCAGATACGGTTTGAGCAGGTCGATGCTGGCAGACATGACGGCGATGCCAAACAGAGTGCGCGCCAGCCGCCTAAGGCCGCCGCCCCAGATAGCCGCCGCGATGAGCAGCGGCACGTTGAGGGCCAGCGTCATAGCGCCCACGGGCAGGCCCCAGGTGTGATAGAGCATGGTGCTGATGCCCACGATGCCACCCGAGACCAGGCGGTTGGGCACAAAGAACAGGTCGGCGGCGGCGCCCACCAGCGCCGCGCCCACCGCGATTACGACATAGTCGAGGATGACCCGTCCAGCTCGCCGCCAGTCGACAGGACCTGCCCGTCGCCCGTCACGCCGCGCCACCGGCAGTCGCCTCCGTGCAGGGCGCGCTGGCCACGATGCGCTCGTCGTTGGTGGCAATGACCATCTCACCAGGCTGGATCACCTGAAAGCGCTCCGGGTCCCAGCGGCCATCGATCAGGTCACGCACGATGATCATGCTGCCCGCCAACTCTTCGAACTGCCAGCCGCGCCGCGCGGCCGTCTCGCGCACCGCAGGGCGATGGTCGGGCATGGCCATCTCGGCTGGCTCGATGTAGGCGGCCCGGTTATAGTGCTGCTGCCAGGCGCCCATCACCTCCATGAGATAGTCGGCATTCTCCTGGCCATATTTCGCCACGTACTCTTGGTAAACATCGGCGATGTTCTCACCCTCAGATACGCCTAGCGCGGCCTGGCCACCCTCTGTGCCGCCACGCTCGATATAGTCGGGCGCGTACCAATAAGTGCCGGGGTTGCCGCGAAACTGCTCGCCATAGCGCTCTTTGGAGCCCAGGAACAGGGTGATGCAATCGTGCGCGCGGGGGATCACCAGCGGCGTGCGGCGCGTGCACAGGCCCACAGTAGAGTTGCTGCACAGCCCAAAGCCGATCAGCAAGGCGTCATAGCCGCCTTCATCCAGGGCGTCCAGCCGCCCTTGCAGGTGCGCACGCAACCTGGCGGGCTCGTTGTGCAAGCCCTTGTCGATCAGCTCGATATCCACCACGTGAGGCGAAAAGGCGGCCGCATAATAGGCTTGTCGCGCCAGCACCTCGCAGAACACCGCATAGAGTCGCATGGCAACCTCGCTTGTTTGAGATTACTCGGCTAACGCCCCGGTGGGCGAGCGCCGTACGGCCGTCGAACTGGCCGCGGTGGCCGCCAGCGCCTCGCGGGCAAAAGCCAACGCCCGGGCCAGGCGTGCACGCCGCCAGGTGGGGAGCCAGGCCCGTAGCGCAAAGGGGCTGATCTCAAAGGTGATCGGCCCGTGGTATCCCTGAGCCGCCAGTGAGTGCAGCGCTTGGCCCAGGTCGAGAGCGCCCTCTCCGGGCATCTGATGATTGGCAAAGGCCATATCCAGCACCGGCAAACGCTCCAGCGGCGCGCTGGGGCGATAATCACTGAGGTGCACGTTGGCCAGCACATCGCTCACGGCGGCCAGGTCAGCCGTCAGGTCCGCACCGAGCGTGCCGGCGTGGCAGGTGTCATAGGTCAGCCCCAGGCCATGCTGTCGGCAAAAGGCCGCCAGGTCATCCAGCGCGCCCAACGCCGTGGGCGTGGGCCGTCGGGCATGGGCGCCGAGGTTCTCCACGGTCAGGCGCGTGGCGCTACCCGTCACGCGCTGCTGGGCCTGATCCAGCGCCGCCAGCCATTCACGGCCACGGGCGTCATCCCACGAGCGCACCCTGGGCGCATGTAGCACCACCACGCCAGCACCGAGTTGCAGCGCCAGCTCGACCGTGTCGCTCACAGCCCGCGTCAGGCTGCGCCAGGGGCCGACGCCAAAGAGGGGCTGATGCACGCTGAATACCGGCACAGGCGAGCCTCTGGCCGCGCGGCGCACCCAGGCCGCCCCGTGCAAGAGGTGATCTATGCCCAACACCAGCTCTAGCCCGTCATAGCCCGCCGCAGCGGCAGCGCGGGCGACGGCCGGCAGCGGCCAGGGCGTCAGGCAGGCTGTAGAGAGGATCAAGGGGGAGGCGGCGCTCATGCCGGGCTAATCTCATAACCGCTGAGCAGCGCCCAGGCGGGCTCGGGCACCAGATAGCGCACCGAGGCGCCCTCTTGCAGGCGCCGACGAATCTCGGTGGATGACACCCCGATGTGCATCGTCTCCACCAGGTCGGTGGCCGCCGAGAGGCCCGGCAACACACGATCTAGCTCTTCCAGGTCTAGCGCATAGCCCGGGCGGCTAATGACCGCCAGGCGAGCCAGCCGGATGATCTCTTCAGGGCGATACCAGTAGCCAAAGGTGAGCAGCGCATCTACGCCGAGGATGAAATGGAATTGCGTGTCAGGGCCATGTTGCTCGGCCAACAACCGCAGCGTGTCCACGGTGTACGAGGGCGCGGGCCGCTCGACATCCAGTGCGCTGACGTCAAAACGCGGGTCGGGCGCCACCGCTGCGCGCACCATCTCCACCCGCTGCTCGGGCGTAAAGAGGGTCATGCCGCGCTTGAGGGGGGAAACCCGGGCGGGCACAAACAGGATGCGATCCAGCGCCAAACGCTCGAGGGCCTCTTGCGCCACAACCAGATGCCCGATGTGGATCGGGTCAAAGGTGCCGCCGAACACTCCCAAACGCCTAGCTGGCATGGATCAACTCACTGCCATTCCAGTTCATGGTCGCCGACAAAGACAGTGTCTCCCAGCGAAACGCCAGCGTTGGCCATATAAGTAGCGATGCCCCGCGCCACCATGATGCGCCACAACCGCTCGATAGACTCGTCGCTGAACCAGTCGGTCATCGCGGCCAGACGTTCGATCTCTTGCCCCGTGAGGCGATAGATGCCCTCCTCCAGTTTCTCCACGTGATAACTGGTGTCTTCGCGCAGCTCTAGCGGGTGCAGCACCGGCATCTCTAGCGGCTCCTCGCTGCGGGGCAGTTCGTCTAGGCGGTGCACAATGGCCCACATAAGAGGGGTGATGTTCTCCTGCGTGGCGCCTGAGATGGCGTGCACCTCTTCTAGCCCCAGCGCCGCCCGAATCTCATCCACGCGCGCACGCGCCTCGGGCAGATCGATCTTGTTGACAACCACGACCTGCGGCTTGGCCGCCAGCCGCTCGCTGTAGCGAGCCAGCTCGATGTTGATGGCGTTATAGTCCGCCACCGGATCGGGGCTGGAGCCATCGAGGAGGTGCACCAGCAGGCGGGTGCGCTCCACATGGCGCAAAAACTGAATGCCCAGGCCCACGCCGTCGGCGGCCCCCTCAATCAGTCCGGGGATGTCGGCCATCACAAAGTCACGATTCTCGATCCACACCACGCCCAAGTTGGGCTCCAGCGTGGTAAAAGGGTAATCCGCGATTTTGGGGCGGGCCGCGCTGACGCTGGCCAGCAGCGTGGATTTGCCCGCATTGGGCTTGCCCAGCAAGCCGACGTCGGCGATCAGCTTGAGCTCCAGTTCAATGTCCCGCTCCTCGCCAGGCGCGCCCTTTTCGGCAAAACGAGGCGTCTGACGGGTCGAGCTTTTAAACGCCTCATTGCCGCGGCCACCACGGCCGCCACGCGCCACCACCAGCGTTTGGCCATCGCTGGTCAGGTCGCCCAACACCAGCCCGGTCGCGCGCTCGCGCACGAGGGTGCCGGCGGGCACGTCGATAAAGAGCGCAGGCGCCGAAGCGCCGTGCCGGCGCGATCCGCCGCCATGAACGCCATTCTCAGCGATAAAGTGCCGCCGCCGCGAAAACGCCACCAGTGTGTTGAGCTGGCTATTGACGCGCAGGCAGACATCGCCGCCATGGCCGCCGTGGCCGCCATCTGGGCCGCCAAAGGGGATATACTTTTCGCGGCGAAATGACATGGCCCCATTGCCGCCTTGTCCTGCGCGAACGGTGATCGTCGCTTGATCAAAAAACACGTGACACCTCGCTAACACAAACGCGCATCCTGCGCCGCCCCCAGTGGGCGCCTACAGGATGCCCGGATAATCGACGCCTGTTCTGGAATAATCTTCATTCATAGCATACGCCGAGGCAGGCTCGTTGTCAAAGTGCGCTTGTCATAAAGCGCGCCTGTCCAGGCACTGTCCGGGCTAGGGTTGCGGCGTGCTGGTTGGCGTGGGGCTGGGCAACTCGACAGCAGTCGGCGTGGGCGTCACAGGCTGGCGCGCCCGCAGCAGCGAAGGGATGAAACTGCAGGCCATGCTGAGCGCCACGGCCACACTCACCACCCAGATGACGATGCGGCTACTGCGCCCCGAATTGCGCCTCATGCTGCCTCCTTCTCTGGCCTAACGACAAAAGGTCTTGCCCTGTTGTGCAACCGCGGAATAGGGGTTCAGCTCTAGCGCCTTTTCGAACCACGGCATCGCCTGATCGCACTCGTCCAGGTAGGCGTAGCAAAAGCCCAGCACATAGCAGTACTCTTCTGTCGGCCCCACCAACTCGATCGCCCTGATGAGGTTGACAATCGCCTCTTCATAGTTGCGTTGCACATAATAGGTCACCCCGAGGTGGCCATGAGCAATGCCAAAACCAGGGTCCAGCTCGATGGCCTTTTGCAGCTCGGTGATGGCTAGCTGATAGAGCCCTTCGCTAAAGTAGGTCCAGCCTAACTGGTCATGCCCCAGTGGAAAGCCGGGATCGACCTGTGTGGCGCGCTGAAAGTGATAGGCCGCCTCCTCGATATTGTTGAGAGCGCGATAGTTGCGCCCAATGTCGAGATAGATGGCGGCATGGTTTGGGTTAAAGCTCGTGGCGAGTTGATACTCGCGGATCGCCTCGGGATAGAGGCCGCGCACTTCAAAGGTGTAACCATAGGAGCGCCGTGCCAGCGCGTCCTCGGGAGCCAACTCCACCGCGCGTTTGCCCATCTCCACCGCCTCGGCTACCCGACCATAGTCGCCATAGGCCTCGGCCAGGCAGGCATAGCCATGGGCATAGTCAGGGTCGATCCGCGTTGCCTTGAGGCAGACACTGATGGCCTCGCCGGCCTTGCCATTCCAATCGAGGGCCACGCCCAGAATAGCCTGGTTCTCCGCTGACTCGGCGTCCAGTTCGACGGCTCGCCGCGCGATTTGCTCGGCGTCCTCGGTGCGCCAGCGCAGTTTGAGAATGCGCGCCCACCGCGCAAAAGCTGTCGAGAATTCGGGGTCAAGCTCGGTGGCGCGGATGTAGGCAGTCAGGGCCTCGTCATAGCGACCCGTCTCAAAGTGGCCGTCTCCCACGGCCAGGTAAGCTCGGGCGCTGATCTCAGTGGGCGTGGGCGTGGGCAGTGGCCCGCGCACGGCCTCTATGATGACCCGCTGCCGGCTGTAAAGCGTCCATGCCAGGCCAAAGGCCACCACCACCGATAGCAGCCAGGGCCAAAGGGGGCGACGAGTTCGCTGGCGACGCGGCTCAAGATACATGTTAGGCTTCAGGCTCCATAGCATGCTATTATAGAGGTCGGCGCGGCTGACACCAAGCGACGCCGTTACCTCAGCGACTGGATCCCTGCGGGCGGCTCCTACGCCCCACGAAATAAGGAGCGATGCACATGCCCTACAAGAGTGGCGACGTCTATCATCTGGCAGCAAATACGCTACGCATGCTGGCCGCCGACGCAGTGGAACAGGCCAACAGTGGCCATCCCGGCCTACCCATGGGCGCGGCGGATTATGCCACCGTGTTGTGGACGCGCTTTTTGCGGCATGACCCTGCCGACCCCACCTGGCCCGATCGCGACCGCTTTGTGCTATCGGCGGGTCACGGCTCGATGTTGCTCTATGCGCTGCTGCACCTCTCTGGCTATGACTTGCCGTTGGAGGAGCTGCAGCGCTTTCGCCAGTGGGGCAGCCTGACGCCCGGCCATCCCGAGTATGGCCACACGCCCGGCGTCGAGACCACCACCGGCCCGTTGGGTCAGGGGTTCGCCAACGGCGTGGGCATGGCCATTGCCGCCCGCATGGCCCAGGCGCGCTACAACACGGCCGACATGCCGCTCTTTGACCACTATATCTATGGCATCGTCAGCGACGGCGATCTGATGGAAGGCGTCGCATCTGAGGCCGCCTCGCTGGCCGGCCATCTGGGCCTGGGCAACATCATCTACTTTTACGACGATAACCAGATCACTATCGAAGGCTCCACCGACCTGACCTTTACCGAGAACCGTGGCCAGCGTTTTGAGGCCTATGGCTGGCAGGTGCTGCGCATTGACGGCCATGATCAGGCTGCGGCCGAGGCGGCCATCTTGCAGGCGCAGGCCGACCCCTCGCGCCCGACGCTGATCGTCGCCAAGACGACCATTGCCTATGGCAGCCCCAACAAGGCCAACACCGCCGACGCCCACGGCGCGCCGCTGGGCGCGCTCGAACTAGCCGCCACACGCGAAAACCTGGGTTGGCCTGCCGAGCCGCATTTTCTGATCCCCGAGGAGGTCCAGGCCCTCTATGCCGCGCGGCGCTCAGCGCTGCAGGCCGAGCATGCCGTCTGGCGCCAGCGCTTGGCGGCATGGCGACAGGCCAACCCTGAGCGCGCCGCCGAGCTGGATCGGGCGCAGGCGCTGGCCCTGCCTGACGATCTGGAGGAGCAGCTTTTGGCTGCCCTGCCCGCCAAAACCAATGCCACGCGGCGGTTGAGCGGTGCCGTGCTGCAGCGCGCCGCAGAACTCGTGCCTTATCTGGTGGGCGGCTCGGCAGATCTGGCGCCCTCTACCAACACCAACCTGGACGCCTATGGCACCATCGCGCCAGCCAGCTTTGACGGGCGCAATTTCCACTTTGGCGTGCGTGAACACGGCATGGGTGCGGTGCTGAATGGTTTGGCGCTCTATGGCGGCTTTCAGCCTTATGGCGCCACCTTCCTGGTGTTTGCCGACTACATGCGACCGCCTATACGTCTGGCCAGCATCATGAAGCTGCCGGTGATCTATGTCTTTACCCACGACAGCATCTTTGTGGGCGAGGATGGCCCCACCCACGAGCCGGTGGAGCAGGTGGCCTCGTTGCGGCTGATCCCCGGCATGACGGTGATTCGCCCGGCGGATCGACACGAGGTGGCGGCGGCCTGGGCCTATGCCCTGCGCAACCGCCAGGGACCCACAGCCCTGATTCTCACCCGCCAGTCGGTGCCAGACATCGCCAGGCAGGAGCCATTCACCATTGCGGCGTTCAACCGTGGCGCGTACACCGTGGCCGAGACCTCAGGCCGGGCCCCAGAAGTGGTGTTGGTGGGCACTGGCTCCGAGCTGCAACTCGCCATGGCGGCCTTGCAGGCGTTGGAAGCGGCAGGCATCGCGGGCCGCGTGGTCTCGATGCCCTCGCGCGAGGTGTTCATGCGCCAGGAGGCCGCCTACCGCGAGGCGCTACTGCCTGCGGCGGCCCGCAAGGTTGTGATCGAGGCGGGCACGCGCTTTGGCTGGGGTGACGTCGTCGGCGCCGAGGCGCTGTTCATCACCCAGGATGGCTACGGCTATTCAGCGCCCTATCAGGTGCTGGCCAAAGAACTGGGGTTCAACGAGCAGGATGTGAACACGCGGGTGCTGGCTTTTGCGCGCGCCTAGGCGCGCCTGACGCGCACAGAGCCGCCGCACTAGCGGCGGCTCTGCTGTTTAGGCGACAGAGTGTTTCACCGCACCTTTGCGTTGGCGGCCAGTGACGCCGAGTTGCCACAGCGCCAACGCGCCCAGCAGGCGAATCACCGTGGCCACCACCAGCGCCAGGCGAATACCGATGAGCGCCGAAAGCCACGTGCCCAGCATGGGCCCCACAAAGGCCGTCACGTTCATGACGAACGAGTTGCTGGCGATAAAGGTGGGCCGATGCTCCTCAGGTGAGACGGCATAGAGGGTGTCGCTGAGAAAGATGTTCATGGCAGGGAAAAAGATGCCCGCGACGACCGCCGAGAGCAGCAGCATGCCGGTCGTCTGCGCCAGCGCCATGGTGATAGGGTAAAGCCCCACGCCGATGCATCCCACCCACAGATAACGGCGCACCTGGGGGCGAGAGCCATAGCGGCTCAACAGCACGTAGGCGACCACCGACAGCAGCCGTTCAACAGTGAGTAACGTCCCCAGCCAGGCATCCGAGCTGCCTAACTCGCGGACTTTGTAGATGGAAAAGAGCGCTGTCGGCAAAAAGGTGCCGAGGCGCAGCACAAACTCGGCGATAACGAAATTACGAAAGCCCACGGTGCTGATCACCAGCGCCGCCATCTTTTTGATGTCAATGCCGTGCGACGCGGGGCGCGCCGTCGCCTGGGGCTGCTCTTTGAGCCTCAAACGGCTGAGCACCGCCCAGCTTCCCGCGCCAGCCAGGATGGCCGAGGCGAACAGCACTTGATAGTTGAGGGGAAAGGGCGCCCGATCTAGCCACTGGCCAGCGGCAAACCCGATGGCCGCTGCAAAGACGCCGTGCACCGCCCAGCGCGTGCTCAACATGGCCGGACGCCGTTGCACCGTGGTGGCCTGGCCGATGATAGTCGTCAGAGCGACGTTGAGCACTGAGCCGGGAATGGCCGTCAACCCGTGCAGCACCACCACGATAAAGACCGCGATGTGCGGCGGAAAGAAGGCTGCCAGCGCCATGAGCGCCACGGCACCGCGGAACAGCATGCGCGAGCGTGTGGCCAGCCGCACCAGATCGCGCCGGCCCTGCACAAAGGCCCCCGCTGGCAGGATGGCGATCAGGGTCAGCAGCGCAGGGAGTGACGATTCGAGGCCCACGACCCAATCTGCCGCCTGAAGGCGCACCAGATATACGGCGACGAACGACATCGGCCCGGCCCCCAGCAAGGCCTGAAAGACCATGTCCATATAGAGCAAGCGCTCGTTGCGCTCTTCGGGCACTGAAACCGCCGTCGTGCGGCGCACGCCTATCCAGAAGCGGTGCAGCAGATAGCGCGGATTGCGCAGATCTTTGCGCCCGGGGCGCCCCTGCTGGGGCGCTGGTTCTGGCTCTGACTCTTGCGACGCTGTCTCTTGTGATGCGGTCATCAGCAGCCCAGCGCCCTGATCTGCGCGCAGATGGCCTGGCCTACCTCGGGAGTGGTCGCTGTGCCGCCCAGATCAGGCGTGAGGAAGCGGCCTTCCGCCGTGACGGCTTCGATGGCCGCCAGCACCAGGGCGCCACAGTCGGAATAGCCGAGATGGTCGAGCATCATGCTGGCCGCCCAGATGGCCGCGATGGGATTGGCAATGCCGCGCCCGGCGATATCTGGCGCCGAGCCATGCACCGGCTCAAAGAGCGAGGGATAGCCGCCCGCCGGGTTGATGTTGCCACTGGGCGGAATGCCCAGGCTGCCCTGCAGCGCGCCGCCCAGATCGGTGAGGATATCGCCGAACAGGTTCGAGCCTACCACCACATCTAGCGACTCGGGCGCGGTGATGAACCGCGCCGCCAGCGCATCGACGTGATACTGGCGGCAGGCCACATCCGGATACTCGGCCTGCAACGCCGCAAAGACCTCATCCCAAAAGACCATGCTGTGTTGCAGGGCGTTGGATTTGGTGGCGCTGGCCAGGCTTTTGGCGGGGCGGGTGCGCGCCAGCTCAAAGGCGTAGCGCAACACGCGCTCGACGCCCTTGCGGGTAAAGACCGAGCTTTGCACCACCACCTCGTCAGCGCCGCCATGGTGAGTGCGACCACCCACGCCGGCGTACTCGCCCTCGGTGTTCTCACGGATGCAGACAAAGTCAATGTCCTCTGGCCCTTTGTAGCGGAGCGGGCTGGGAATGCCACGCAGCAGCTTGACGGGGCGCAGGTTAATATACTGGTCAAAAGTCTGGCGAATGGGTAACAGCAGGCCCCACAGGGAGATATGGTCGGGCACAGGGGGAAAGCCCGCCGCGCCGAACAGGATGCTGTCATAGCCGGCGAGAATGTCCAGGCCATCCGCGGGCATCATGCGCCCGTGCTCGATATAGTACCGGCAGCTCCAGGGGAACTCGTCAAAGTAAAAGCCCACGCCGCCGTGGACCTCACTGACCGCCTCGAGCGCGGCAACGGCTTCACGGATGGTGTCGACGCCGATGCCGTCCCCGGGAATGGAGGCAATGGAAAATCGGTGCATTTTGACCTCACAACACGATGGTGGTGCGCGATGTTGGCGCACGGGGGCATTCTATAACCCCCACGATGGCGAGGCAAGATCGCAAGTGGGACAATTGGCGCTGGCGTGGGCGCAACCTATCATAGGGTCGGAGGCAATGCCAATGGCGATTGTAGAACTGAGCGATCTGGCGCACGGCGGCGAGGCCGTCGGGCGGCTGGAGGGCAAAGCCGTGTTCGTGGCGGGCGGCATCCCCGGCGAGCGCGTGCGGGTCGAGATCACTGAGGATGCCCGGCGCTACAGCCGCGCTCGCCTGCTGCAAGTGCTCGATCCCTCGCCCGACCGCGTGTCACCACCTTGCCCTTATTATGGCGATTGTGGCGGTTGCCACCTGCAGCACATCCGCTATGAGCGGCAACTGGCGCTCAAGACGGAGGTGGTGCGCACCCAGCTCCAGCGCGTGGCGGGCGTCGCCGAGCCGCACGTGCTGCCTATGTTGGGCATGGCCGAGCCGTGGGGCTATCGCAACCAGGTGCAGTTGCACACCCGTGGACGCTTGATCGGCTATCAACGACCACGTAGCCACTTTATCGTGCCAGTGGCGCGCTGTTTGATCGCCCATCCACTGCTGCAGGCAATGTGGCCGCGCGAGCTGCCGGCCAGCGTCGAGCGCGTGATCTTGCGGGCGGGCATCGCCACGGGCGAGCGCCTGGCCTTGTTGGAGGCCAACGTTGCACCCGAGCTGGCCGCGCTCTCCTTCCCTCAAGACGTGGCCCTTGCCGTGGATCTCGATCCTCGCCTGGAGCCATTGCGCTATGCGCCCTGGATCCACGAGCGGTTGCTGGGGCGGACCTTTCGCGTCTCGGCGCGGGTGTTCTTTCAGAACAACACCGCCGGGGCAGAGCAGTTGATCCGCCAAGCGGGCAATTGGCTGGCGCTGGGGCCAGTGGCGGCGCTCTTGGATGCCTATTGCGGGGCGGGCGCGTTTATGCTGTCATTGACGCCAGCTGATGGGAGCTGCCTGGGCATCGAGTCCTCATCCGAGGCCATCGGCGATGCGCGAGCTAACGCGCGTCTCAATGACCGCACGGACCAGGCCTTTTTCGAGGTGGGCGATGTGGGGCGCACGCTGGCGCAGCATCCCGCACGTTGCGATGCCGTGGTGCTCGACCCGCCCCGTGGCGGCTGCTCTGAAGAGGCGCTGGCGGGCATTGCCGCCACGGGCGCGCGCCGCATCGTCTATGTCTCGTGCGATCCGGCCACCCTGGCGCGTGACATTGGCCGGCTGGCTCGCGCTGGTTACCATCTAGAGTGCGTGCAGCCGGTGGACATGTTCCCACAGACTTTTCACGTGGAGTGCGTGGCATTGATGTCAAGGGTAGAGAAATAAGTGTAGCGGGCATTCTGCAAATGAGGATCGGCATGCCAAAAGCCCGAAAGATGCTAAGCGATTGGGACGCGCCCCATATTCAGTCGCTTGTGCAATTGATCGAAACCGAAAGCAAGACCACCCTGGCGCATTGGTCAGTTGATTATGCCGAGCAAGTTATGTTGCCGTTGTGGGGCAAGCATTTTCCAGACGATCCGCGTCCGCATAACGCACTTCACGCTGCTCGTGAGTGGCTGTCGGGAGCCATAAAGCTGCCACAGGCGAAAACAGCAATCCTCGAGTGCCACGCGGCTGCCCGCGAAGCCGACACGAATCCTGTTGCCCAAGCCGCCGCCAGAGCTGCCGGTCAGTCTGCGTCCACTATTCACTCGGCAAGGCACTGTATCGGACTCGCGCTATATGGAGCGATCGCGGTGGCATATGACACGCTCGGAGCGAGCGCGACCTGGGATCATCTGGAGCAGAGTGCAGCCGCCGAGTGTGGGCGCATGCTTAATGCGCTGCGTGCCGTTGCCGTGGGGAATGAACCCAACCCGGCCAAAATCGATTGGAAACGCTGACTGCGCCCCGCTTGGGGCCGGAATGTTTCGTGTGTAGCTATCAGGGGTGATGCTATGGACAATATCGCTGCGGGTTTTCTGGCGCGCATTGATAACCCGCAACACCGAGCCCGAGTGGAGGAGGTGCTGAGCTGGGTGACGAGCCGGTTCCCTGATCTGACGCCAAAAATCGCCTGGAATCAGCCCGTGTTCACCGACCATGGCACGTTCATCATCGGCTTTAGCGTAGCCAAGCATCATTTGGCCGTTGCCCCTGAAAGGGTAGTGATAGATCGTTTTGCTGATGAGATTGTGCGGTCTGGCTACGATCATAGCAAAGAGCTGATAAGAATTGCATGGGATCAACCGGTTGATCTAGCGCTGCTTGAAAGAATCATCGCGTTTAACATTGCGGACAAAGCAGATTGCTCAACCTTCTGGCGGAAATAGGCAAAGACGGATGGATTATTCAACCTATGATACCAGTCTTCTCTCCTGCCGCCGCTTTGGCACGCTGCAGGAGAAAGGGGAGAATGAGCCGCGAGAGACCTGCAATACTATTCGCGTTAGCGCGTTAGCATGACGACCATCTACTTTGTCAGGCATGCAAAGGCGGCGCTGCAGGGCGGCGACGGTGCGCTACGTCCACTGACCTCCCAGGGGCTGCGCGATAGGGAGTTGGTGACGGCATACCTGAATGACAAGGGAGTGGAACTCGTCTTTTCCAGCCCCTACACGAGAGCGATCGACACTGTCAAGCCCTTTGCAGATGCCCATGGATTGCCGATGCGCCTTGTGGCCGACTTTGCAGAAAGAAAGGTCTCCGGAGGGCACTGGATCGCAGACTTTGATGCCTATGCGGCCAGGCAGTGGGAGGATTTCGACTATGCGCTGCCCGATGGCGAGAACCTGCGACAAGTGCAGACGCGCAACGTGAATGCGCTGTGTGCGCTGCTGCGAGAGCACGCGGGGCGGACCATCGCGGTCGGCAGCCACGGCACGGCGCTGAGCACGATCATTCACTATTACGACCACACCTTTGGTTATGCGGGCTTTTGCCGCATCCAGCATTTGATGCCCTGGATAGTCCGCTTTACCTTTGTGGGAGAACAGTGCGAGTGCATCGCCACCGTTGATCTGTTGGCCGGGGCCCAAATGACCGTTCGGCAGTGTACCTTCGATGGGCATGGGCGTCCTTGTAGAAGAGAGTCTCCATGAAACAGCAAGCTGACAATCCCGAGTCCTATATCGCGCAGTTGCCGCCCGACCGGCAGGCGCCCATGAGCCGTCTGCGCGAGACGATCAAGGCCGCCTTGCCCGCGGGTCTGGTCGAGACCATGTCGTATGGCATGATCAGCTATGGCATTCCCCACAGCCTCTACCCTGCGGGGTATCATGCCAACCCTTCGGAGCCGGTGCCTTTTGTCAGCATCGCGTCGCAAAAGCGCCATATCGCGCTCTATCACATGGGCCTCTACATGAGCGCCGAGCTGGCCGCCTGGTTCCGTGACGCCTATCCCCGGCACGCCCGCACCAAACTAGACATGGCCAAGAGCTGCATCCGCTTTAAGAAGATGGATGATATCCCCTATGATCTGATCGACGAGCTGTGTGGCAAGGTCACGGTCGAAGCATACCTCGCAGCCTATGTGGCCTCGCGGGGCAAGACTGGCGGCCACGATAGCTCGCAGACCAGCAGCTGAACAGCGGCCATTCGATTCGTGTGTAGGTGCTGCTCATGGGTGCAGCAAAGGGGGCACAGATGATGGTTCTCGATGCTCGGGAGTTTGCTCGTGTTCGGCATTGGATCTATCGCAATGCCAGACCTGTCGATTTGGCGCGCTGGCGTTACCATTTTCATAGCGGCGCTCGTGAGGACGTGCTGTGCGCCCTGGCTGCCTATCAGAATGCCGATGGCGGCATGGGCCACGCGTTGGAGGCGGATTCGTGGAATCCCAACTCGACGCCAATGCAGTGCAGCACGGCGATTGACATCCTGAGAGAGATTGACTGGCACGAGACGGAGCACCCTCTTGTCCGCAATCTGCTGCGCTATCTAGATAGCGGGGCCGAATTTGTCGCGGGCAGGTGGCTCAACGTCGTGCCCAGCAACAACGACTATCCCCACGCCCCCTGGTGGCATACTGATTCGACGAGCACGAGTCACAGCGAGTATAACCCGACGGCGATTCTGGCCGGGTTCATCCTGGAATATGCTGATCGGGAGAGCGCGTTGTACCAGCGAGGGATAACCATTGCGCAAGAGTTGCTGACCTCCTTCGCGTGCGAGCCGCACTTGGCCATGCACCCGCTGCTCTGTGTGGCCCATCTGTTGCGGAGCATCGGGCGGGCGGGGCTGCAAAATGCCCTTGACCTGGAGCAGCTCACTCTCCTGGCCGATGAGCAAGCCGGAAAGTCAATCCGGCAAGATGCGGATGGCTGGGATGGCTATACCTTCCGTCCGTCGCACTGGATCAAGTCGCCAGCCAGCGCGCTCTATAATCAGAACAAGGCGCTCGTTGAGCGCGAACTCGATTACCTGTTGTCGCATCGCAACGCAGCAGGCATCTGGGACATCACCTGGCGTTGGGAGAGCTATCCCGACGAGTTTGCCATCAGCGCGAACTGGTGGCAGGCCGACATCGCCATCAAGAACGTGCTGCTCCTCGATGCCTTTGACAGGGTCGAACGATAGCGGCACGAGCATATCGCTTTGGGACGGTCGTTGGGGCTATGACGTCGGCGGCTTGCTTACAAAAGGGCCAGGAGCACATGAACAAGATCAGCATCGAGCCGGAAATGGTATTTTGTCCGCAACCCATGTACCTCATCGGCACCAGGAACGAGGATGGCCGGCCCAACTTTTGCATCATCACCTGGATCAGTTTTGTGTGGCACGGCAGCCCGCATATTGTCTTGAGTGTGGGCGGCAGCAAAAAGACCAAAGACAACCTCCTGCGCGAGCGGGCCTTTGCGGCGAACCTCATCAGCACCGACCTGATCTGGCTGGCCGACTATCTGGGGTGCTCCTCAGGCTACGATGGACCCAAGGATAAGGTGCCCTATAGCTACACCTGGGGCCAAGAGGTCGCTGTGCCTGTTCTCGACCAGTGCCGATGGGCCTTTGAGTGCCGCGTGAGCCAGATCATCGAACTGGACGGCAGCCACATCTTTGTCAGCAAGATCGAGAACATCCAGATCGACAGCGATCTCGAGGGGATGGATCGGGAAAAGATCGATCTGCGCAAGCTGGACCCGGCCATCTATGCGCCCTATAACTATTACCGCCTCGGCGAAAAACTGGGGGACTGTGGCGAGTGGGCGCAACACATCCCCTGCAACGGTTAGGCAATGTTGATTGCCGCCAGCGAGCGTAGCGATCAGACGCCTTTTGACGGGCGCAGCACGCGATACCTGTGTCGGGAGGCTGGAATATGGCGGTAGTCAACACGCGGCAGGATGGGGACGACCGACGAGTCGGGCCAGTGGCGCTGGCCATTCTGGCGGCGTTGCTCTACGGACTCAGCTCTCCACTCGCCAAGCTGCTGTTGGCCGAGCTACCGCCCACGTTGCTGGCCGCCCTGTTGTACCTGGGCGCAGGTCTGGGCATGCTGCTGGTCAATACGATTAGGGCCTTGAGTCGGCGAGAGCGGATCGAGGCCAAGATCACGAGCGGGGATGCGCCCTATATTACGGCCATGATCGCCCTGGACATTGCCGCCCCCATCCTGCTGCTGCTGGGCCTTGCCAGATCAACCTCCGCCAGTGCGGCCTTGCTCAACAACGCCGAGATCGTCGCCACTGCGGTGATCGCCCTGCTGGTCTTTCGAGAGGCCATCGGCAGGCGCTTGTGGCTCGCCATCGCGTTCATCACTCTGGGCAGCGTGGTGCTCACCGTGGAGGATTTCCGCAGCCTCTCTTTTTCCACGGGGTCCTTGCTCGTGCTCCTGGCCTGTGTCTGCTGGGGATTCGAGAACAATTGCACCCGCATGCTCTCGCTGCGTGATCCGCTGCAGATCGTCGTGGTCAAAGGCCTTGGCTCGGGGATCGGCTCATTGCTAATTGCGATGGCCTTACGAGAGAGCGGTGCGGAGCTGACCTACCTTTTTCTCGCGCTGCTGCTGGGCTTTTTTGCCTATGGCCTCAGCATTTTCTGTTATATCATGGCCCAAAGATCTCTCGGCGCCGCCAGAACGAGCGCCTACTACGCCGCAGCGCCCTTCATCGGCGTGCTGCTCTCCTGGGTGGTATTGCGCGAAGGGATCACGGGTACCTTTGTGATCGCCATGCTCATTATGCTGGTGGGCGCCTATTTCGCCGTGACGGAGGATCACCGTCACCTACATAGGCACAGCGTAGAGACTCACGAGCACAAGCACAGCCACTCTGACGGTCATCACAGCCATCCGCACGACCCACAGTCAGCCGAGGAGCACACTCACCTGCACACCCACCAGGCGGCAGAACACGCGCACCGGCATTTGCCAGACCTGCACCACAGGCACACTCACCGGTGAGTCTGCACGATCATGTGTGGCCGTTATCTCATTGCAGAGGGGGGTTGCAGCTCCGAACTGAGCCGCCGGCAGATACGCAGAAAGGAAGGCATCTTGGGAATCGACATTCGAGCGGAGCGCATCACTGACTATAGCGACATCGCCGGCCTCAACTATGACGCCTTTGTGCGCTGGCATCCGGCGGCCTTCAAGGCCGAGCCGCTGCTCGTAGACGTTTTGCGGCACAGTCCGCTCTTTGACCCTGAGCTATCGCTGGTCGCCGAGATGGACGGGCGGGTAGTCGGGCACGCCCTGTTCTCCCCTTTTGACGCCATTGTTCTGGGCGCCAGACAGAGAGGGGTCTTTTTGGCGCCGCTGTGTGTGGCGCCAGCCCACCAGCGACAGGGCATCGGCAGTCTGTTGATGGATCGAGGGCACGAGGTCGCCCGCAGCAAGGGTTACGCGTTCGCGCTGCTATGTGGCCACCCGGACTATTATCCCAGGTTCGGCTATCAGCAGCGGATGTTCTCGTTGTCGGGCTGTCGAGTCAGCCTGGCGCCAGTGCGCGATAGCACCCCGGTCTACGAGGAGCGCCCCGTCCTGGCGACCGACCTAAACTGGATCACCGCGCTGTGGCGCGAGCAACACGGCCACGATAGCCTGGCGCTCTATCCGGGCGACACCCTGAGCCAGTGGTTCAGCCATGCTCCGGCCTGGCGCTCGTCCGTACTCTCATGTGCGGGGCAGCCTGTCGTCTATGTCAGGTACAAGGACGCCGACCCAGTCGAGGTCAAGGAATTGCTCGTCAAAGAGCACGCCGATGGCGAGGCCCTGGCCTGGCTGCTGGGCGCCCTCGGCCCTGGCGGCGGCGAGGTGTTGCTGCCACAGGGCCCAGAGATGGCAGCCGCCCGGCTGGGAAGGTTTGCAGTCAGCATCGCAGATGCGCGACAGGCTCACGACGCATTCATGCTCAAGATCCTCGATGAGCACAGTCCAACGCTGCGCGAGTACTGCGCGGCTGTAGCAACTGGCCGCCTGCCTGCGGGAGTGATGTCCTTCCCGGCGTCATTCGATATCGGCGGGTGACCAGACGACGGCACTGCAGTGCCTTAACCTCGACGCCAAGCGGTAAGGCGCTAGATTTGGAGCCGGAGGGCCTCGGTGCTATAATGGTGCGCGTCAACTCTGGCTAGATAGAAGGGGTACGAGAGCATGGCTCTGACCACAGTAGAAAAAGAAGCCATCATGGGCGAGTTCCACCGGCACCCCATTGACACCGGGTCACCCGAAATCCAGATCGCTTTATTGACCAAGCGCATCGAACGCCTGACCGATCATCTCAAAGAGAACAAGCATGACGAGCACTCTCGCCGTGGGTTGCTCAAGCTTGTTGGCCAGCGTCGTCGGCACTTGAACTACCTCAGCCGCAAGGATGAGGTCAAATATCGCGAGATTCTGGATAGGTTGGGCCTGCGCCGCTAGGCGGCCCTCCTCTGTCGAGACCATCTCAATCGAGTTGTGGTAGAATACGAGTGGATGGGGAGTTGTCCTCGTCTGCTCGTGTTTTTTATGGGGCAATTTCGCCCCGATATGGCGCCTCGGGCCAGGCTCAGAGGGCTTGCAGGAATTGGGGAGTGCGCCGACGTTGGCAGGCGGCCCACTCCCCAGTCCCTGAGAGCTCATGAGCCTGTGCACTGTCGCGTATAGAAAGGAAACGACCGTGAGCAGGCAGTATTCGACCGATTTTGGCAATGGCGAGATCAGCTTTGAGGTGGGCAAGCTAGCCCCACAGGCTGGCGGCGCCCTCACCGTGCGTTGGGGAGACACCGTGGTGCTGGTGACGGCCACCGCCGGCGATCCCCGCCCAGGCCTTGACTTTTTTCCCCTGACCATCGATGTAGAAGAGCGCCGCTATGCTTCTGGCCGCATCCCCGGCAGCTTTTTCCGGCGCGAAGGCCGCCCCTCGACTGAGGCGACCCTGGTGGCGCGCACCATCGACCGCCCGCTGCGCCCGATGTTTCCCACGGGCTATCGCAATGATGTCCAGGTCGTGGCCATGCCCCTTTCGACTGACGAAGAGCACCCCATCGATGTGATGTCGGTCTGCGGCGCTTCGGCGGCCTTGATGATCAGCGACATCCCCCTGGAAGCGCCGGTGGGTGCGGTCCGCATGGGATATGCCGACGGTGAGTTTATCATCAACCCCACCATGAGCCAGTTGGCCGAGAGCCAGCTCGACATGGTGTTGGCAGGCAGCGAGGACTCGGTGTTGATGATCGAGGTGGGCGCCAAGGAGCTGCCCGAAGCGCTGATGCTCGAGGCCATCCGCCGTGGCCATGCGGCCATCCAGGGCGTCATCGCGCTGCAAAAGCAGATGATGGCCGAGATTGGCAAGGAGAAAAAGCCCGGCTTGCGCCACGTGGTGGATGAAACCCTCATGTCGCGGACCGTGGCTTTGGCCCAAGGCCCTCTGCGTGAGATGGTAACTGCCCAGTTGCCGCGCAGCGAGCGCCACACCGGCGAAAATGAGATTCGCTCGGCCACTCTGGCGCAGCTCGAAGCAGAAGAGATCGACACCGCCGACTTTGGCGAGGCGTTCGAAGACGTGCTCAAAGAGGTCATGCGCCGCCAGGTGCTTGAAACAGGCGTTCGCATCGATGGACGCGACACGCGTACCATCCGTCCGCTGGGCGCCGAGGTCTCGCTACTGCCGCGCACGCATGGCTCGGCCCTGTTCAATCGTGGCGAGACGCAGGTTATGAACATCGTGACCCTCGGCACCTCGGGCGACGAGCAAAAGATCGAGTGGTTCACGGGCGATATCACCAAGCGCTATATGCACCACTATAACTTTCCGCCCTACAGCACCGGCGAAGTGGGTCGCATTGGCAGCCCGCGCCGGCGTGAGATCGGGCACGGCGCCCTGGCAGAACGCGCCATCGAAGCGGTGCTGCCCTCGGCCCAAGATTTCCCCTACACCATCCGCTCAGTATCCGAGGCGCTGTCATCCAATGGCTCGACCTCGATGGCCAGCACCTGCGCTGCCAGCCTGGCGCTGTTCGACGCCGGCGTGCCCCTCAAGGCAGCCGTGGCCGGCATCGCCATGGGCGTGATCACCGATGGCGACAAGTGGGCCGTGCTCACTGACATACAGGGTCTCGAGGATCATCTCGGCGACATGGATTTCAAGGTGACGGGCACCACTGAAGGCATCACGGCCATCCAGCTCGACATCAAGATCAGAGGGCTGCGTTACGACATCATCGAGGAGACGCTGGCCCGAGCACATGAGGCCCGGCTGCAGATTCTCGAGGTGATGAACGCCTGCATCGCGGCGCCACGCACTGACCTGTCAGACTTTGCGCCGCGCCTGACGACGCTACGCATCGCCGTGGACAAGATCGGCGCCCTCATCGGCCCCGGTGGCAAGAACATCCGTGGGATCATTGAGGACACCGGCGTGACCATCGACGTGGCTGATGACGGCCTGGTCACCGTCGGCTCCACCGATGGCGTCAGCGCCAATGCGGCCCTGGAGCGCATTCGCTCGCTGACCATCGATCCCGAGATCGGCGAGATCTACACCGGGAAGGTGGTGCGCATCACCGACTTTGGCGCCTTTGTCGAGATCCTGCCCGGCAGAGATGGCCTGGTGCACATCTCGCAGTTGGCCGATTTCCACGTGGCCAGCGTCGAGGACGTGGTCGAACTTGGCGACGAGATCATGGTGATGATCACCGACATCTCGCGCGATGGCAAGATCCGTCTGTCGCGACAGGCGGTGCTGGAGGGTTGGAGCGCCGAAGAGGCTCGCGACCGTGACCGTCCGCCCAGTGGCGGCGCACGACGTAGCGGCGGAGATCGCAACGACCGTGGGGATCGTGGCGGCAGAGACCGCGGCCGGCGCTAGAGCCAGCCTGGTGAGCGTGGCCGCACTAGCCGCGCAGTAAAGAACGTAGAGCATGGGCGGCGAGCTTCGAGCCGCCGCCCAACGTCTTTTCGGGGTGACATGCCATGACCGATCAAGAGTCTATCAGACCCAAGTCGTGGTTTCGCGAGCTGGTCGAATCCGTCTTGCCCGCCCTGGTCATCGTCCTGGTCGTCAACGTCTTTTTGGCGCAGGCGACGCGCGTCGAAGGGCAGAGCATGGAGCCCAACCTTCACACCGACGAACGGCTGATCATTGAAAAGCTGTCTTACCGCTTTGGCGATCCTCAGCGGGGCGATATCGTCGTGCTGCGCCCGCCGCATCGCACGCGTGTGCCTCTCATCAAGCGAGTGATCGGCCTGCCGGGCGATGCGGTCGAGATCAGGGATGGCGCTGTGTTCGTCAACGGCGAGCTATTGGATGAGCCCTACCTCGATCAGTTGACGTTCGGCGCTATGCCGGTGCGAGTGGTGCCCGAGGAGCATGTGCTGGTGCTGGGCGATAACCGCCGCGCCAGCAACGACTCGCGGGCCTTTGGCATGGTGCCCTATGAGGACATCGTTGGCAAGGCCTGGTTCCGCTACTGGCCGCTGGATCAGGCCGGCCTGGTCACCGATCTCTAGCCCGGGCCTGATCGCGTTCGAGCAGATGGCCGCGCGGCCTGTAACCGTGTGGTCACTGACCGCCCTGGACATTGTGCTCAACGTCCAGCCGCTGCTCCGCAGACAGGGCGGACGCCGAAATATCCTGCCACCAATCCTTGCGCGAGCGCGGATCCATGAACGACCCCCGGTCGCGGATGGCCACCTGGATTTCAGTGCCGCGCGCGCGGCCCAGCTCCTGGCGCTCGACCAATCCCGGCAAGACTGAGCGCCCCGCCGCGTTATTGGCCTGGTAGCGCGCCATCAGGCTGGGCTCGACGCACAGCCCCTCCAGATGCAGCGTATAGCCGTGGATGACATTGTCCTCGCGGGTGTACTTGAGCGTGATGCTGTCCTCATCGGCATACAGCACCAACACTTCGACGCCTTGCCCCAATGTGTACCCCGAGGCCGGCACATGCACCGTCTCGCCGGGCGTGGCCGCCAGCCCGGCCAGCGTCACGGGGTATTCGCTTATCAACGAGCCGCGCGTGTTGCTGGCCCAGTTCCAGTCATAGACGCGATAGACAGTGCTAAAGACAGGCGCTCGGCGGTTGGCAAAGAGGTCCACCAGGCGTGGCGCCTTGCTATCGGTGTCGCCACTGTAATCCACCAGTCCGCGGAAAGCCGAGCCATTGACCTCCCAACCCCTCATGCTCAGGTTGAGGTCGGGATGCAGCTCTGCCGGTGGGTCGCCGGGGGGATAGCCGCTCGACTGGGTGCTGCTATAGCTGGCGCCCGGGATCGGCTGGCAGACAGGAACTGGCGTTTGCGTGGGACTGGGGGCGCCGCGGGCGACGGGCAACCAGGCGCGGGGCGATACACCAAGCACGGGCGTCAGCAGGGGCGCGCTTGAATCGCTCTGGGCGGAATAGTTCACCACGTCAGCCAAAGCTGCGGGTAACCGCACCAAAATCAGACCAAGCAGGGCGACCGCAATAGCCAGTTGCCATGCTCTCTTGTGCTGCATGTGGCATTCCTCTCATGCGTGACGCGCCCCCCCACCGCGCATAAGCCTGGTGCCGAATAAGCCAGCGATCAACGTCACTGTGGCGGTGACATAGAACGCCAGTTGAATGCTGGTGGCCGCGGCCAGCAGGCCCGTCACGGCCGGCCCAGCGAACATGCCAATGGCATAGATGGACTGATGCAAGCCCATGGCCGTGGTGCGTTGCGACTCTTCCACGTCGCGGATGCTGAGGCCCATCAGCACCGGGTAGCCGACCCCATGCGCTACACCCATCAGCAGTTGCGATGCGAACAACCAGGCCAGGGTTGGCGCCCACGCCGCACCGGCCACGCCCAGGCCCACGCTGACAAAGGTGAGATACACCATCGGGCGAGCGCCAAAGCGGTTAACCGCGGCGCTGGTGAACCAATTGCATAGCGCCGTAACGAATAGATTCATCATGAACATGCGACTGATGAGCACGTCTGACGCCCCGAGATCCCGGGCGATGATCGGCACAAAGCCGTAGGTCGTGGCCCAGTTAGAGTACATGAACAGCATGCTCAACAGCGATGGCAGCAACACATCGCGTCGTATGGCGAGCCTGCCCAGGGTCTTGAGGGTGGGCGCACGCCGCGTAACAGGCGTCTCGCGACTGGGCGCAATGACAAGCGCGGCCATCACTGCCGCCCCTGCGGCCAGCACAAAGGCGAGGGTATAGCCAAACTGCTCGTTCAGCATGCCCGTCACCCCGGTGGCCACCATACGAGACGAAGAACTGACCAGCGTCAACAGCGCGCTGGCGCGCACCGCCTCTTTGGGGGGGAACAGGCTGCTAAAAAGCACCACCAGCGGCACCCAGGTGCTGGCCGCCACACCCACGACGGCGTGCCCGCCCAACAGGCCATTGGCGTTGGGGAATAACCCCATAGTGGCCGCCCCCACCGCCGCCAACAAAAAGCCGCCAATGATAAAGGGCTTGCGCCGGCCGGCCCAGTCTGAGAGGATGCCCAGCGGCACGCGCATGATCATCTGACCCAGACCATACATGGAAAGAACTACGCCCACCAACGGCAGGTTGTCGGGCACCTGGCTTTTGATATAGGTTGGCAAGGTGGGGCGATAGAGATAGAGCGCGGCCCAATAAAGGGCCACGGCGACGGTCACCAGAATAACATTGCGTTGGCGGTGGGCGCTCTGGGCTCCATTGCTGGTCGTCATCATGGCCTTTCTATGCATACTAGCTGATTCCGCTCACGGCAAACGCACAGTCGCGTCGAGTAACTGCTCCAGAGGCCGCTCGCGCGAGGTGCGCTGCGCTTTGATCCAGTCAATAGCGGGCTGCCGCCAGTGAATGCTGGTCTCGTAGGGTTCCCGGTCGAACCGTCCAAAGGGATACTTGGGGTTGTCATAGAGATAGTCGGTGATCAGCAAGCGATAGGCGGTTTCGCCGTCCGCTACCGATCCGTCAACCAAGACCAGCCGATTGCCCTGCAGCGCCGCCCCGCCCAGCACCAGAGCCTCGGGCGCGTTGCGTAGCGCCTGCAGTATCTGGTTGCCGCTGGCCTCGATCTCGATCAGCTCATTGTCGAACGGCAGAATACCCACCAGCTCTTTTAGAGTAATGACGCCGCGATCCAGTCCCTGGCGAAAGCCACCGGTGTTGCTGATGGCCATCTGGGCGTTGGGATAGGCCCACAGCCAGGCGTCTACCAGCAGGTTGTGCATCTGCGGTGCATGCTGCTGCAGGCCGGTGGCGGTATAGCCGATCTCCTCGCCCAGGGTCAACTCGGCGCGCTCTTGCCATTTGGCCACCAAGTGCGCCACCGCTGGTGGCGTCTTGGGCAGTCCGCCGCTAAGAGAGGCGCGAACGTCCAATAGCGTTTGCTCGCTGGCCAGGATTTTGCCCGAGCCAGGCTCCACGGTCAGTCGCGTCAACACATAGTCGCGCCAGGCGCTGGAGGCAGAGGAGACTAGCGTTCCACCTGCGCGTTCGATCATGCTGCTGTGGCAGTGTCCGCCTTGCAGCAGGGCAATGTCGAGGTCTTGCACCGCCTCGGCCAAGAACACCAACTCATCGTTGCAGGCGTGCGTCTGCACCACCAGCACCTGAGCGCCGGCGGCGCGCACGCGGGGGGCCCACTCGCGCAAGGCTGGCTCATAGTCACCGAACGCGAGCCCGGCAACTCCCTTGGCGCCGGTCGAATTGGGCGTGGTCCGCAGCGCCAGGCCGATGATGCCCACCTGCACGCCATTGACCGTCACAATGGTGTAGGGCTCGAACAGGTCTGACAGTATGCCAGTGGCGGCGTCGAACACATTGGCCGCCAGAAAAGGAAACTGCGCCTGGCTCAGGCGCACACGGAGCGCCTCCTGCCCAAAGTCGAACTCGTGGTTGCCGGGCACCGAGGCGCGATAGCCCATGGCGTTCATCACCTCAACGGTGGACTCGCCGGCGAACCAGGTCGAGACGGCGGGGCCGGTCCAGTTATCGCCGCCGCTGAGCAAAAGCACATTGCTGTCTGGCGCGAGAGGATCATGCCCGCGTGCAGCCCACAGCGCCGCCGCCAGGTTGGCGCCGCCTATAGCCGAGCCGCCTTGCTCGGTATAATCCAGATAGCCGTGCTCGTCGTTGGTGTGCAGAATGACGATTTCGCGCGGAGTGAGATCGAGCGTGGGGGTTGGCGCTGCAGTGGCGACTCTGGCAGGCGTGGCTGTAGCAGCCGCTCCCGGTGCAGCGCCAGGCGGCGGCGAGGCCAGCCGCCATTGGCAGCCCGCCACCAGGGTCCACAATGCCAGGCTCACCAGCAGCCATTGGGCCCAAGACCGGGATCGTCTCACGTCGGAGACCTCTCTGTAGACAGGATACGCGGCCGTGCAGGAGCGTTGCGGCTAACGGATGAGCCAGGCGCCGTCAACTTGCAGAACCATGCCGTGGCAGTAATCAGACGCCTCGGATGCGAGGAACACAACGGCGCCCTTGAGGTCCTCGGGCGTGCCCCAGCGGCCAGCGGGGATGCGCTGGATGATGGTGGGAGATCGCACCGGGTCGGCCGCCAATGGGGCGGTCATGTCGGTCAGCATATAACCCGGCGCAATGGCGTTGACATTGATGTGGCGACCCGCCAGCTCGTTGGCCATGGCGCGAGTAACGCCCACCACGCCGTGCTTGGAGGCGGCGTAAGGGATCACCAGAATGCCCCCCTGGTAGGATAGCGCCGAGGCCACGTTGACGATCTTGCCGCCACCGACGGTATCGAAATGTCGGGCCGCAGCCTGCGAGAGGAACATCAGGCCCTTGAGGTTGACGTTCATCACCATATCCCAGTCGTCTTCGGGATAGTCGAGCACCGGATGACGGGCGGTCGTGCCGGCGGCATTGACGAGGATATCGAGCCGGCCCAGCTCGCTGACAGCGCGCACGACCAAACTCTGCACCTCGTCCACCGTGGAGATGGCCAGGTCGCACGGCAGGTGCAGAAAGCGACGCCCCAGCGCCCTGACTTGCGCTGCCGTATCATCACAATCGCCGCGCGACACGCCGACGATATCGGCGCCGGCCTCGGCCAGGCCCAAGGCCATGCCCTGCCCCAGGCCGCGGCTGGCCCCAGTGACCATCGCAACCTTCGCGGCCAGGCTGAACTTGTCCAGTATCATGGGCATTCCTCTATGTTGGTTTTCGGGAGCAGAGAGCGCTATGGGGCGCTACCGACGCGCTGGGCATAATCACGACCCAGAATCACGACCAGGTCCACATCGCCGTTTTGGCCAATGCGCTCTGTAACATTCTCGGGCTTGATGCCCAGGTGTTCGATCAGCACCTGGCGCGTATAGGGCTTGTCGCTATAGACGATGAGCAGGCTCTCTTGAAAGTCGAACCGGTCTGCATTGCCCGAGCTGACGATGGCCAGCCCCTCGGCGCGCAACACGTCAGCCGTCTCGCGCGCCAACCCAGCCGAGAGGCTGCCGTTCTGCAACGCCACACGGGCATTTTCTTCAGCGAGGCGCTGCGGCGAGGCCGCCACCGTCGGCTCAGGGGTGGGCGCAGATGATGGAAACAGATCATCCACAAGGGCGCGCACCTTTTCCCAATCGGCCACCTCGACCATCGCCTTGGTGGATGTGATCACTGTCGTGGTCATGGCGTCATCGATGATGCCGCTCCTGATGTTGTCGCGGTCGATCTTGCGGGCGGCATCGGCCAGCGCCAGGGTTTCGTCTAGCGTCAGGTCAGTCTGCACCGTATCGCCCAGAATCTCGATCAAGCTCGGTATAGCCGATAACGGGACATTCATGCCGATGACCTTGTCGCGTATGGCCATGATGACCTGTTGCTGGCGGGCCATGCGATCAAAGTCACTGGTGCCGTGCCGCGAACGCGCAAACTGCAGCGCCGTCTTGCCATCCATGTGCCGCATGCCGGCATCGATGTGCACCAGCATCGTGCCATAGTTGCCGTCGGGGTAGGTCTCGTCATGAATGGTCTGCTTGACTTCGATATCAAGGCCGCCGATGGCGTCCACCGCACGCTCGAACCCGGAAAAGTTGATGCGCACGTAATAGTGCACCGGCACGCCCAGGGCATACCAGACGGTCTTTTTGGCCAGAGCCACGCCGCCCCCGGGATAGTCCCTGTAGTCGCCGATAAAGTGAGCCATGTTGATGCGCTGTTCGCCATACCCTGGGATCGAGCCCCAGAGGTCGCGCGGGATAGAGAGCATGGCCGCCGTGTTGGTGGCGGGGTCAATGGAAAAGAGGATCATGGTGTCGGTGCGGTAGGGGCCGGGGTCATTCTCGCGCTGGTCGATGCCCAACAGCAACACGTTCACCCGCTCTTGCTGCTCGACCAGTTCGGGCACGCTGGGTGCGCTAAAGACCGGTGTGGGCACGACCTCGCCCCTGGGGGGACGGGTGCGCACGATACGCTCGGTGAAAGGCAAATTGGTTTGCGCCACCACATCGCGCACCGTCACAAAAAAGAGCGCCGCCGACATCAGAGCGCCCGACAGGACCACAATCAGAAAAAAGGTTCCCACCGCCCGCCACACCGGGCGTTGAGTCGAAGATATCATACTTCCCCTCGTAGTGAACGTAACGGCCAGGATTATAGCACCGACGTTGGCGGGGGCCGAATGAGTTCCCCTCTGAGGCGCGAGTGCGAGACGAAAAAGAGGCCGGCGAACAGCGCCAGTCCGCCGGTCAGATAGAGCGAGCAAAGCGATTTCAGCGCGTGACGATCACGGGCATATCGCTCTACTCAGATCATGCAGAGATCACTGCCGATCGCCCTCAAATGGTTCTGATACTCCCGCGTGCCATAAAGCGCATCGCGGAAATTGATCAGTTCGACGCAGTTCTGTCGAATCCAGTTCTTGAGCCGCTCTGAGCACAGTGCCTCCACATCCAATGGGCGAGCCAGGATAAAGTTGCGCGCCTGGGGGCCATAGTCGCCGAGCCGGTAGACGTAATAGTCCACATAGCCCGGGTGCAGCGCCGTCATCATCACTTCGTCCGCCCCCAGCTCTAGCATGTGGCTGGGATCATTCAGATAGAACGAGGCAGGATCGTATTCTTCTTGCGCGGCCAGAGAATCGGTAAGGAGCGCCTGGCCCGCATTCTGCGGGTGCCTGGGGCCCAGGTGATAGATCTTGCGGCTGGCCCATTTGGGGTCGACCGCGGCAGTCCAGGGCATCCCATCGCTGGGGCCTGGGTAGATGGTGGCGTTGTACGCGATGCCGTACTCGTCGCACACCTGCCGCATGGCATTGCCAAAGGCGGCCTCATTTGCCCGGCTACCCCCGGTCACGTCGGGCGCCCTGCCCAGAATCCTCACACATCGTTCAATCTGCGCGTGGCACTCGGCCAGCGCCTCTTCAAACACCACGTCGGACGCGGCGCGCAGGTCGTTGCGGAAGCGGATTCGCCCCGCATCTTCCATCACCAACGAGGGCACCTCTTGCGGATCGAGCACCGGTGAGCCCCACATGTGAGTGTGCCACCCCAACGAAATCCAGGGATAGGCCTTGAGCCTCTGCAGAGCATCCTCTGTGCCCGGCGTGTCCATCATGACGTCGGCCGACGTCACCACGCCACGTTCTATCGTCTCGAACGCGCCGATGTTGCAGACGTCGGTGTAGCCGACGTCATCCGCCCGGATGATCAACTTCATGGCGATGCCACCTCCAGAGGTATACTCCCGTCACAAGGAACGATACGGCGACCGAGGGATGTGCTGAATCCTAATTTCATGGCACACGTTAGTCAATGCAATGAGTTTTCTCTGAGGATCAAACTCGAAATAAAACGGCCGACGGACTGGAATAGTCCGTCGGCCAGCTAGAGCGGGCGACGCGATTCGAACGCGCGACAACCTACTTGGTAGGAATGCGTTCGAGGTACCTGGCCGTTCCTCGATCGAATGGCTCCGACCACAATGGGTAGTAGTCGGGACAACCTACCACCCCCGTTGGTTGTGGTGCCGACCAAGACCTGTGGCCATCAGGAGTATTGAGCACCTTTCAGCGCGGGGATGGTACGCCTCGCTCTGGAACCCTGCCCTCGGCCCTGCACAGTGACTCATACCTAGCCGACCTCGCGCTAGCCCGCTGGGGCGGCCGCACGAGCATAGCCCGCGCCATCCAACCTTTTCGCCGCGTCGCATGGACCATCCAGCACATCCGCGGATCCCCTGGAATGCGTATGTACACTGCTGCCCCCTTTTGCCAATGATGGGCCCAGAGTTGATTTCACGGGAAAGGGAGGCGCGACATGGTACTGCTCGAGCTACGACCGAGGACCGTCCAGACAGGGCTGGCCCTGAGCCTGGAGGGCTTCCTGCTCTCCAGGGAGGCAATGAGGTGCACGGCGAAGACCCTGGAACACTATCGCTACACGCTGGGGGGCTTTGTCCAGTACCTGGCTGCGCAGCAGATCGGCGACGTCCGCGACATCACCGCCCAGCACATCCGGGGCTACTTGGTCGGACTGCAGCACAGGGGCCTGAAGGACACTACTCAGCATATCCATGCCCGTGGCATCCGCGCCTGGCTAAACTGGCTGGTCGTGGAGGAGGATCTGCAGGCCAGTCGCATGCGCAAGGTCCAGATGCCCCGCCTGGAGAAGCGCATTCCGGCGCCCTTCAGCCCGGAGGAGATCCAGAAACTGCTGGCGGGCTGCGACCGGACAACTCTCCTCGGCGCGCGCAACTACGCGATGATTATGACGCTGCTGGACACCGGCTTGCGTGCGGCCGAGTTCTGCACTTTGCGCGCGGGAGACGTGGACATGCGGAGCGGCCTCTGCACGGTGCTCGGCAAGGGCCAGAAGCAGCGCACGGTGCGAGTGGGCGCCAAGGCTCGACAGTCGATCGTACGGATGCTGGGCATGCGCGGTGAGGTGAGCCCCGGGGATGCCCTGTGGGCCGGCCAGCATGGCGAGACGATGGGCATTCACGGACTGCAGACGATGCTGCACCGGCTTGGTCGGAGCGTCGACGTGATGCCCTGCGCACCGCACCGCTTCCGACGAACCTTCGCCCTGTGGTGCCTGCGGGACGGCATGGACCTGCACAGCCTGCGGATGCTGATGGGGCACGGTAGCCTGGACGTGCTGCAGCAGTACCTGGCCCTAGCCGGCCAGGATGTGGAGCGAGCTCACAAGGCCCACAGCCCGGTGGATCGGCTGCTAGAGATGGGCTAAGCGGTTGACATGACGCGAGGCCGAGCTAGAGTAAGGGCGCAGCTTGTGCTGCGCCTCTTCTTGTCCTGCGCCATATGGAAGGCAGCATATGTCAACACCGATTCCGTCGCTGGAATTCCATGGAAGCATCGGGCAACTGCGGGCCATCATCGAGCGTGTTGTGGGGGGTGTCAGGGCCGTCTGGCGTTCGGCGAACGGCGAGCGCCTGGAGGTTCTGGAGCTGGAACGAGGCCATACCGCCGACGATATCCCGGACGACTATCCGGATTGGGTCCGGAAGTCCATGCTTGCGGATATCGCGGCTCGCATTCCCACTCGTACCACGTGGCGGATCGAGGCGCTCGACCGGGACGAGCGCACGTCACAGCGCCTCGCCTTCATCGAGGCATACGAGATTCGCGACGGCCTGGTAATGGTCGACTCCAGGGATGGACCGGCGGCGGAGGCTCGAGACGTGACTATCTTGGGCCACCCCATTGGCGAGGCCTTCTCGGAGCTCGTCGAGATGATAGCAGCGGAGATGGGCCAGGAGGATCTGCCTTCTCGCAAAGGGCGCGGGCCCACCGCGGAGACCCGCCGGCGGGCAGAGGTGTTCAAGGCGATCAAGGACGCGCATCCTAACTACAGCTGGGCACGTGTGGCCATGGAAGCCAACCGTCAAGCCGCGGTGCGCGTCAGCCCCGGACAGACTCCACCCAAGTTCCAAGCTCATCATGTTCGGTACGCCTATGAGGCCATGGGGTGGGGTTGGAAGAAGTCAAGCTCGATCAGGGACTGAAGCCCTCAAAATCCTATGAGAAAGTGACACTCTCTCCATTCTCATACCAAAACAGGGCATACGCTGTATCCAGATTCGGGTGCAGCGTATTTCATTCCCTGGAGGTTAGCGATGGAGCGTGAGCACATAGGGGTTGCGGCTCTTCCGGCACACAAGGCGGCACTGCGTCGCCTAGCGGCCGCAAACGGCGAGTCGATGGCAGTTGTCGTCCGACGCCTCATCAGAGAGGAAGCCCAGCGTTGTGGCTGCTGGCCCCCCACCGGCATGTCCGAGATTGGCGAAGCCAATGAAAGGGCGAGGGAGCCCCAGCATGGCTAGCCAAGAGAGAGCCGCCCTGGGCTGGGGAGCAGAGAGCGGCGGCGAAGGGGACGACCGATCAAGTGTCCCTAGGAACGATCATAGCACAGACTCGGACTCTGAGACACAGGTCGGTTTTGCTCTGACATCCGCGTTGCGTTACGCGGGGCTGGAGTTATCGATCGTCCCGGTCTACCCGCTGATGCAGGAGCCCCCTGATGATCCATGGGTGTGCACCTGTCGTGATGGCGCGCAGTGCACGCGCCCGGGCAAGCATGTGGCGGTTCCCTGGAAGAAGTATCAAACCATTCGGCCAAGCGACGAGCAACTGCGAGGCTGGCTCCGAGACTCACCAAGTACCGGCATGGCCGTCGTCTGCGGGGCGGTGTCGAATATCGTCGACGTTGAGATCGACCCCCGCAACGGCGGCGAAGAATCCTGGGCCAAGCTCTCGAGGGGTCGAGACGAGGCCGCTACCTGGACATCCAGGAGCGGCGGAGGGGGACTGCATCGCTTTTTCAAGCTTCCGAGGGGTGGCCTGACCTCGCGAGCGGGGGTGCTCCCTGGAATCGACGTCCAGGCAGAGGGCAAGCTGGCAGTGCTGCCACCCAGCCGGCACCGCAGCGGGAAGGTGTACGAGTGGCTGCCCGGACGAGCGCCCTGGGACTGCCGGCTAGCGGATATGCCGGGATGGCTCCTCGGAGCCCTCGGCAGTGAGAAGGGACCAGCCCACGCGGAGATCTCGCACGTCACGCAGCCCCCAGAGCCAATCGAAGTGGATAGCCTCGGCATCTCCGAGCGAATCCGCGACCTGATCTTGGGACGTGAGGCCACGGGAGACCGCAGCAGGGACACCTATGCCGTAGAGTGCGCGATGATCGAGGCCGGCTACGATGATCCGACCATCGCGGCCGCGATCTGGCACAATGCAGTCGGCGACAAGGCACGCGAGCAAGGCCTTAGCTGGGTCATGGAGGACATTGCGTGTGCTAGGCATAAGAATACGGATGATCGCGGGGTCCCTCCTCTCCCGTCGTCGGCGTGGCTCGACCCTTCGCTGGGCGCCGACGCCTGCCCCTGGCTGGACGAGTACATCGCCTGGAGCCGCCACTGGAGCCCGAGATCCTTCGACGACTTTCACGAGACCTGTGGCCTGGCATTATTGTCGATTGTGGCGGCCAGGCGCGTAGTTGTGCCGTTCGGAGGTGATGTGTTCACCAACCTGTACGTGATGCTGGCGGCGCGGAGCTCCATATACGCAAAGACGACCGCAGTCCGTCTCATGGTCAACCTGCTGGAAAACGCAGGCCTGCGCGGGCTACTGGCTCCGGATGACATCACGCCCGAGCGTCTGCTCGCCGGCATGGGAGGCTATCTCGACGAGAACTCTCAGCCCGATTTCCCGCTTGTCAAGGTCAAGGACCACACCAGCCCCGAAACGCAGGTCTGGGATCTGCGCACTAGATATGCGCCACAGCGGGGGTGGATTCATAACGAGCTCGGCAGGCTGATTTCAGGCCTCGCCAGCTCGAGCAGCTATTACAGCCCCTTCCGGAGCGTCATCCGAGAGCTGGATGACTGTCCCAAGCACTATGAGGTGGCGCGCATGGGCAGGCCGAGTGATTCGTTGACCCTACCCTACTTGAGTATCGTCGGTAGCCTCACGCCAGCCGACCTGAGAGGTCTGGGACGTGGCTTGGCAAGCCTGTTTTCAGATGGCTTCTTTGCGAGGTTTGCGGTGGTCTGCCCCCCGCCGGGACACCCTGTGAGCACAGCCCAGTTCCCACGCGGTGAATGCGTGAAACCCCCTGTACTAGCCGAGGAACTGCGTCGCTGGCACGAACGACTCCCAGAAGCAGAGTATGAGAACATCCAGAAGAAGGACGCCAAGGTAAGAGACAAGGGCGGCGCCAGAGTCAAGGCTCTGCCAACCCAGCCGGTAAAAGTAAGCCTAAGCGAGGAGGCGCGCGACCGATACTATGCATATTCCGACGCGCTTACGGAGCTGATAGCGTCGCGTGAGGAGACTCTCCTGGACGGCTGCTACGCGCGTTCGGCAAATCGGGCACTACGCGTGGCGGCACTGCTAGCCAGTGTATCCGGTGAAGACACAATCGAACTGCGGCACTGGGTGCGGGCTCAGGAAATCGTGGAGCGTTGGCGCGCTGGCCTGCATCATCTATGGTCGCAAGTCAATCAGGAGGAGAGCGAGGGCCGCGAGGAGCGCCTGCAGGAGCGGATATTGCTCGCACACCAGAAGGCCAGCGGGCCCATGTCGATACGCGATATCACGCGTGGTTGGCGTGTGGACGA
>Ga0351910_1037_pt2 | contig 58325 bp, 43 predicted proteins | sample TotcelHT113001L5_FD_206860 | JGI IMG/M metagenome (GOLD analysis project Ga0351910, IMG submission 206860) | Enriched cells from coal bed in the Powder River Basin, Montana, United States - Total cells T11 rep1 HSBNCT.T11.300.1.L5 ...
CAGAAGATCATATATTCAGCGGTGGACGGATCAAAATGGACGGCCTCTTGCCACGCCAACCATTCATTTCTGGGCCATATTTCAACATTGCCATCCTTTGCTGGGTTGACCTCCGGGTAGTGCGTCCCCTGAAAAATGACATGTCGCCACGGCCCGATTTCCTGCAGGGTCTGCAAGGCATCGCTGATGATCGGCGCGACGACGGACGGCTTCGACAATTCGGCTCCGCTGAAATCCGCCAAGACCGCACAATCGGCCGCACTCAAGCCCAGCGCATTCAAGATATGAAGGATTGTTGAGCTCAGCGTCGACCCGACCATCTCGTCAGACGAAACGCAGACAGCGAATTTCAACGGCCCTTGATCGGGAACCGCTGCTTTGAACGCAGGAATTTCGGCGTCACCCAAGTCCGAAATCTGTGCAACTGGAATAGCGTGAACATCGGCTGCCCAAGCGCGCTTGAACATATTGGGCAACCAACCCGCAAGGCGATCCCGACCATATTCATCAATGATGTAGGTTGTGTCGATGAGGGCGGGACGATCACGCCAGTGCGCCGAAAGCGCCACGCTGATGTCCGGCATCTCTTCCATTTCAATCAGCAGCGGCTCCGCGTCATTCCGCTCTTTCTTTGGCGGAACGATAAAGCGCGGCAAAACACTGTCAGCCACATCGGCGGCCAACTGGCGGACGCCCTCCAATTCCCCGGCCTTCATCCGTAGGGCGCTGCAATACAGAAACCTATCAAACCGGCTCATCGTTCACCTCATTCGTCTTGGCGAGAAGGTGCTTGCGAACGCGACCCCGGCCAATCTTGTCAGAGAAGATCTTGTAGTTCTCACGTTCCTTCCGAAGCCGCCCAAATATGATAGCCGGAGAGATTTCCAATTGCTTTGCCAGCCGCTCAATCGGCTCAACAGTCTTTGCTATCCGTGCAGGCGACCTTGTCCAGACCGCCTCAGGAATGAGCATATTCTGCGCGAAACGGTTTGCCTCTTCTTCTATTTCGTCGATCTCAATGTGCTCAAAATCGTCAAAAAATCCCGAAGCCAATCCTGTGCGATAGTGCAGAATGACATGACCCAACTCGTGCATGAGGGTGAACCAGAAGTTGTCGATCGCATCGAGCCGCAGCGTGAGGCCGATGACCGGGTGCTCACCTATCAAAAATGCGGCACCATCGACCCGCATTCCCGAAATCTGGGATTCTATGACCAGAATTATGCCCTGCTCAGCAAGCATTTCTTTGGCCCGTGCAGGACCATCATCAAAGGCACTCAGCTTAACAAGCTGGCTAAGCCAAGACATATTGAGAGGCCGGAATCTTGGCTTCTTCCGCTGAATCTGCCGCAGGGCGTTCCGTGTGACCTGAGCCTTCCAAGCCAGCAGAAACCAGTCCTTCGATAGATCGTGGACGTTCAATCCGGTCCGCAACAGCGAAGGCGTCCCATATTCACCGACATGCTCGGCAACAGTGCGTCGGAGTTGGCTAATGCCGCTGTCGTCGGACTGGTCGGCCTTGTCCAGCCAGCCGTTCTCTCGCGCGTGCTTGAGAACCTTTTGAAGCTCACTCGATGGCATCTCATAGGACGGAAGCCACGGGTCTGGTAAAGGTTGATCTATGTGGGCTGTGAGGCGAATACCAAGCGTCCGCGCGACGCGCTGTAAGCCAGAAAGGCTGATGCTCCGATACCTCTCGGCTTCGTATCGCTGAATCTGTTGCTCGGGCAGAAAGAGGCGGCGAGCCAGTTCCTTTTGCTTCCATCCTTTCGCTACCCTGGCAGCGACGAGCAATGCGCCAAGATCGTTACCAGCACGCGCCTTGAGCGCTGTCACATCCCCGCCTTGCGCCGTGCGATACGCTTCCAGACTCTCGATGAGTTCTTGCCGCTCCGCTATCAAGGAACGCCGGACGCCATCCAGCACCTCCGGCGGGAGGCCATCGACAATTTGCTGTAGAACTTGATCGGACGACAGGGCTTGGCTGATCTGGTCGATCAGCGCGCTAACTTCCCGCTCCTGCCGCTCATTCGTGATAAGAGACGAATTCACCATCGCGATCAGATGACACATCATATATGATGTGTCAACGAAGTGCTTTGGTTCGTGCAGAAGCGGAACGGCTGCAATTAGAAACGACCAGCATCCGGGAAGACCGCGAAGTCGCCATTACTGGGAGCGATACGAACGCGTTGTACCGCCTCGCTACTGCGCGGCGCACCCGGTGCGGCTTTTGAGTAGAAGACGGGGGCTTACGGCAGGCCGGCGGGCAGCGCCCCACGAAGATGAGCACTATGAGATCGTGATAAGCATCTGACAACTATGCCGATATTCCGCGTTATGCGGCAATCGGGGGTTTGCGGCGGGGACTAGGTAGTTGGTCCAGCGCCGGCTCGACGACGCAGAATAATGATTACCCGGCGATGAGCAGCCAGCCCTTCTCGCGGGCCTCATAGACCTGGCCGCGCCCGGTGCCGATGCCACGCCCCTCCTGCAGGAAACAGAGCGCGCAGACATTGCCCGCGCCCCCGATCCTGAGGCTGGCATCGACCATGAAGCGCAGCGGCGCGAAGCTCGTCCCGCAAAGATCGCAATCATTGATATGGCCGCACCAGTAGAGGTCGCCGTGCCGGCGTGGCGCATCCGCGATCATCGCCGCCAACTGCCGCTCGGCGATGTTGAGGTCGCTGTTGACGAAGGCCTGGATCGTCTCGGCAAAGCCCTGATCGACCCGCATGAAGATCTCGACGAGTTTGCCGACCTCCTCCTGATGCTCGTGGATCAGTAGATTGAGCGAGCGGATCTCGCCTTGCACCGGAACGATCGACGACCCTTGCGCGCGGATGCGCTCGGGCTTCTTGCCGGTCTCGCGGAACACCGAATAGCGCAGGCCGAGATCGGTCATGATGTCCCGATTCATCGTCCGGTTCTCGCCGAAATGACATGCGAGGAAATAGCCGAAGCTGTCGCCCGAAAAATGCTCGGCCATGACCTTGTCGAAGTCGGGCGGCGAGCCGTCCCATTCAGGCAGGCCGATGAACCGCTCGGTCGCGCCGTCATTTTCGATCTCGAGCCGGAAGGTCGGTACATAGCCGGTAAAGGCGAACGCCGAGGCCGCGATCGCGCGAAGAATGTCTTCCGGGTTGTAGGCGATCAGCTCAATCCGGGTGCTGCCGCCCTTGCGCTCGGCATAGCGGATGAGCTGGGTGACCGCGCCCAGCCAAGCCTCGTTGAAAAAGAAGATGTTCTCGACGCGCGCGCGCAGCGCCTTCATCTGCGGCGGCGAATCCGTGTGCGCAGAGAAGCGCAGGCGAAAATCGGACTCGCCACCATCGCCGCGGATTTCGTTGATGATCGTGGCGTCGCTTAGCCATTGATCGGCAAATCGGCCGAAGCGGTGGACGATAATGTCGTCCTGCGCCCCCTCCTCGAACCATCGCCCGCCCTTCTCGGGATGGGCGATCTCGGCAGTGTCTGCACCGATCTCGCGATAAGGCACGCCGCCATGGAGATGCCATACGGCATCCGACGCTTCGGCGACCCGGTCCTCGAGCTCGGAAAGATTGGCGATGCTCTCGCGAAACTCCTCGAGCTCGTCCGCGTCGAAGTGCGCCTCGATCATCGCGATATAGTCTTCGAAGCGCAGTTCGCGCTGCGCGAAATAGAGGAACGAGCGCCCGCCGAGGCTGGGCTTGGTCGCGCGGCTCTGGATGAGCACGAAATCGGCGATGCCGAAATGCTGTACGCGCCCCGCGATGATGCCGACCGCCTTGCTCGCGGTCGCCTCGTCCGGGAATCCCCACAGGACGTGCCGGACCCCGATCTTGCGCTCGCTGGCGGGCGCCGGCGGCGTCACGGGTTCGATCGCAACGGGCGTGCCCTCAGCGTCAAGGGTGATCGCGCCGGCAGTCACCTCATAAGGCGCTGATGCGGCGAATTCCGCATAAGGCGTAGCCAGCTCGTGCCACGCCACCGACAGCAGGATGAGCCGGATATCGATGTCCTTGACGAAGAAGCGCACACGCAGCAGCGGCATATATTTGTAGAGTTCCTGGATCGCCTCGCGCGCCGCAGCATCGGTGCGCTTTATCTCGATGATCACCAGCCTGCCCGACGCATCGCGCGCGAAAATGTCGAGAAAGCCCGATGCGCCGTCTCGGTTAGGCAAGTGAAATTCGATATCGACCAGTGTCAGGCCCGGCTCGATCAGATCGAGATGCGCCGCCAGATGATCGCGAATATCGGCTTCAGTGATCTTCCTGGTCATGGAGGAGCGCTCAGACATCGTCATCCCAGCTGCGGTCCCACACCCCGTCACGCTCCATCCAGCCGACCAGCCGGCGGATCGTGAAGACGATCTCGCACAGCTGCACCGGCTCGACCGGGCGGCTGTGCATCGTCGGACGACGATTGGCGTTGAGGCGCTCGAGATCGACCTTCAGCCATTCGGCGCGGTCAAACACCGCCTCGAACAGCTCACCCCAATTGTCCTTGCGCAGGATCACTCCGATCAGATCGCCAAGGTCGGTATAGTGGATCAGCGGGAGCTGCGCTTCGCCCGCCCGCATCGCCTCGCGGCGCCGCTCCTTGGCTCGCGTCATGACGTCGCCGGGTACGCGCTGCTTGAACCAGTTGGGGCCGGCGAGCGCTTCGAGCTTGGCGGAGACGAAGGCCCGCAGCGCATTTTCGAACGCGTCGATCGCGCCGAACGCACCCATCTTCGGGCGGCTCGCCATGATGCGGAGCCTGACCGGCCCCGCCTCGATCACGGCGGTCATCGTGCCCGCGCGGGTGAGTTGTCCCTCGACCACGCCGCTGTCGATCAGCACCGCCACGGTCGCCGCATTATCGGCGTCGATGAGCCCGTCGTCGACGTGCTGATCGCGATAATAGCGCGCGCGTTCGCGCGGATCGCGCCAATAGGCACGATCGAGCATGTCGACCGAGCTGTAGCCGCCGAGCAGCGCGGCATAGGCCGCCTGGCTGCCGCCCGCGCCCGGCCCCAGCACGTCGATCGCACCGGCGAACAGCGACATCTTGGTGCTGGTGACAGCGAGCCCGTCAAAGCGGCTGCCGAGCGCCCCATCCGTGAGCGCGGCACTTGCCGTAAAGCCGGCGGTCGCCTTGGCGAAGCTGTCGGCGGCGAGGTTCAGTGCCTCGAACTGCTTGCGATATTTCTCGCCGGTGCCGAGCAGCGCGGCATAGTCGCGCGCCGTCGATCCCGTCAGCGTGTCGGCCCAATGCCGGGTGCGCGACAAGGCGCCGAGCGCCTCGCGGTCGATGCCAAGCGCGGTGAGCATGCTGGCCGGGAGCGCCGCATAGGGCTCGGTCAGTTGCTTTATCGCCTGGCTGAGGCTCTCGTCTAGGGGATTGCCTAGCGTCAACCCGTCGAGGAGCAGCGAGAACTTCGTCGCCGCGCTGTGCGCCATGCCGAACGCAGTCGTGTCGATCCGCCCGATCCTTCCCATCGCCTCTTCGATCGCACCCCGCATCGGACCATATTTTTCAAACGAGTCATGGAGCTTGAGCGCGTCGAACCTGAGCTGGTTGAACACCGAGCCGGTCTTAAACAGTGGATCGAGCGCCGCGATCTTACCGATCGCCATCGCTTTCTCGACTTCGGGTGACTGGAGGCCGCGTGCCGCGCGGCTCACGGGATCGTCGCGGAGCGCGCCCAAGGCCGTCAACTTGTCGAGCGAGCGCTGGGTCTCAAGCGCGCGCTCGAGCGCACTGGAGATACCGAAGCCGAGCGAGCCGCCCGCCAATTCGCTGAGTGATTTACCCGAACGGGTCATGCCGTCCCACCCATTGGTTGCGTTTGCGCAATGATAAAGGAAACGGGATCGCACATTTCACCTAGCGTCAAGACGTCAGGCGCTCCGACCAAAGCCGGCCCGGCGAAATCTTCTACTTTTTGTGCCTGCCCGCGCCGCGCGGGCCGCTGCGCAATCCTGGCCAGCTCCGCCGCCTGCGCTAGCTCCGGGGCCGTCAATGCACTAACATTAAAATTGGACCTGTTGCTGGGGGCCGATCACGTAGCGAACGCGAATGACAACACCCATAGCATCGTCGTTTTTGGGTTGGCTGTGGTCCAGATACCCAACCGTTCGAAAGGAAAACCCACGCCGCGATATATCCGCCGACCCTCAATCCAAGCGATGGCAAGGGCCAGTGGGATGCGAACGTTCGCTATTTTTTGCCGGGGCCCCTGCAGGCAGGGCCCCAACAGTTGCGCCGGCGCGGACTGGGGTCGAATGCCGAAGCCGAGGCAGACCGCAACGATCAGCAAGGCTACGACCAACATCATGTAAAAAAAATCCATTTTGGTTTTTGAGTGGACCTTTTTTTCGTCAGCCACACTGTGAATGGGCCGCTCTCAGAAATTCTTGGTGTGGCCGACCTCGACGACCCGGCGTTGAAAGAGCTCGTCGAGGAATTGAAAGCTACCCGTGACCAAGCCCAGGTCGACGCTCAGCGCGCGGTCCAAGCAGCGGAAGGGTTCGGCTCCGCGATCACGCCCAGCCAGATCGCCGCCTTCGCAAGTCAAGCCCGCGAACGCATCCGGCTTCCCGGCGGCGGCTACCGCCGCGACCTGCTGCGCGCCCTCGCCCAGCGGGTCGAAGTCGCGGAGCGGAAAGTTCGAATCATGGGATCGAAGGGGAATTTGCTGCGGACTCTCGCCGGCGTAGCAGGCGTAAAATCGGCTACCGGCGGCGTGCCCACTTCTGTTCTGAACTGGCGGAGAGGGAGGGATTCGAACTCTCGATCCTGAGCTCTTTTGCATTGTTGGGGGGCGCGCACGTCAGATTTAGCGCTCCCGAATTCTCTGGACTTCTCTACGGAACAGAGCGTTGCTTGAGGTCATGGACGGGCAAGCAAAGCCCGGAGCCCTTCTCCTCACCCCGCCGGCACAGCGCCTTGGCGGGGTCGTGTCAGTGACAGCGGATGCCGTTGTTCACGACGGAGGAGAACATGGCGAAACTTACCGACAGTCAATTGATCGTGCTCGCGAACGCGGCCGCGCGGGCCGATGGCGTCGCGTCGCCGCCGCAGGAAATGGGCAGGGCGGCGGCGGTGAAAGTTGGATCGAGTCTCGTCGCTCGTAAGCTCATGCGCGAGAGTCGCTCGAAGCCTGGAATGCCGGTCTGGCGCGAAGCAGAAGGAAAGAACATCAGTCTTGTGATCACACGCGCCGGCCGCGATGCGATCAAAGTCGGAGACGACGCCAAACCTTCCGATCTTTCCGATCGAGAAGCAATGGAAGCCGGCGCCGCCGTGAAGACTGAGAAGGCCAGCGCTGCTGTGCAACCCGAACAGCATTCGATCGGCGCAGCGCCACGTACGGGATCCAAACAGGCGCTCATTGTCGAGATGCTGTCGAAGGAACCGGGCGCGACGATCGATGCGCTGATCAAAGCAACCGGCTGGCTGCCGCATACAACACGAGCGGCTCTGACAGGGCTCCGCAAGCGTGGTTTTGCATTGGAACGCATCCCGCAGACGCCTGGAGCATCGCTCTATCGGATCGCGAATCGCTCCTGCCCGACTCGGGCCTGATCTGATGACACGGTCCCCATCGTGGCGGCGCCCGGCGGCCATGCCGGACGCCGCTGTTATTGATACGGAGCTCACTCGCATCGCGGCGATGAACATCGAAGAGCTGCGCGAGATGTGGCGCGAGAAGCGGAAGCACGAACCGCCTGCCGCATTGACGAAGGATTTCATGGCCCGCGCCCTTGCACATCGGCTGCAAGAGGAGCGCCTCGGCGGATTGGAGCCTTCTCTGCGCCGGCTTCTCGCGACAGTCGCTAAGAAGGGCTCCGCGCCCTCGAGACGCTTGAAGATCGGTTCCGTCATTGTCCGAGAATATCAGGGCAAAGCGCAGGAGGTGCTCGTCGTCCCCGGCGGTTTCTGTTGGGAGGGACGGATCTATCCGAGCCTGTCGACCATCGCCTTGAAGATCACGGGCACAAATTGGAATGGGCCCCGCTTCTTTGGTCTGCGAGGCGCCGAAGAATCTGAGCGGTTACCAGACGCGGAGAAGACAACCCAATCGCGCGCCCTGCCGACAAGGTCTTCAATTCGGCCCAGCAGGAATACGCCCGAGCCGACCCTTCCCACACAACGCTCAGGCGGCGACTCGCGAGCCTCCGCCTCTCCCATTTTTAATCGGGGCCGCAGCGCATGAACACGGCCGTCGCCAAGCTCCAGCGCTGCGCGATCTACACGCGCAAGTCGACCGAGCACAATCTCGACCTCGCCTTCAACTCGCTTGACGCTCAGCGGGAAGCTTGCGAGGCCTATATCAAGAGTCAGGCGCATGAAGACTGGCGCCTCGTCGCCGATCGCTTCGACGACGGCGGACTGTCCGGCGCGTCGCTCGAGCGTCCAGCGTTACAAGGCCTTTTGGAGCAGGTCCGATCCCGTAAGATCGACATCATCGTCGTCTACAAGGTCGATCGCCTGACGCGCTCGCTCGCCGACTTCGCCAAGCTGGTCGAGCTCTTCGATGAGTTCGACGTCTCCTTCGTCTCGGTCACTCAGTCCTTTAACACCACTTCAAGCATGGGAAGGTTGACCCTGAACGTGCTGCTGTCCTTCGCTCAATTTGAACGCGAAGTCATCGGCGAGCGCGTCCGCGACAAGATCGCCGCCTCCAAGCGCAAGGGGATCTGGGTCGGCGGCCCGATTCCTTTGGGCTATCGTAGCGTCGACAAGAAGCTTGAAGTCATTCCTGACGATGCGGGATTGGTAAGAAAAATCTTCGCCGACTACCTGCGCCTTGGATCAATCGGCGAACTGGCGGCGGCGCTCGACCGGGAAGGCGTCAGACCAAGACCCCGAAAGCTCGCGAGCGGTAAAATTATCGCCGCCGAGCACTTCATGGTGGGTCCGCTCGCGCATATGCTTAAAAACCGCTTTTATGTCGGCGAAATCGCCTATCGCGGTGAGATCCACAAGGGCGAGCACGAGCCGATCCTCGATCGCGATCTCTTCGACGCGGCGCAGGCGAGACTGGCCGAAGGCGCCATCAAGCGAAAGCTCACGAGATCACGTTCCTCCTCCATGCTCGTCGGTCTTCTCTTCGACGATCGCGGCAACCCGATGAGCCCGAGCCACGCCAACAAGAAGGGCGTGCGTTATCGCTATTACGTGTCTCACGCCTTGCTACAGAACCGAAAAAGCGAAGCGGGAACGGTCTCCCGCATGTCGGCGCCCGACGTTGAGCAACTTGTTTGCGACGCTGTGAGGAAAGCGTTGAACGCAAATAATGGCGCTTGCGATCGTGATCTGATTCGGGCGCGGATCGAGCGGATCGTCCTCCTATCCGATCGGATCGCCGTCACGTTTCGCGAACCGGAGCTGCAAGCGGATCTATCGGACTCTGAAATTGCGCCGAACGAATTGCCCGAGCTGATGATCCCCTTTGTTCCAAAACGTGCGCCCCGGAAGGGAATTGCGCATGCGCCAATGGACCATTGGACGATCGACTCTGAAACGCGGGAGACGTTGCTGAAGGCGATTGCGCGTTCGCGCGGATGGATGGAGATGATCCTCTCGGGTAAGGCTGCATCATTCGACGACATCGCCGCCAATGAAAGTCTCGCGGAACGTCATGTCCGGCGCTTGGCCGTCCTGGCGTTCCTCTCGCCGAAAGTCATTCAGGCGATCGCCGACGGCGCCGCTCCGTCGGGTGTGACAGTCTCCAGCCTGACACAGGCTCTGCCTCATGCTTGGGCGGATCAAGAGCGACTGCTCGGCCTCGGCTAAATCCTACAATCTCGATCATGTCAGATTGCGACGGGCCGCGCCGTCTCACGCCCCCTTGCCTACTCCCGATCCGGAACCGATGACGCAGCCAATGACGTCCGGGATTGTCGGCCGAACGCGTCGAAGCGAACCAGTCTGCGCGCAAAGCGAACCCGTCTCAAATGGCGTCCGTCGAAAAATCCCGGACATCGGAAAATAGCCTACTGAGACTGTGGCCGGAATCACGCCATTGAGACCGGGATTTGCGACTCAGGAAAGTCTCTGAGCCGCCGCTCCTGGCGCAAATGCCCCCAAATCCCGGCCCTTTTCCCAAAGTCCGCGTCCGGTCTGAGATTCTGGGAATGCGTGGCTGACGACGCAGTCTCCTGCGAACCCGTCTCGCCTCACTCCCCTCCCTGACTACGGGAAAACAGGGAGGTTTTCAAAAATTCAGGCTTCGCCCGCATCGTCTGCGACGAAACCCGCGTGTTTTCAGTGCCCTGGCGTCGATTCGCTGCTGCAAAAACAGAGAAGCATGTGGCCAGGAACACGGGACGTGGGCCTTTTATCAGGTGAATTTCTTGTCGTTAACCGGGATCGGATTGTCGTTAGCCGGGATTCGATTGCCATTATCTGGATTTCGGTTGCCGTTGAGCGGGATGAGCGCGCCGTTAGGCGGGATATGCAAGTTGCTATCTGGAATGGCGGCGCCGTAAGGCGGGTGGATGTTGTCGGACTGCGACAACGCCTTGCGTATTGCGAATCGAACGGGATGATTCGGGATTTCGAGCCCGTCCCCAGGGTCTGAATTGGCCCTCGACCGACCTCTTGAGCGAGGCGCCTGTTGTGCAAGGGCGCGCAGCGGCCAATGAGGACGATTTCCTTGCTTCAAAAGGATGTGCCGCATGGCCGGTAACTCGATGTCAATTTTGCGGATGGAACCGCGGCAACGATCGTACGGGACCAAGGGTTTTGGGTTTTGGGGCTTGGGCACGGCCCCGGCAGATCGCCGCGACGTTGACTTTATTGACGCGGTTTCATCGGCCCGATCGAGGTGGAGGACGCCGAGAAGGGGACAGCTCGAAAACGTCCCTGTGGATTAGGGGGTAGATTATAACCGACGTGGGGTCCGGAAGAGCGCTTCCAGGTTCGACCTGTCTCTGGCATCAGGTGTAGTCTTCAATTTGATGAGGCATTAAGTGACCGAGAGCTGCACGTTTCAGCGTCCGAGATGGCTCCGAGATCTTCTGCGATTCCTGCCACTAAAATCGCAATTTGTCCTGTCGGGCAACGTCCGAGACCTTCAGATCAGCCAAGTGAACGGGACAGCCGCGGCACAACCTTTGGTGGCGATGCTCGCCAAGGAGTTGCAAGAGGCGGGATTCGCTAATGTTCTCGGTTACGACCCCGTTGCCGGATTTCGTGTTCTCACAACACCGGCTGAGGCCCCCGTGAACGCGGCTGCAACCCTGATGGAATTCAGCTTGCAAGCTGGCGTGACCGGTATTGCACCTGCCGGGCTTGAACTCTTCGCCCAAACCCTGGAGCGTGTTGTCACTCGACAGGATGCCCCGATCGCGCTCATCGCTGACTTCGCATCACGGCTGGTCATACGTAACGACTCGCTCACTGCTGCAGAGCAACAAGCATTCACGCGCGCACTAGTTCTCGCACACCAGGCCAGAGCGCGGCCATATGGAACTCCGCCACGGCCTTTCTTCAATTCGGTGATTTGGGTCGTCGAAAAGGAGGGCGATCTTCCGGACTGGCTCCTCGTCGACAATCCTCGCATTCGCCACGTGCCCGTCGCTAAGCCGGATCACCAAACCCGGCGGACACTCGCGGCGTCGCTACTACGGGCGCTCGATGGCTTCAAGAACGCGACGCCCAAAATTCGAAAAGACGCGCTCGACGCTTTCGTCGAGCAGACAGAGGGCCTGCTCCTCGTCGATCTTACGGCGATCGCTCAATTAGGAAGAAGCGATGGAATCGAATTTTCTAGAATCGCGGATGCGGTGCGCCGCTACAAAGTCGGCGTTACCGATGATCCATGGGTGCGCATCGACCGAGACAAGATTAGATTGGGCACCGAATTCATCAGTTCACGAGTCAAAGGCCAGCCTCATGCGGTCACTCACACGCTCGACATCGTCAAGCGTGCGGTGACGGGCATCGGGGCACCTGGTCGCGGCGGCCGCCCCAGGGGCGTTCTGTTCCTCGCTGGCCCGACTGGCGTTGGCAAGACAGAGCTCGCAAAGACTTTGACAAGCCTGCTGTTTGGTGACGATACGGCATACATCCGCTTCGACATGTCTGAGTTTTCGGCCGAGCATGCCGACCAGCGTCTGATCGGCGCACCACCTGGTTATGTCGGGTACGACGTTGGCGGTGAACTCACGAACGCGATTCGGGAAAAGCCCTTCAGCGTCGTCCTCTTCGATGAAATCGAGAAGGCTCACCCCCGCATCCTCGACAAATTCCTGCAGATCCTTGACGACGGCGTCCTGACCTCGGGGCGGGGGGACCGAGTCTATTTCTCCGAGGCATTCATCGTCTTCACTTCGAATCTCGGCATTTACCGGCTCGACGATACCGGCGCGCGCATCGTGAATGTCTCCCCGGAGGACTCTTTCGCCGATGTTCGGGAAAAGGTCCGCGCGGAAATCGAACACCACTTCAAGACGGTCCTTAACCGGCCAGAAATCCTCAACCGCATCGGCGACAACATCCTCGTCTTCGACTTCATCCGACCGTCGATTGCCGACGAAATTTTCGATGCCATGGTCGCGCGCGTTCTCTCCGACGTCGCTGTCAACCAGCATGTCGACATTGCGCTCGATGAGCCCTCCCGAGCGCAACTCCAAGAGCTCTGCCTCGCTGATCTCTCCAACGGCGGCCGTGGCATCCGCAACAAGGTGGAAACACACCTAGTCAACCCGCTCGCCCGTGCCTTTTTCGAATGTGCCCCCGCACCAAGATCTGCTTTCGAGATCAAAGATCTCTCCATTGGCGCAAACGGCGTCACGGCGATTCACCTCGCCGAAATCGTCAAGGGAGCGAAGACGTGACGGCAATCGGCCTTTCGCGGGCGCACTTTCCGATCTCGACGCTCGGCCCCGGATTGCGGCTTGGCGTTTGGATGCAGGGATGCTCGATCCGCTGCAAGGGCTGCGTGTCGTTGGATACGTGGAGCTTTAATCGCGGTCAAACGACGGTCGACGCGGTGCTCGATGCCATTCGGCCGGCATTACGCTTCGCCGACGGGGTCACTATTTCCGGCGGCGAACCCTTCGATCAGCCCGAAGCGCTGCTCGAACTGCTCAAACGGATCCGGGTGGCGAACGACGGCGACGTGTTGGTGTTTTCCGGCCATTCTTTCGAAAGCCTGCGGCCGTCGCTGGCCGCTTTCGACGGCCTCATTGACGCCCTCGTCACGGACCCGTTCCGCCGCGACAAGCCGCAAACGCTTGCACTCCGTGGAAGCGACAACCAGCGCCTGATCGCCCTCACTCCCTTGGGCGAAGAGCGTTTTGGCTCCTACGACCGTCCGCTTCGACCCGAAGACCGAGCCTTCGATATAATGTTCGATGACGACTCAGGGGACGTCTTCCTCGTCGGCATTCCTCGCCCGGGCGACATGAACCTGCTGACGAAATTTCTTCGATCCCAGGGCCATGAGGCTGCTTCCACCGAAGACGGGCGCTTTGATCCATGAATAGTCAGCCAAAAGGACCGATCCGGGTCTGCCCCAACTGTCTGAGTAAGCGGCCCGTCGACGAAGTCCATTGCGAGAACGTTGTAGATGGCGTCCCCTGTGGATGGATGCTGACGGACGAGCCCATCCTGGATGCCAATATCATCGTGACCTCTACTCCGCCAGCGACGACGTCTCGTCTCTGCGCCAATGGCCACGAAATACCCGAACCCGACGAGATTTGCCTGATCTGCGGCGCCGATCCGGCGGAACAGCCCACTACTCCGCCTCCACCGGGCCCGACAACCGAAACCGTCATCAACGGATGGCGCACGGTCAGGCGGGTCAACCGAACGAACCCGACCGAACCCTGGGACAGCTTCATCGTTCAACGCGATCCTGACGCAGCGGAGGCCTTGCTCACTCTCTATCGTGCGGGAAGCCAACCGGATCCGGCGGTTCACGATGCGTTGCGCCGTATGCCGTCTGATCACATTCCCGAGTTGCTCGAGACCGGCGAATTCGAAGGGCGCGCTTACGAGGTTGTCGAATTCCTGCAAGGTGGGTGCCTAGCCGATCTCGCCGCCCCTGGGCCAGACGATCAAATCCAACTGAGTCGGATCGTCGATGAGCTTGGGGGCGCGCTTGCGAGCTTTGCCGAGGTCGGATTGCGCCACCGGGACCTGCGGCCCGAAACGATCCTGCTGCGCACCCGTGATCCCCTCGATCTCGTTATCACGGGCTTTGGCTCCGCGCGCCTGTCGGACTTCGACCTTGAGGCCGTAGCGCCGCTCGAAGTCACCCGTTATTCCGCGCCCGAAGCGATCGTCGGCGCTGTCAGCGCGGCGTCCGACTGGTGGTCACTCGGAATGATCTTGCTGGAACGAGCGACCCAGGGCGCGTGTTTCAAGGACGTGAATGATCAAGCGTTTCGCATCCACGTCGTTACGCGTGGCGTGACCGTCCCGGAAGGACTCAATCCGCGAACCCGCTTGTTGCTCAGAGGTCTGCTTGCTCGCGATCCGCTCAAGCGTTGGGCCAGCTGCCAGGTCGCCGCATGGCTATCGGGAGCGACAATTGAGCCCCCCGAGGAAATGTCTCACGAAACGACGGAGGTCGCTGGTCCGAAAATCACGTTCTTGGAGCGGACCTACTCGCGGCCCGCCGAGTTTGCGCTGGCGGCTGCCGAATCCGCGCACTGGATCGAGGCACGCGATCTTACGCTAAAGGGCAAGATCGCCACATGGCTCGACGCACGCGACACTGACGACCAAATGGTTGCCGAAGTCCGCCGCCTGACTTCCGCGGAAGGCTTGTCCGACGATTTCCGGCACGCATTGGCGCTCATGGCGATGAACCCATCCCTGCCGCTGATTGTGGCCGGCGAAATTGTCACGCCAGCGTGGTTGCTAGAACACCCAGCCGAGGGTTACGCTCTAATTTCCGGAGACGTGGTTCGACACCTCGAACGCATGCAACGCGAACCATGGCTCGTTCGCGTTGGTGCGCGCGCGGAAACGGTCCGAGAGCGGGCAAGGGTTCTCGAAATCGAGCTCGACGAGGAGCGGGCGCGCGTCGCACTGCTTGCCTCCTCACGCGCCAATCTGGAAGCGGAGCGCGCATTTCAACGTCGTCTCTATCCGGACACCGACCACGCTGGGCTCAGCTCCATCGTCGAGCGCCCGCGTCTGAACGATGAGGACCTCATAATCCTCGTTAGCGCATCCACACATCAGTTTGTGCCCATCGCCTCTCTGACGGATGCCACGGTCGAACTCGCACAGCGAACGGGCGTCCCCATCGACCAGGAAGCGTTGAAACAGCTCCTGCCGCGCCCCCGACGGGAAATCTTCACGACCGTCGACGCACTGACCGCCAATTTCGCGCGATGCGGTATCCCACTTGTCGATGAATGGGCGGATAGCTTCCGCATCGAGCGACGATTGTCACTCCCTCGCGCCGCGGTCCTTCTTGCGGTTCGCCCTGACTCCTGGCAGGAGCCGCCGAAACAGCAATATGTCGCCAACCTCCTCGAGCACTTTGAAAAACGCATCGCCGGGGCGGTCGGACGTGGGCCATTGGTTTGCTTCACCATCGGCAAAACAACCCCAAGGGTGGACCTTTTCGAGCTCGGCACATCACTGCGGACCGCCGAGGCGTTGCTGAACCACGTACTTTCGCGCGTTGAGGCCGCGGCTCCGTTCGACCCGCAAGCCTATATAGGCGACGAGGCGCTCGAAGGACGCTTGCGTCGCTTGGTGAGCCATGCCCTCACCTTCCGGCGCGACACCGGCATTGACGGACGCTATCTCGCTTTCCCTTTCCTCGTCCTCAAGGACGAGCGACTGGGTTCCTCGTCGCGCGCACCGCGCATCGCGCCCGTTCTGCTGTGGCCTATCACACTCGATGTCCAGAGCGGAGCGCAGCGCGCCGCCTCCATCATGTTCGATCGAGAGAGGGAGGAAGTCCGCCTAAACCCCGCCCTCGAGGGACTACTCGGCGCGGAGCCCTTCACACGTTGGAAATCGGCCCGGGAGGAGCTCCTCCAGCGCCCAACTATCCGTTTCGGCGACGTCCTCGACGTCTTCGGCACCCTCGCCTACCCACGCGGACGCTCGCTCACTAAGCTGCCCGGAAAAGACATCAAGATCAGTGCGGGATCGATCGAGCTCGCGCCGGTCGCGACGCTGTTCAATGCCGAGTTCACCGGGCAGGCAGTCGCATCCGACCTACGCCAGATGCGTGGAATGCCACCAGCAGGAACCGGCCTCGAAGCGACGCTTCGGGTCACCGCAAACCCGCCGACCTTACCTGCCCTGTCGCGAGTTCCTGAAAAGGAACGCTACCTGACCGTCGAAAGCGATCCCTCGCAGGACGAAGCTGTCCTCAGCTCGCGCCTCGGCCCCGGTCTCGTCGTCGAAGGCCCGCCGGGAACGGGTAAGAGCCAGACCATCGTCAATATCGTTGCCGATGCAATCGGTCGTGGCGAATCCGTCCTCGTCGTTTGTCAGAAGCAGGCCGCCCTTAAAGTCGTGCAGAAACGCCTTGACGCCGAAGGTCTGGGCGAGCGCCTGTTCGTTGTCGGCGATATCGCCCGCGACCGCCAGACAATTATTCGCGCGGTCCGCGAACAACTCGCAGCTGTTCAAACGGGTTCCACGGAGCAAGATGCCTGGCTTCGACGCTTGCGCGAGGAAAGAGCCGCCCGCATCGAAACCCTCGAAAGAGAGATTGATCGCAATCACGAAGCCCTGCATGCTATTGACGAGCAAACGGGCTTCACCTACCGCAGCTTGATCGGCAACCTTCTCGGCGTCGAAGCCGAAGGCCCGACCCTCGATATTCCGTCCCTGCGACCACTCTTTGTCGACGCGAATCCGGCCCTGGTGTCCGAGGTCGAAGAGACGTGCGGCACCTATGCGCATCTGTGGCTCGACTCTGGTTATGAAGGCAGCTCACTCTCAGCTTTGCGCACCTTCCCTGTTGATGACGCTATTCGCCAAAACATCGAAGCAGAGTTCGCCGACTTCGCCGCGACAGAGGCAGCGCGCATCGAAACGTTGCAGTCAACGTCATCTGCATTCGATATCACCGACGCAGCGCCCTTTCGGACCTGGCTCGAGGCCCATCGCGTCCGCTTTTCGGCGATGTCCGACGCAGACCGAAAGCGTCTCGCATCCTGGTTCGAACTATTCCAGCCGTCCGCGAGCGGAGGATCACGTGCGACCAACTTAATGCGTGACGTCGAAGAAGCGACGATCGGTTTGATCGCGCTTGAAGCGGAAGGACACGACAAGGCGCTATTCAGCCGCATCGTCAGCCGGACGCCGAATGAGCTCGGCACCGAAATTGAACAGGAATACGGCACCCCTGCCCGCCGTTGGTTCGAATCGGGGTTTCAGGGAACGCCGCACCCTTTGCTGCGGCCTTTTTCGCTCCACGAAGCCAGCCGCGACATCAGTGCCGATCTTTCCCAATTTGTGCGGACAGAAGCAGCGCGAACCGCGATCCTGAAAGCGACGCCGAACGCTTTCGAAATCGCCGACCCGGCACCTTATCGGGCCTGGTTCGAAGTTCACGCCGCGTTATTTGCGCAGATGGACGTCGGCGATCGTCAGCGTCTGGCAGACTGGTTTGACCTGTTTCAACCGAGGATTGGCGCAGATTCACGTGCCGCGAGTTTGATTCGCGGATTGGAGGCGGTGAAAAAAAGCCTTGATGCACTCGACGCGAACGCGCACGATGACGACCTGTTCGCGCCTATCTGCGCTCTCGACGACACTGAACTGAGTGCGTTACATGCTGCTGCGAGCAAAGCGACAGCGCCAGTCTCGTTTTTCGGCCGCCTCAATCCCTTTCGATCGAAGCACAAGCGACGGTCAGCCGCATTTCTCGCCGACCACGGACAGAAGGCGAGCGAAGCACGCTTGATCTCGCTACGCTGCGCTCTTGCACTGGAGATGGAGGTTCGCAAGCTGCGTCTGAAAGTCGCTGATGCGCTGCGGGAACTTTACGGCGTCGAGATTCATGCTCCTTCATCGCTCGCGACGTTGCGCTACCAGTGCACTCATATCTATGGCGCGCTTCGTGCCGCAAATACTGCGGCGGCCGCTATATTGACGTATCCGCGGACGCAGGACGCAGCCGATGCGGCGCGCGCCGGCACACATGAAGCCTTTGAATCTTTGCACGTCGCGTTCGAGGCTTCGTTGCGCCGACATGCGGCGGCCGAAAGCAGCCGCACCGCCCTCGCATCGCTAAGTAAATGGTTTCAAGACGGTTGGCATTCCGACTGCCGATCTCGCATTGCTCGGGACGACGCAACGGACGATCTCGTCCAGCAGGTCATCGACGCCCTTAAAACCCTGCGCCAAATGGAAGAATTCCGGACCGCCCTCGCCTTCGAGACCAGAGTCGCAAAGCCGCGCTCGGTGATCGAGGCGGCGCTAACGGAGCTCGATCAAAGCAACCTGGAAAAGCCCACGACGCTGGCGGCGCTGCGCCTCCAGAGCGAGGAGATCCTCCGTGCCTTGCGCTCCGTGGAACCCGCGGCCATCGCGGTGTTGAATTGCCCCCGGCCCGAAGACGCCAAGGTCGCAATCCTCTCCGCTTCAGCGCAAGCGATCGAGGTCCTATGCGCAAGCTTTGAAGACTCGCTCCGCCTCTACGCCGCGATTGAACGAACCCGCGATAGGCTCGAAAGGCTGAAGAATTGGTTCCAAGACTCGTGGATCGAGAAGTGCGCAGCCTGTATTGCTAACCACGCCAACACAGCTGATCTTCGCGAAGACGTCCGAAGCGCTCTGCCGACGCTCGTCGCCTATCAACGTTTCCGCATGCTCGCCCCGGGTTTTCCTGCCAACGCGATCCGCACCTTCGCAGCGATCCGTCGACACCAGGACGAATTGAAAGCGATCGCGCCGGGCGAAGTCGACGAAACAGTTCGGCGCACCTTGAAACGAGAGGCGCTTCTTTCCTGGAAAGGCCGCATGGAAGCGCGTCGGCCGGAACTACTTGCAGACGGAGCGCAAATCCTACGTAAAGTCGAGACGCTCGCGACGCTTGACTGCGAAATGAGGGATCAGAACAGGCTCCTACTCGCACACGGTATCGATCGCGCTCATCTGGCGACACAGGCGGCTTGGAATCAGATCACCCTTCTGAGCGGACCCAGAGCCCGGCGGTTACGCGAGTTTTTCGACGAAGGTCGGGAGCTCGGCCTGATGCGCCTGCGTCCAATCTGGCTGATGAACCCCGACGTCGCCAGCCGGATGCTTCCTCTGAAAGCAGGGATTTTCGATCTCGTTGTCTATGACGAGGCCTCACAGATGCTCGTCGAGCACGCGGCACCGACACTTTTCCGCTCCAAGCGCGTGGTGATTTCCGGCGACGAAAAGCAGATGCCACCGACGAGCTTCTTCTCCAGCCGGATCGACAGCGACGAGGACGAGGATTTCGACGGCGATGGACTCGACGACGCGGCGACCGAAGCTGAACGCGTTGCCTACGAGGAAATCTGGAACCGACGCGAGGTAAAGGACTGCCCAGATCTATTGCAGCTCGGTCGGGGTGTGCTGCCGTCGACAACCCTGCAGATCCACTACCGTTCGAAATATCGCGAGCTGATCTCGTTTTCAAACACCGCTTTTTACCGAAATGCTTTGAACGTCCCGGCGCGCCACCCCGACGCGGAAATTCGACGGGTCAAGCCGATTGACGTCATTCGGGTGGACGGAGTTTACGAAAATCAGACAAATCGCGCCGAAGCCGATAAGGTCGCCGAACTCTTGCAGGAAATCTGGTCGCAACCCGAAGAGGCACGGCCCAGCATCGGTGTCGTTACCTTCAACCGCAAGCAAGCCGATCTAGTGGAGGACGCGATCGAGAAGCGAACGCTCTCGGATCCTGCGTTCCTATGTGCCTTGCAAAAAGAACGCGACCGTACGCAAGACGGCGAGGAGATGGGCTTTTTCGTCAAGAATGTCGAAAATGTTCAGGGCGACGAGCGCGATGTCATAATTTTCTCGACCACCTTCGGTCGGAACAAGCATGGCGGTTTCAGGCGTTACTTCGGCGTCCTCGGGCAGGCCGGCGGCGAACGCCGCCTCAACGTCGCAGTGACCCGCGCCCGCTCCAAAGTTGTTCTCGTCACATCGATGCCAGTAAGCGACGTCTCGGATTGGCTGTCGGCCGGTCGACTTCCGAACAAGCCACGCGACTACCTTCAGGCCTATCTCGACTATTCCGCCAAAGTTAGCATGGGAGAGTTAGAAGCCGGCCGCGGGACCGCTGCGCGTTTAATGGCCTCGATCCAAAGTTCTCGCCGCACAACCCTCTCTGCCCAAGACGGCTTCGCGTCGTCGGTCGAAAACTTCGTCCGCAACCTCGGTTACGAGCCAATCTCACCGAAAGATGCTGATGACGTCTTCGCACTCGACTTCGCCATAGAGGATCCGCGCACGGGGCTTTTCTGCATCGGCGTCGAATGCGATGCGCCTCACCATCCGCTTCTGCGGCGAGCCCGCGCGCGCGAGATCTGGCGCCCTAGCGTTCTCTCGAGGGCCATTCCGAAGGTCCATAGAGTCATGTCGCATGCATGGTATCATAATGCCGATGAGGAAAAGAAACGCCTCCACTCCGCGATCCGCGCGGCGCTATCGTAAGGGAAAATCTGATGAGCGGCCCCAAAGTCGTGCGCATCGTCACCCGCGAAGAGATCCAAGCCAACTGCCGGCGTCACATCAAGGATGTTGAAGAAGCTGTCGACGCTTTCGTTCGCATCGCAAAGCGACTGGACCTCGACGACGCTTCGCTCCGCGCTGGCCTTCGGAGCCGTCTCGACGAGCTAGAAAGCTTCTTCAGAGCTGAGCGCTGGGCGGATGTTCAAAAGCAGGGACCGCGAACAATTGCTTTTCTCCGATCGGAGACCGAGCGCATTCGGACCGAGGCCGTGGCCGTCGCCGCGGACGTCATGTCAAAGCGCCGACGTCTCGTGGACAGCGCCCGCAGCCTGATCGCCGCCTATGAGAATTCCGGCGCCGTCATCCCCGCAACCCTCGCTCAGGTCGTCGGAGACGCGTTGGACGTCGAGGAGCGTGCGCTCCCCGCGCTGCAGAGCGTGGTCGATCAGGCCTTCCGCACGCTATTGTCCTCCGCCGAGACCGGCCGCCCGAATGCCAAGCAGATCCAACTTGCTGACCGTCTCGGAAAAGGAGAGACCGGCGTTATGTTGAGCGAATGGCTGGCCGCCCATCCGCAGTCCTCGAGCGGTGATGACAGCAGGCTGGATGCGTTGCTCGCCGAAGTCAGCGTTTTGACAAACTCCACGTCGGCGGCGGCCCTGTTGCAACGAGCCGCGCGGATCGCAGAGGAGAACTCACCCAGCCGACGCGCGCTTCTAACGGATTCTCTTATCCTCGATGTCGCAGAACGATTAAAGATGCAACGAATGGCGGACGAAGCGATGGCGCGCCTGCGGGACGCGCGTGCCAACCTGGCCGCAATCGCGTCGCCAGCCACGAAAACGATCGAAGCGGCTCTTTCGGAGGCGCTTGCAGCGGATGATCCGACAAATGTGGATAAACTCCTCGCAGAGGCACGAGCAGTAGCCGATCGAGAAGCACAGGCACTCATCGCCATCGCCCGGCGCAAGGCCATACTGAGCGGCCTCGCGACGCTCGGATACGAAATCCGTGCAACGATGGAGACAGCTTGGGCTCGAGATGGACGACTCATCGTTAAAAAGCCGAGCCGATCTGACTACGGCGTCGAACTCGGCGCCCCGGCGGACGTCTCCCGCCTGCAGCTCCGCCTCGTCGGCTCCGAAACGCCGAGCACGCCTCGCACTGCTTCACGCGACAAAGACGAGGAAATCATCTGGTGCGGCGAATTCGAACGTTTACGGGCCTTAATCGCCGCCCAGGGCGGGGGCGTCGAAATTGAGCGTGCTATGGCGGCTGGTGTTCAAGCGGTCAAATCCGCTGCTTTCGGCCCCGTAGACGAGGGGGACCGAACGCTACCACGTGCCGAGAGAACCTTTCTCAGAAAGTGATGCCTGTCAATCGGCGTTGAAGTTTGACCCCATATCGGCGTCCAAAATTGACCCCTTGTTGCGCGCGTCGTGACGGAAGGAGGGCGTAGCCCGACTGGAGTTACGATGCGCGCGGCGGCGTGATCAGAGGCGGTTCTTGAAGCGCCAACTCTCGTTGCCGGTCTCGACGATATCGCAGTGGTGGGTCAGCCGATCGAGCAGCGCGGTCGTCATTTTCGGATCGCCGAAAACGCTCGGCCATTCGCCGAAGGCGAGGTTGGTCGTGACGATGATCGAGGTGCGCTCATAGAGCCGGCTTACCAGATGGAACAGCAATTGGCCGCCGGCCTGGGCGAAGGGCAGATAGCCGAGTTCGTCGAGGATGACGACGTCGAGGCGGGTCAGATAATCGGCGAGCCGCCCCTGGCGTCCGGCGCGCGCTTCCGCTTCAAGGCGATTGACCAGATCGACGGTGGTGTAGAAGCGCCCGCGCGCGCCGGCGCGAATGCAGCTTCGGGCGATGGCGATCGCGAGATGGGTTTTGCCCGTGCCGGTTCCGCCGACCAGCACGACGTTACGCTGCTGGGCGATGAAGGCGCCGCCGGCGAGGTCGCGCACCAATCCTTCATTGATCGGCGTGTCCTTGAAGGCGAAGTCGTCGACATCCTTGGCAAGCGGCCGTTTGGCGATCGTGAGCTGGTATTTGATCGAGCGCGCCTGCTTTTCCGATATCTCGGCTTTGAGCAGATCGCCGACCAGGCGCAGCGGTTCATGTTTGCGCTTGAGCGCCGTCGCCAATGTCTCGTCATAGGCGCTCCGCATGCCATAGAGCTTGAGTTCCCCCATCAAGTCGAGCACTTCGGTTCGTTCCATGGTCATACGCTCCTGAGCTGATCGTATCTGGCGCAGTCGGCGATCGGGGCTTGGGTCAACCGCAAGGCCGCCGGGGTCTCAATGACCGCGGCGGGTTCGGGATCGCGCCGGCGCGCGAGAATGTTGAGGATGACGTCGGCGGAATGGACGCCGTTTTCGAGCGCTTCGGCGCAGGCGGCGTCGAGTGCCGGCAATCCGTCAGTGAGCACGGCGGGGAGAATGGCCACCATCTGACGATCGCCGTCGTCTGACCCGGCGAGCTTGCGGCGCACGCGCTCGAGCGCCCCGGGCAACACCCAGTCCTTGAACGGCGCTCCGTTCCTGAGCGCGCCGGGCTTTCGCGCCAGAACGGGCACGTAATGCCAGGGGTCGTAGATCGTCTCGCCGCGTCCGAAGCAGCGCGCATGTTCGGCGACGACGCGCCCATCCTGCCGGATGACGATGCGATCGGCATAGGCGTGGATCTCGACCGGACGGCCAACGGCGCCGGCGTTCACCGAGTATTTGTTGTTGTCGAAGCGGACTAGGCACGTCTTCGACACGGAAGCCGGCAGCGCGTGGAATCCGTCGAAACGTCCGCGATAGGGAATGAGCCGGGGGCGCTCCTCCTCGAAGACCTCCCAGACGGTTCTGTCGGCGCGCTCCGGATGGGCGTGCGCCTTGGCGTAGGCGATGCATTTATCCGTCAGCCACACGTTCAGTTCGTCGAAGGTCTTGAACCGCAGACGCGGCGTGAAGAAGCGCTCGCGCACGAGGCCGACCTGATTTTCGACCTGTCCCTTCTCCCAGCCCGACGCCGGCGTGCAGGCTACAGGCTCGACGAGATGGTGCGAGCACATCTGAAGGAAGCGGCGATTGTATTGCCGGTCCTTGCCGACGAAGATCGTTTCGACCGCCGTCTTCATGTTATGGGATGGACGCCTCCCGCTTTTCTGGCACCATTGTTGGCCTGCAAAAGGAGGAAAACCATGTCACTCGAATTACTTGCTATCGATCTCGGCAAACGGTCGTTTCACATCCACGCTGTCGATAGCGATGGCGTGGTTATCTCGCGTAAGACGAGTCGCCCAAAACTGATCGAGACGATTGAAGAGCTGCGTCCGATGACGATCGCAATGGAAGCTTGCGCCAGCGCGCACTATTGGGGTCGGCGCTTTCTCAACGGTGGCCGTCGGGTTCTGCTGATCAACCCACGTTTTGTAAAGCCGTTCGTAAAGGGTTCCAAGAACGATGCGGCGGATGCCGAGGGAATTTACGAAGCGGCGTTACGCCCGACAATGCGTTTCGTTCCGATCAAATCGACTGAACAGCAGGATCTTCAATCGCTTCATCGCACGCGCGATCGTGTCGTCTGTGCTCGAACAGCGCTTATCAACCATATGCGCGGACTTTTAGGCGAGTATGGCGTTATTTTGCCGCAAGGCGCATGGCGTTTCCTGGCGCAAGCGCACGACGCTGTCGCCGGCGCCGAACTGTCAGACCTCACACGTGAACTCTTTGCCGACATGCTCGATGAACTCGGCGGCCTCGATCTCCGGCTCGATAACCTCGATCGACAGCTCGCGGCGATTTGCCGGACGAATGAAGCGTGCCGTCGCCTCTCGAGACTGCCGGGGGTCGGGCCCGTGATCGCAACGGCGCTCGTGGCTGCGGTTGACGATGGCCGGCATTTTCGTTCTGGGCGGGAACTCGCGGCATGGATAGGCCTTGTGCCCCGTCAGTACACGACCGGCGGAAAGCCCCGGCTCGGCGGCATTGGCCGACGCGCCAATCACTATCTCCGGAGGCAGATGATCCACGGCGCCCGCGCTGTGATGTTTCGATTGACGAAGCATGACGATCGCCGCTCCCAATGGCTAAAGGGGCTCGCGGCACGGCGAGGCTTCAATCGAACGGTTGTTGCGCTCGCCAATAAGACGGCAAGGATCGCCTGGGCCTTGCTTACACGTAAGGAGGACTATGTGGCCGCATGATCGCAACGCATTGGCGTTGAGCTGAAGGCTGCATTTGAATGCGAGGTGAAAACTGATGGCTCGTCGGCAAGGACCGCAGCTTCCAAGCCTGAGCTACGACAAGGCCTTCGCGGCCGATCATGTTATGAGGCCAGAAGCAGCGGACTCCCATCATGGCCAGGGGCGCGAACAGTCCCGCAACAGGCCGGATAGATTCGTGCATTCCCGCCGCCGACACCAAAAGATCGCCTTGCGCGGGAGGCGTCCATAGATTGTCGTAGACGCCCCGACCGCAGGCGCCTTGAACAAGGCGAAGGCGCGCTCATGCGCGTCGAAAACCATCTCCTGTGTCTCGCGCGGATAGGCCCGGGCGACAAACATCCGGCTGTGACAGAGCCGCACATGCGCGACCTTCACGGTCATGGTCACGCCGTTCATCAGAACGATCTCGTGGCTCCAATCGAACTGGTAAGCCTCACCAGGCGCAAAGGACAGCGGCACAAAGGCGTGCGCCGTCTCGCTCGCATGCTCGCGCGCCCAACTCCGGGCGTAACGCCGCACCGCGTCGTAGCCGCCGTCATAGCCAAGCGCCCGCAGTTCTTCGAACACACGGATCAGCGTTAACCGCTCGCGCGCCGGCTTCGTTGCGTTCGCCGCAAGAACTCGGTCGATCTCAGCCTTCCAGGCGCCAAGTTTGGGGCGCGGCTGGACCTCCCGTTCATAGGAAAACGAGGTCTCGCCTGATCGCAGAACCTTGCGAACCGTATTGCGCGATATCTTCAGATCACGGGCAATCTCCTTGATCGACTTGCCCTTCTGGAAATGCTCCCGCCGGATCCGGCCAATCGTCTCCACAACAAGCATCCCCCACCGCCCGCTCAATGCCAAAGCGGGCAGACCTGCAAACAGTTCAGATGGGGGTCAATTTTGGACGCCAATCCCCCAAGTTAGGGGGTCAAAATTGCACGCCGAAACACAGTGCGTATTGCGATCGAACCGGGTGATTCGGGGTTCCCCGACCGTCCCCGGGTCTGCAATGGCCCTCGACCGACCCTTTGAACGGAGTGCCTGCTGTGCAAACGCGCCCCAACGGGATCGACGGGCGCATCGCGCTCACAGTACCGCGAGTATTTTGCAAGCATTCGGACGAGTATAAAGCGCCTTCTGAAACGCGCCGGTTCTTAAACGGCCCTTAAAGGGGCATTGAAGGGCCTTTGAAAGCCCCTCCTCCGCTGCGAAATTTTGTTGCTACAGCAATAGCCTTTAATGTGTAAATCTATACGTAGAATACCATTAAATCGGTGTTTAAAGGCGCTCTCCCCAAGCTTATCCCCGTTTCGAATATTGACGAGTGGAATCTGTCTGTGAAAGCCTCTTCGTAATTTGATCGGCTCGTTGCGCGAAGCGCCAAGCCGGTCCCACCGAAATTGCTGTTGAGGCAGACCATGAACGCCACTCCGCCCGCCATCGAATTGCTACCCGTAACCGCCCTCAAGCCTTATGCAAACAATGCGCGGCGTCATTCGCGGAGACAGATCCGGCAAATTGCGGAGAGCATTCGCCGCTTCGGCTTCACTAATCCAGTCCTGATCGGGGACGACGGCGGCATTATCGCCGGCCATGGCAGGGTCATGGCCGCGAAGGAGTTGGGTCTCGAAACGATCCCGACACTGAAATTGTCGCATCTCACTCCCGAGGAAGTGCGCGCCTATGTCATTGCGGACAATAAGCTCGCCCTTAACGCCGGCTGGGATATGGACATGCTGGCGATCGAGTTTCAGGCGCTGATTGACTCGGAGTTCGACCTCTCGTTCACCGGCTTTTCTTTAGCGGAGATCGATCTCACCTTCGATCAGGCACGGGAGGCTTCGGTCGAGACGCCGGATGGGCTCGACGTCATCCCAGATTTACCCGAAGCGGCCGTGTCACGCTTGGGCGATCTCTGGATCCTGGGAAAACACCGGCTGCTGTGCGGCGACGCGAGGGAAAAGCGTGATTACTCCCGTCTGCTTGGCGCCGAGAAAGCCGATCTGATCTTCACGGATCCGCCCTACAACGTCGAGATCGACGGCAATGTCACCGGGCTCGGACGCCGCAGCCACCGGGAATTCGCCATGGCCTCGGGCGAGATGTCTCGCGAGGCTTTCACCGAGTTCCTGACCATAACCCTCTCCAACGCGGCTTCAGTATGCAAGGACGGGGCGATCGCGTTCGCCTGCATGGACTGGCGGCACATCCGTGAAATGACGGAAGCAGGCGAAGCCGCCTTCACCGAATTCAAGAACCTCTGCGTCTGGAACAAGACCAATGGCGGCATGGGCAGCTTCTACCGCTCCAAGCACGAGCTGATCTTCGTCTTCAAAGTCGGGACCGCTCCCCACACCAACAACTTTGGGCTCGGCGAAACGGGACGCTATCGCACGAATGTGTGGGACTACCCCGGCGTGAGCAGTCTTGGATCGGATCGTTCCGAGGCTTTGTCGATGCACCCGACCGTCAAGCCGGTGGCGCTCGTGGCCGACGCCATCAAGGATTGCACTCGACGCGGAGAGATCATCCTGGACATGTTCGGGGGCTCCGGTTCGACCCTGATGGCGGCGGAGACATGCGGAAGAAGGGCGAAGCTTATTGAATTTGACCCTCTCTATTGCGACGTCATCGTCTCTCGCTGGGAGAGACTGACCGGCAAGTCGGCCGTCCACGCCGAAACGACCCGACGCTTCGAAGACATTGCGACCGAGCGATTGCCGACGGTGCGATCGGCAGGAAAAGCGGGCATGGCGTCTCGAACGAGGCGAGATCGGCAGGGCCGGAAGCGTAGAGCGCTCGTCGACTAAGACCGATCGCGTCCCGACGTCCCCCAAGTGATAAACCGCTCCTTGCCCGAGAATCATGACTCATGACAAAGCGTCGCGACGACAAATCTTCCACAGAGGATCCCTCTGAGCAGTCGGAACGCTTGCTTTCCGACGAAATGGTGGATCGTTTGAAGAGCGCGCTCGTTTTTGGCGAGCCGATTCCAACCCTGCCAAAAACAACGCGTTTCCAAAAAGGACAATCAGGCAATCCAAAAGGAAGGCCTAAGAAAACCTCAAGCTTTCCATTTCATCCCCGGGTTGAGCCGCTTCCCATACAGGAATTGATCCTGAAAGAGGGCGAGCGCGGCGTCACCATCCGTGAGGGCGATAGCGTCTCTGTCATTCCAGCCAAACAGGCTCTTATTCGCGCGTTGCAGAATGCGGGCCTCAAAGGCAACCCTCATGCGCTGAGAACATCGACCTTGTTACATGAGCGGATCGAACGAGAGAAGGCGATCGAGATCAAAGCTGAGAATGAATTTTGGGAGACCTATCAGCGGCAATGTCGGGAAGAAATCAAAGAAGCTAAATCGAAGGGCGAGGCTCCGCCGCTGCATCTTCCACATCCAGACGACATCATCATCCGATATGGGAAGCCGCCTCTCTTCACAGGGCCGACGAACGAAGCAGAGCTCACGGATCTAGAGGAGCGCATCAAACTGATGGTCTCCTTCCTTATGCAAATTGCCGTCAATGAGCGATGCGCTTTGCCGGAAAATATAGAGGCAGGACTCCGATGCGCCGAAGCTGCGACAATATTCGTGGCGCTCCTGAACGGGACGCTGCCAAAGCGGCTCCAACTGAGCGACGCCGACTTTACGACGAGGCTTATGTATTTTCAGAACATCCCGAAGCGCACACTCCTTAAATCGACCCGCGCAGCATGGAGCGCCGCGGGCCTTCATGTCCCGCGCGGCAAAATATTCCCCAGGCTCGAAATCGCTCGTGCGATCGTCGAAGGGTTCAAGGGCGCCAATGAGGAAGAAAATTGAAGAGATTCGTCTCTCTGGAGATCGAATAGTGGCGCATGGTCGGGCTGCACTCTCGCATCTTCGCACTCGCGCATCTTATTGAAGGTAAGCGGCGCCACAGTGCGACGAATTTTTTCAGAGAGCGGCGACATTCTTTTGGCGCTCTCCGAGGCTAAACTTTTCTTAGTCGCCAGATTCGTCGTCGAGCAGAATTTCGTATTCAAAGGTGCTCCGTAGCCGGCGCTTCCCGTCCAAGGGAACGACGCACGCCTTGGCCTCATCGAAGTAGAACACCGTCCAGTCGGGTAATTCGGCCTTGACGGCGCGAGCAATGGCGAGGCCTTCGGCGGAAAAATTCGTCCAATCGCTTTCGCGGGGGAGCCGGTTTTCTTCTTCGATCGCATCCTCGATCGCCTCATAGTGCGCCTGCCAGCGGCGAAGGCGCTCGACGAGCGCGGGAGAGATCGGCAATTCCTCGGTCCCACAGGAATTTCCCTCTATGTCCCACACCCCATCGCAAGAATAGTCGGCCACGACGCGAACCCAGCGATGGCGTTAAGCAGGTCTTCGTCAAAGTCGCTCATATGCGTCTTCTGTCGTTTCATCGTACCAGTCAGTAGTATACTATTATATACAGTCATTGAGAGAATGACAATTGCGAGAGCTCAGCGGGAAACTCTGCGAGAGCTTAAACCCTGGAGAAGTGCTCTCGCCCTTCCTTTACCGAAACCGCAACGCCACATTTCTGCAAGCTTCCTCCGCCACCTCAGCAACAATCTCGCATCAAGCGGGCAAAGCATCGCTTCGACCGCCGTTTGCGTGCCACGCGACGGCGCGCTTTTTGCCCAGAAACTGCTGTGTGTGCCCGCGCATTCCGCCGCAGAGTGGATATCGCCACTGTCGGCCATGATGTCATTCGCTCCAAGGGAGCTTGACGGGATTAGGCAGACAGGCGCTCGCCATGAAAAAGCAGACGGATCCTGATTCAGTTGGAAGCTGGACTTTCGAAGCGATCCGAACGTTCGCTGGCGCGGCCACAGGGGGAGAGGTCGCTGCTATGCAGGAATCATTCAGGCGCCAAGCCGAGCTCTTTCGGCGTAACGGCGACGACGGCCGCGCCGCGTTTTGGCAGGCGCTGTCCAATAGGACTGCGGACGCGGCTGGCCGATCAGCCCGGCAAGCGAGTGAAGCGCTTCCCGCGTCTGATGCTGCCTGCAGCGTGCCCCCATAGTCAGCACGAAAGCGCCTAAGGCCACACAAAGCCGAAAAGTCACGTAAGCGCACGTTCGCACAGGGATGCTCGATTTGCTCGAGCAGCAGCGAGCGTGAAGCTGAAAAGCCAGCGCACGTAAGCCGTTGACGATAATCGCGGCGGAGAAACCAGTCATGAACTTTTATGTTTTCCTGGCCCCAAGCCATCGGTCGGCGACGGTTCACAAAGGATCTTGTCCTCACTGCAATGAAGGCAGGGGCCAGCGAAGGCCGGGACTAAAAGCAAATCTCGCTACGGAATGGCTTGGCCCGCATCTAGATAGCAAGAACGCGTTTGCAATCGCTCGCGGATCCGGCGTCAAGAATGTCACGGGATGCGGGCACTGCAAGCCTGAGAATACAGTTTAGAAACTACTCGCGCCGGACTTCTCTCTCCCGAACTCCCAATATTTGGAAACAGGGAAACAAGATGGGGGGCTCAAGCCACTTTGGCAGCAGCGAAATGAGTGATGAAGCGGTAGCCGCCATGTTCCGGCCTCATCTTGCCAGCTTGGATACCGGTGATACCTGGCGAGGAGATCGATGCCTATCGTCGCGAGCGATGCATCCTTGCGACAAGGATTTGTATGAGCTCGAATATCGCCGCTCCGTCGCGACGCTTTTTTCTCGGCGCCATCGCGCCAGTATTGGCGGCGGTCGCTCTAGGACCCACCGTCGCCAGCATCGCCGTCGTCGGCGATAGTCTCGCGTCCGGCTGCCCATTCCACACGCTGTCGTGTCGCCCCTTCGAGGTGATAAACTTCGCCAAGGGCGGCGCGCGGCTCGTGGATATCGCCGGGCAGCTGGAGCGTGCGCAACGAAATCGCGCGCAGAGCTTCATCATCGACGGAGGTCTGAACGATCTTTTCGGCTCGGCCGCGCCGATCCGGGACATCGAACGCGATTTCCGCGGCATGCTGCAAGTCCTCGATCCGGGTGCTTCCGCGATCTTCACCTTGATGCCTTACATCGCCCAGAGAGAGGCGGCGCCGCGCATAGATGCGGCGAACGCAATGATGGCGGAGCTTTGCCTAGGGCGAGGCATCGAGGTGTTGGACCTCAATCCGCATGTCTCGCTCAATGGCGCGCGCCGCGCAGAGATGAGCGACGACGGGGTGCATTTCACGCCACGCGCCAATGCGGTGTGGATCGCGGCTCTTCGGGAGAAGTTGAGCGATCAGCTATTCCTCGACAGTGGGAGATTAGCGAAAATCTTGCTCGCGCCGAGCTGACCGCGGTCGAGCGCGACGAACATATCGCCGAGTGGATCAGGCTGGCCAATCTTCAATCGTCTCAAGTTATGCTAAATGAAACGAAGCGATCTGGGCCATCGCCAAGAAGGCGGAGTCCGTGCCGCTGCTCGCGATTTCGGAGCCTTTCGCCCTCGGTCTGGCGCAAGACTGGATGTCATTCGCACTTCTGGTTGCGCGCGGAACGCGTCCATTGGTGTGATTGAGCCAAACGCTTCATGGCAGCGCGAGAGTTCGTCCGCGCCCAATGCGCGAGCGATCCGCCCACGGACCTTGCCCATTGGCGCCAGCCGCCCCGCCACTCGCTACCGTCAGCCCGGAAAGCAGACCTTCGCAATTTCCCAGAAGGCTCAGAAGCGGTCCTGAGCAGAGCTGCATTCCTGCACGATACTATCTGCGCATTCCCTGCGTTGCGAGCCCGTCTCGTTCGGTTTCGGGCCCTACGCGACTTCAGTGGGATGCTGAGCAATAATTCGCGCCTTCTGGTGGAGTACCAGACAACCGCGCGTGTGTTTTGGGATTGCGGCGCTGTAAGCGGCCCATGCGACCTCGACATTTTCGGCGGCGGTGACCACCCGTGACGTCCCGAGGTCGTCGATCGCCGTCACCGTGAGATTGAGCGCCTTCGCGTCCTTTTGGTCGAGCCCACCCGCATAGCCTTCCAGCGCCATCGCAAGAAACATCGCCGTGTCGGGTTCAAACCAGGTCGGCCGATATCGGCGGGAGATCTCGCCCGCGAGCCAGCGAGCATATTCGGCGGTGTTCTGGGGAATGCGGCGGTCGGTCGACATGTGAACGAACAAAGAACATGACGCCGAAGGGGTCAAGAAGGTTCGCCCGCTTGGAAAAGCGAGCGACGCAACCCAGTGTCAACGCTGCTGGCCAAGACCCGGTCGCCTGCCGGCGTCCAACCATAGGGATTTGCAAAAAACATAATGATTATGCAAGGTTGCTTTGCGCTTTGAACTCTTCGAGATGTCACCACAAGAACGCAAATTTTCCTTTCTCTCCCATTTTAATGTCAAGCTCCCGCCGCTTTGCTTCCCTGATCTACCGCGCGGACAGATTGCGCCCAACCTGATTGGCTCCTCATCAGTTGCGAGGTCGAACGATGAAACAGCTCTCTGCGGAAGCGGTCGTCACGAATTCTATTCGGCTGACCGAATTGTTGCTCACGAAGAATCAGGTGAGCTGGAAAGAGGCCCGCGACGGCATCGAGATCATAAAAGAGGACTCGGCGAGGAAGTGGCCCACCGATTCCGTGATGATTAGGGCAAGATTCGACGCATGTGCGCCCAGCACACGCGGTGCGCTGATCCTACCGTTTCAGCCACGCGTAGGGATGCTCACCCGATAGACTCACACATTGATCAGGCCAAGGTAAACCGCGCGCACGCAAGCCTCCGTCTTGGTCGCGGCTCCTAATTTGGCCATCGCGTGCTTGAGATGAACGACAACGGTGCTTTCCGCGACATTGATGATGTCCGCTGTCTCTGACGCAGTTTTTCCCCGCGCTGCCCATGAGAGGACATCCCGCTCACGATCGGTGAGGGAAACCGCAGCCAAAGGCTGGCCGTCGCTGTCGAGAAAACGATGAGGCAGCTGCTGGGTTTTCGCCACGAGATCGATTGTCCGCTGAGCCCAATAGATTAGGACAAGATGCAGCCAATTGCGATTGACCTTGAAGCTGTTGACAAAGCCGCTCAGCGGATCAGTCCAAAAGAACGTGCAGACGCTGGAATAGGGTCGGCCGAGGTGATCGACATAGTGGAAGGGAATGACGACTCCCTCTGTGAATCCGTGATCCTTGGCAGCGAATAGGGTTTTGAGCGGGCCAGGAATGCGTCGCCCCTTGCGCTCCGGCAGCGGCAACGAAGACCAACTGAAAGGAATGTTAGACCGACGCGCCACGCCAATCGCAGGGTCTACCTCGATGAAGTTCTCCTGACGGTATGTCTGGTCCCAATCCCGGCGGTTCGTGGTCACGACAAGGGGCGCCTGATCGCCTGCCAGGGAAATGTCGACAAAGGCATAGGACGCAAATCCGCAGGCTTCGGCAACCCATTGAAGAACAGCGGTAAGCTCTTCGACGGTCGATGCAGACTCTATTTTTGCAATTACCTCGTCGAGGGACGTCGCCATTTAAAACTACCCATTTTTGAGAATGGGGACTGAAGCTCGATCTTCGCCATCGTCAGCCCAGCAGCTGGGGGCTGGCGATGGCGAATGTTTCGAACGATAGCACAGCTATTTTCTTCGAGGATCAAGCATCTGAGGCGCGAGCAGCTGAGATTCGGCGATTTCGTAAAAGAATTTTCGTCGAAAACAAGGGCTGGAAATTGCGGGTAAGCGGTGAGGAAGAGAGGGACGACTATGACGCCTGTGGCGCAATATTGTGCGGCCTATGGCAAGACAAACGTTTGATCGGATCATTTCGAGCACAGCGGTGCGATCGACCTTACCTGAGCGCAGAGGTGTTTTCGCATCTCTCCGACAATCAGCCTTTGCCTAAGGCCAGTGACGCTTGGGAGATCTCTCGGTTTGCGGCGGCGCCAAATCGCTCGGACGCTGGCGTTCAACTTTACGCGCTGCTCGTGGCGTTCGCGCAGGCGCGTTCGGCACGATGCCTGATCGCCGTGGCCGACATGCAGCACGAGAGATTAATGAGGCGGCTCGGCATCGTGACGCGGCGCTACGGCGAGTCGAAACAAGTCGGAACAGATCGCTTTCAAAAACCCATTTTTGCGGTCCTTGGGGAAATTCCAATCGCCTCGCAGCCTGCTGAACTTCTGGAAAAACTCGCTCAAAGCCTTCAGAACGTGGAGATTATCGATGAGACATTGGTTCTCGGACCTTTCGCCCTTTCGGCGTGACACACTGTCTTTCTTCACTGAGATGGGCCGCACGTCATGCGAGCCTTTGCGTCGTCTGAATTTGGGCTTTGCGCCCGTCTACCTTGTGACCGACCCCGAGCTGACGAAGCCGATTTTTTCAGCGCCCGAAGAGGAGATCGACAAAGGCAGGCTGATCTACAAGCTACGCGAGATCATGGGCGATAGTTCGTTCACGCTCAGCGGACCGCGGCACAGGGAGCGTCGCGCCGCGATGCACGCACAGTTGGCGCGCGGCCTGGCGACGAGCATTGCACCCAGCATTTCCGCTCTCCTACGTCGCTACGCCGCGGCGCTTGCGACCGAGCCGGATTTCGATGCGCATCGGGCGACGGCGCCGCTTGCCCTGCGCATTATTAGTCTCTTGCTCTTTGGTCCCGACGCGCTGGCCCCAGGCGATGAAGCCCTGATGGTGGAAGCGGTGAATTTGATCGAAGACGACCTCGCGGCCGGCATCTTTCAGATTCTTCCGGACCTGCCTTGGGTTCGAGCACGCAAAAAACGCAAGCTCGCGGAAGGCACGTCCATGATGCACTTCGTGGTCGAGCGCGCGCGACGCAATGCAAAAAGAGACTCGCTCATTCGAGCGCTCGAAGAGTTGCAGCTCTCCGAAAAAGAACTGAACGACGAAATCCTGCTTCTGTTCCTCGCGGGCCACCATACCAGCGGAACCGCGATGGCGTGGCTTCTCTATTTTCTCTCTATCGATCCCGCGCTACGCGATGCGATCGCCCACGAGGCCGCCTCGATTTCTGACGAAAGCGGGGAAATCAATCCCCAGCTGCTGGCAAGAACGCCAATCGCGACGGCTGCCGCGCGCGAAGTCCTCCGGCTTTATCCGCCTGCTTACTGGCTCTCGCGAGAGGTCAAGAAACCTACGACGATCGCCGGACAACGCCTGCCAGCAGGCACGTCGCTCCTCGTCAGCCCTTGGCACATGCATCGGGATCCTCGGTTCTGGACCGAACCCGAAACTTTTAGGCTCGATCGCGACCATCTGAGAAATCCCGCGTGGACGCCATTCGGTGTTGGACCGCGGGTGTGCGTAGGCATGGGCGTCGCGATGCTGGAGCTCCAATTGCTCGCGCTGGAATTCGCCGCGGCTTTCGACATGGAGGTCAAGAGTGAGATTCCTCCGTCCGCGCCGACGCCGCGCGTGACGATCGTTCCCCCCGAAATCCGGATCGCTCTAAAGCCGCGCCAAACATTCGCCAAATCAGACCTACCTTCGCCGGAGACTCAAAGTGACGGACACGAATGCCCCTACGCCAGCCAGGTTAAACATCCTGCAGCTGCTCGAGTTGGTGAACAACATCATCTGGGATATGAGCCCACGCGTCTCCGTTAAGATAGGAAAGCTAATGCTCGAATTAGTTCAGGCGGTGGATGACGACGAGCCTTTGCTCCAAGACCGGGTGGAGACTACCCTCTTGGAGAACGTCTCCGCGGATGCCGAGTTCGCTCCTTCTCGAAAGGAGCGCAGCGCCAAGCAGGCATGCGCGGGCACGATTTAAATGTGGAGAAACCTTGGTGTTCAATTGGCTGCGTCAACGCAAGGCCGACGATCCCTTGGCCCAATCAGGACCAAGCTCTGCGAAGAGTTCGCGCTCGCCTGCGGCGACGGCCGCCCTCCGCGCTTCATCAAATCCCTCGGTCGCGCCGATCTCCTGATCCTCGACGACTTCGGCCTCGAACCTCTCGACCCGCCCTCGACATCTAGCATCCCAATACCAGCCGCCGAATCGGGCCCGATGAGTTCAGCACTCCTCTGCTCCCAGCCAAAGCCGTTTTGGCGGAGCTCGCCTACGCCGATCGGCATGGGATCAGGGTATGCGTGCGGGACCCGCGCGGGCTTTTTCCGCGCGACCAGTGGCCCGCCCACACGCGCGCAACGACGCACCTTTCGTCCTGTGATGGGCAAGCGGATTTACGCCATTAGTTTGCACGTTTCGATGGTCGGCGCGGACTTCGGTCCACTGCATTGGTAAAATAAGATATCCAAGCTCTTACGGTAGCAAGCTCTCTATTATTGATTGTTCCTCCGGAACAGAAACGCCAATCCACTTATGTTGAATTTGTTCCAAATGCACCGATGGATCGTAAGGCATAACATCCAGGTCGAGAGTCGCGTATGAGAGCCGCCCGATCGCCGCAAGCGCTGCATAGGAGCCCACAACCCTGTCGCGTTGCGCAGTCACAAGATTCACGCGCGCAGTAAGCAGAGCTTGTTGCGCGTTCAGCACGTCGAGCGTCGTGCGTTGTCCGAAAGCGGCTTCGTCTCTGACCCCACGCAGTGCCACCTCAGCGGCCTTGACGGCTTTCAAGTTGAATGAAACGGCAGCCTTCGCTGTCGTGAATTGACTAAAGCCTTGAATAACCGCTGCTCTGACTGAACTCTTGACCACGTCGGAATGAATTCTGGCCTGACCGAGTTGCTCTTTCGCCTGCCGTATGGCCGAATACTCGCCGCCGCCTTGATAGAGCGGCACGTTCAATTGGCCAAACACCTGTGCGCCAAACTGCCGGGTTTTTGGATAGCCAAAATATGAATCGAATTGTTGGATGACTTGAGCTCCGACAGAAGCCGTCGGCAGGATCGCGCTTTCCGCGATTCTGACGGCCGACTCTCCAGCATTAATCTGGTGAACTGCGGCGACGATGGAAGGGTGATCGGCAAGAGCGATCGCAATTGCGTCTTCACGGCTTGCTGGAAGAAGCGCTTCAAGCGACGGTGCCGGTTGTAGCAGCTGTGGCTCCACGCCGATCGTTTGATGATAGACCGAGGCGCTATTTTCGAGCGCCCCGAAAGCGGCGGCGAAATCAGCTTGGGATTGGGCGAGTGCGGCTTCGGCTTGAGCCACGTCTGTTCGAGTCACTTCGCCGAATTCGAAGCGATCCACTGTTACCCTTAACTGCTCGCGAAGAACGCTGATGTTATTCTTTTTGAGGCGAAGCACAGCTGCATCGCGCAGCACATTCATATATGCCGTAGCTCCCTTTAACAGCGCCTGCTGTTCCGCGTCACGAAGTATTGCCCTCGAAGCTGATACGCCGGCTTCCGCTTGACCTACGCTAGCTCTCGTTTTGCCCCCATCCAACACAGGCAGTTGAAACGAGAAGGTCGCGTTGAGCGGCTTGCCCGAATATTTGTCGCTCTGATATTGTCTGCTGCTGAACTGATCGATCCCGGCCGGAGCGCGGATCAGCGTTCTCTGCGGCCCTCCCGTTGCGGATATGCTCGCTTTTGGCCGCGCGTAAGAATAGGCCTTTGAGACCTCTTCATCATGCACGCGAACGTTCGCTCGCTGTTCGTCAATTTCGGAGTTTGTTGTGTAAACCTTCTCTAACGCGCCGTGTATCGTATCTCCACTCGCCTGCGCCGGCGCACAAACTATCCAGCACACGATACAGGCTAGAAGAAAATGTCGCCGGCGCGGGTGACCGCTCGGCGCGCGCGCGCACATCGGCGTTTTTCCAAGCCTGCACATTGAGCTAAAATTACCTTTCCTTCATCGCGCGAGACGCCACTTCGAGCAGTGGAGAAAACAAATATTCGAGAATGCGGCGTCGTCCGGTCTTTATCTCTACGGTAACGCCCATGCCTGGAGACAACGGAACGTCGACGCCATCGATATTCATCGTCGAACGCTCCGAGCGGAGGGTCACCGGAAAGACGAGATTTTGAGTGCGTTGCGCGCCGCCGAAATAGCTATTCTTGGCTGGCTTTGTCGGATTGCCTTCGAGCGCTTGAGCGTCAGGCTCGGGTATCGCGTCATGCGCAACACGCGTCACCGTCGCGTCAAGCGAGCCATAGCGCGTGAATGGAAATGATTCGATCTTCACAATGGCGGGCTGATTCTTCTTTATAAATCCTATGTCCTTATTCTGAATATAGCATTCAATCTCAAGATCAGCGTCATCGGGAACGATTCGCATGAGTTCTTCGCCCGTCGTCAGAACCTGGTTTTTTGTAGTAACCGATAGACCGAACACCGTTCCAGCGATCGGACTCCTGATCGTCATATGTTCGGTTTTCTCATGCGCCTTGTTATGTCTCTGCTCGAAATCATCGATCTGGCGCTCTGCTTCGCCCAATTTTTGTTCGTTCTCGGCGACAAATGCATCCGCTTGCTTTGTTCGCTCTTGCCGCAGCACGCGGCTCGCGGCCTGAGCTTCGGTGAGCTGCCCCTGTTGGGTCGCAAGATTGGTTTGCTGGACCTGCAGCGCCTCGATCGAATCGATGACAGCCGCTCTTGGCGTCGATCCGCGGGCGAGCAGTCCCTTTCTCATAAGGACGCGCTCTTTGAGAGTCGCGAGCAGTGATTCCTGACTCGCGATCGTATTTTTGAGGCGCTTCTGTTCCTCTTCCTTTTGATCAAGCTGCGCATCAATGCTCTTAAGCGAACTCAGAAGCTGTCTTAAATCCCCTCTGAGGATGCGACCTTCCCGTTCCTTGAGCTGGTCTGGAATCTCCTTCGGCCAATCAACCGCTATTTCCTTGTCGTAAGAATTATTGGCGATCGCGTTCAAGGAGGCCTTCCGGCGCACTTTCTCCGCGACATAGGCCAGGTAGACGATCGAGGAACCCCTTTCGTCCGCAGCAGCTTCCGCCGGATCGAGCTCCACCAAGACCTCTCCGGCAGCAACATGCCGCCCGTTCTCGACATGGATCGCGACCACGCGGCCGGTCTCAAGCGGTTGGATCGTTTTTACGCGGCCGGCCGGCTGAATTTTCCCCTGCGCAATTGCGATGATGTCGATATGGCCGAAATACATCCATGTCAGCGCGACGCTCAACAGCAAACAGATTGCCCAGAGCAGACCGATATGTATCGGAGAGGGCGGGGTTTCCAGAATCGAGATGGCCGCAGGAAGGAACTCGCCATCCGAGCGCGCCCACTTCACGAGCGCAAGCTGTTCCGCCGCAGCGCGAAGACGAGGCAATCCGTCAGCGCTTGGCTTCGCGAGATTGATCTTCCTCTTTCGCCGCATCAAACGGCTTCCAAATCGTTCTGAAGAGACCAAAGGTGAGCATAGAGACCGTTCGGATCGCGGATGAGTTCATCGTGCGCGCCCATCTCTTGAATGCGCCCTTCGCTGAGACTGATGATTCTGTCGCATCTCCGGACCGCCTGCAGACGATGAGCGATGATGATAACGGTGCGGCTCTTGACGATCTCGAACATGTTTTTCTGAATGATGCGTTCGCTTTCGTAGTCCAGGGCGCTGGTTGCTTCATCGAAAATGAGAATCCGAGGATTGATTGCAAGCGCGCGAGCAATGGCGATTCTCTGTCGCTGTCCCCCAGAAAGATTGCTGCCTCGTTCCTCCACCATGGTGTCGTAGCCATTGGCTAGCCGACTGATGAACTCATCAGCCCCGGACATTCTTGCCGCGGCCACGACTTGAGCTCGAGACATCGCAGGATTAGCGAGCGCGATATTATCGTGAAGACTGCGGTTGAAGAGCAGGTTCTCTTGGAGCACGACGCCAATCTGCGAGCGAAGCCACGCCGGATTGACCTGCATAATGTCAGCGCCGTCGACAAGGATTTGCCCCTCTTCAGGCGCATAAAAGCGCTGAACCAGTTTTGCGAGGGTTGACTTGCCGGATCCAGAGCGTCCGACTACTCCGATGACTTCTCCCGGCTTTATCTTGAACGAGATATTTTTCAATATTTCAGGCGAACCAGGCCGATAACGGAACGTGACGTTTCGAAACTCGATCTCGCCTTTGGCAGGCGGCAAATTCCCATGTGCGAGATTTAATGGCTCCATGGGCGCATTCAGGATATCGCCCAGACGATCGATAGAGATCTGCACTTGCTGGAAATCTTGCCAGATTTGCGAGAGCCGCAAAATTGGTTGCGCGACTTGAGCGGAAATCATGTTAAACGCAACGAATTCCCCCACCGATAGCTCACCGTCGATGACCGCTTTTGCGCCGAAGAGCAGCAGCAGCGCGTTTGTGAGTTTGCTAATGTATTGAATTGCGGACTGGCCCCCCGCGCCCAGCAATCCAGTATCGAATGATTTCGATACATAAGAAGCAAGTTTTTCTTCCCATTGCGTTTGCATTGAGGGCTCGACAGCGGTCGACTTGATCGTCTGCACGCCAACGACCGCTTCCACCAACATCTGCTGGCTCTCGGCGCCGCGATTGAACTTCTCCTTGATCATTTCTTGGAGGATCGGACGAATGAACGCGGCTACGATAAGGTAAAGCGGTATCGAGCCGATGACGATCAGCGTTAGTTTCCAGGAGTAGGCCCACAGAACCGCAAGAAAGACGATCGTGAAAAAGATGTCCAAAAGCGAAAACAGCCCCTGACCCGTCAAAAAAGAACGGATCGTCTCGAGCTCTCTTACGCGCGCGACTGTCTGCCCTGCGGATCGCGTCTCGAAATACGCCATCGGCAGATGGAAGAGATGAAAAAACAGGCGGCGTCCGAGTTCAACGTCAATCCGATTGGTCGTATGCGACAGCGCGTATGTGCGCAAATACTGAAGCACAACATCGAAAGCGCCGATAACCGCCAGTCCGCCGATCATAACGAAGAGCGTATCGTAGCCCCTGTGGCTGAGGACTTTGTCGATGACGACCTGGAAGAAAAGCGGCGTGACCAGGGCAAAGATTTGGACGAAGAACGATGCGACGAGGACGTGAAGCAGGGGCCGACGATAGCGCCAAATCGAAGGTAGAAACCACCGAAGGCTAAAATGTTTGGGCTCAACGCCCGCGCCGCCCAGCCTACGAGAAACAAGAATTACCGCGTCGATCGCCTCATGGATTTGATCTAAGGGAAGGCTACGATCCGCACGCGTGTTCGGATCGACGAGGCGATAATCGCCAGCAGGCATCTTGCCGCCAAAGACTTCAAATCGACCAGAGCGCGTTCGAACGATCGCAGGCGATGGGAGAGCGGCAAGCCTTTGCTTATGTATGGGACGAATTAAGCGCGCTTTGAGTCCGATAAGAACCGCTGCTCGCACGAGGTCTTCGCAACTGACGTTCTTTCCGTGAAGCGCGAGTTCCCGCCGGATCTGATCCGGGCTCGCGACAATGCGGTAATACGCGGCGATCCCGCAAAGGCCCTGCAAACCAGAGTCTTCATGGCGCGCCGCCGACTCTTCTGGGGGGCTTTCGTCGGTCGGCGCGGTTTCATCCGCCGCAGCATCGTGCATTTTCAGCCGAACCCTAAAGCTATGGTACGCTTCCCGTTATTGCCTCTCGGCTCATATGTAAAGAGGCTTCGCTTATGCACGTCTCACCTGCTAAAGCGGCCTGTCAGGAAACAATTTAAGTCGCCGGAAGTCCCTGCGAAAAGGTCAGCGCAGCATGGCGATGGCCCAGATGAGTCACAGAGAAACCCGACGAATCTGTTTAGGACTGATATCTCGCGATCCGACGTTGAGCGCTGCGGCTAGGAAGCCAATGACAATTCCGAAGACGGCGGCGGAGATAAGGCTGCCGAGCCGCGTTCGCCAAGCCCACCCCCACCATATTTCTGATTACAACCCACTAATTGGCGTCGACCTTCTCCATGCCTTTTTAGTCACCGATGATGAAGCGTATGTGCGGAATGCTGAGGCGGAAAGGACCATCGAAGCCCGACGCGTTGTTGTGAAAAACAACGCCTAACCGGCGCCCTCGATGCGCCTCCCGCAGCCGATCGATTCTTCCCCAGCGCGCCGGGCGGTCTGGTCTCGCCCATCAGCTGCCTGATGGCCCATTCCCGCCGCGGCATCGCCAGCATGGCTGGCGAATTTTGCGGCGGGATGTTCGGTTAGACGAACTGGAACTGACCCTGGCTCAGGCTCGAGACTGCTACATTCTTCAAGGTGATCGTATCTGTGGGACTCGCCGTGATAATCGTGTCGGCGCCGACCTGTTGCGCTCCCCCGAGGAGGTGCGCCCAATCCGAAAAGACTGCGCTATCGACCTGCATGTGATCCGTGCTGTCGAAGCCCGTGAGCGTGTCCTGTCCAAAATTCGCCTTGAACACGAAAGTCTCTGACGAACCGAAATCGGTCACGACGTCATTGCCGGAGCCCAACAGAACCTTGTTATTATTGCCAGAAAGCGTGAGGTTTTCCCCCAATTCCAACGTCACGCTATTGCCAGAACCATTGATCGTGGCCTTCGATCCGCCCGCCATGGTGAGCGAACCGTTCGACATGTTCACGACGTCCCCGGCTCCATTCTGTCCATTCGTAGAGATCGTGATCTTCGCTCCGGATTGGGCGTTGATCGTGTTGCCGTCGCCGACCAAATTTGCGCCGAGGTTCGCAGCAACGGCAATTGTATTCCCCGAGCCGTTCACCACATTGCCCGCGCCGCCATTGAGCGAAATAGCGTCTCCGCCTGCGGACACTAAATTATCGTCGCCGTTGATGCCCAGCGTGCTTCCCGCCGCGGCGGTCACGACATTCTTCGACCCAACGACATCCATACGTGAGTTGGCGCGCAGGCTCGCGGAGCCGTTTGACATGTTGACGGTGTTTGTTACGCCATTCGCGCCATTGCCGCCAATGGTCAGGACGTCGCCGCTCGACGCATTGATCGTGTTGCCGCCGCCGGTAATCCGGACGATCGCATTCTCCGCATAATTCAAGGTCTGATTGGATGCGGTCACCGCCTGACCGGCCTGCGATCCAATATAGGCGAGATGGTCTTGGCTTTCGGCGAGCGCAAAGATGACATCGTAACGCGTAACAGTCCCGTTATCCAACATAGTTACCCAGTCTGAACTTTCCTGAGGCGTTGGAGTACGGGCAAATGAATTTAGATAGAGGCGGGAAACGAAGTCCGCATTAGATAGGCTGCCGTAGGTCTGATCGAAAACGCTCGGATTTGCGATGAAGGGGTACCACACCCATTGTGGACTGGTCATATAATAAGCAAGCCCCGCTTCCGTAGCGGTGCCCGCGACAATCGCCTGGAAGCTATCCGAAAGCTCCGTCGCGGTTGGATCTCGTCCGAAGGCTGTTTGATACAGCCGGGTCACCATGTCCTTCGCCTTTTGCTGGTCGACTGTATGGTCGAGCGCCAGAGACGCCATGGACTGAACCGAATTATTGGTCGTCGCGTGAATGTTACCGACATCAGCATGCTCGGCGCTCTCGGAAATCGCAAGCATTACGTCCGCACGGGTCAGCGTTCCCGCATTGAGCTGCTTCAAGTAGCTCGTAACTTCCGCGATAGAGGCACTGCGATTGAGCGCGTTCTGGCTCGCCTGCTCTATGAATTCAAGATTCGTCAACGCTCCGTAACGTGTGGCGAACTCCGTCCCATTCAGGAGATCATTCGCCAGCTGGGTGGCGTCGAACGCGTTCGTCGTTGAATTGATATACTTGCCGATCACCTCCTTCTCGTTGGCGAGCATGTCGCGATCAAAGGCCGCGTCATAGAGACGTTCGGCTTTGGCAAGATAGTCATCCAGTGCTGAGGTCTCTATCCGAAGAGTCCCTGAGGAGGAGGTGGCAGCCTCGTAATAAGTATACAGGTCTATGGAATTTTCATCGATCGTGTGGGAGGAGGAGCCGAGCGAATAACCTTGCGAATCCGTTGAGCTCCAGCTGTAGCTCCCAGTGCCGTCGCCAAGCTCTGATCGAGTCTGCGTCACGCCGCCCGAGGTGGTCAGCGTCGTGGTCAAACCATCGAAGCTTGTCGTCGTCGTCGCCGTCGAGCCATCCTTGAAGGTGACGGTGGTAACGCTTACACCATCGGCGCCTTCCGATGAAGATATGGTCTGGTCATTTACGTTATCGCCATCGATGTCGATGTTCGCCGTAATCGATTTTCCATTGGCGCTTGACGTAAAGACGGATTTGGCCTTAAGCGAACCGTCTGCGTAGTAGTCGCTGACCGTGCGCGTCTTACTGCCGTCGGCGTTCAAGACGGTGACGTCGGTCTCCGTCTCTAAAGCATTGCCGAGGCCATTGAGATTGATCTGAGAGGTCTTGGACAACCCGTTTGCGCTGATGGTGGTGATCACCCGACCGCGCAGAGTTCCATTAGCGTTTAGATCCGAATAGGTAATGGTCTGGCTGCCATCTGCATTGAGGCGCTCAGTTATTTGCTGGGTTGAGTCGACTGCGCCGTCACCATTTGTATCAAGCGCTTTGGCCGTCGCCAGTCCATTGGCGCTTGCAAGCGTGACGATTCGGCCAGTCAACGCGCCGCCGGTCTTGGTTTCCCAAACGACATGGCTCGTCGCGCCGCTAAGCTCCTGCCGCGAATTTTCAAAATGATCATAGGCGCCGTCGCCGTTCCTATCGCGGACCGCATTAGCCTTGAGGCCATCCGCGCTGACGGCGACGATCTCCTTTTCCCGCAGCGATCCATCAAGGTTTTTGGTCGTCGTCGTTTCGACGCTCGCGCCATCGACGCCAATTTTCAAAATATCGGCCGTATCGAAGCTCCCATCCCCATTGACGTCGAGCTGGTAGTTCGTGACCAGCTTGGAGGCGCTAATCGAAATGACCGCCTTATCGAGCAGAGTCGGCGCCCCGCCGCCATTCGGCGATTGATCCATGACGATACGAGTCGTCGATCCGTCGGCATTGTAAGTCGTCACGTCGCTCGACGTTTGATTAATGGTGGTGCCGCCGTTCGATCCTGTCCACTGCTTGGAGATCGAGAGCCCGTCGTCGCTAATCGTCGTGACAATTTGCTCGCCAACGCTGCCAGAAGTCGTGCCGTAATATCGTGTCCAGGTATTGACCTTGCTACCGTCGGCGTTGAGCACCGTCGCATCGGTGAATGTCGTGACGACATCAAGAGAGGCGTAGGTCGATGGAAACCAGAAGCCGACCCAAATCCAATTAATATGAGTGACCAGCTCGCTATATGCGAGCTCGCTGGACAATCCGTTCCCACTGACGGTCGAGATCCGCTGATTTTTTACCGAGCCGTCGGACTGGAGATTGGAAACCGTATCGACGACGGCGCCATTCGCCTGCAGTTGCACGGCCTGCGTCTGATCGTTAACATTATTGCCGTCGATATCGCGGTTGATCGTAGTCGTGTGTCGATCGGCGCTTACAGTTATAACCGCCTTGTCGCGCAAAGAGCCATTGGCGTTATTAGCGCTGACGGTTTGCACATGGCTGTTGTCCGCGGCGACGGTCCGCACATCGGTCGTCGTCAGATCATAGGCGCCGTTGCCGTCGAGATCGGCCTGTGTCGTGATCGACAGGCCATTGGCGCTCGTCGATACGACGGACTTCCCGCGCAGAGATCCGTTCGAATTGGTCACCGTCGTGGTCTGCGTCGATGAGCCGTTGGCGTTCTTGACCGTCGCCTCTGTCGTGGTCGTATCCCATGTCCCATTGGCGTCGGCGTCAAATTGCGACGTGCTGGTCAGACCATCGGCGCTGGTCGTCACCACGTTCTTTGCGATGACACTGTTCTTCGGACTATAATTCGTAACCGTATCGACGCTTGAACCATTCGCGGCGATTGTGATCGTCTCGACAACGTCAAAGACGCCGTCGCCGTTCGAATCCGCCTTCGTGGTCCGGGAGCGTCCGTCAGCTCCCTTCACGACGATGGTTTGAGCACGCTTGGTTCCGTCGGCGTTCAGAGCCGTCGTCGTTTCCGTGCGATCGCCGTTGGCGGCGACGACCGTCACGTCGGTTAAGGACTTTTCGAAGAAACCATCTCCATTGACGTCGACATAGGTCGTTTTCGACAGATTATCGGCGGAGAGAAGAGTCTTCGATTGATCCCTCAAAGAATTGTTGTTGTTGCGATTCGTCGTCGTCGTCCAATAGGAGCCGTCGGCGTTGGATGTTATGACCTCGCTGCTTGTCAGATCGGTCGTCCCATTGCCGTCGAGATCGAACTGAATCGTCTCATTCCGCCCGTCAGCGCTCGTCTGAATCGTCGTCTTCGCCCTCAAAGAACTGTTGGCGTTCGTCACCGTCACGGTTTCCGTGCGGCTGCCGTTCGCGTTCACGACAGTCGCGTCGGTCGACGTCGTGTCCCAGACATTGTCGCCATTTGCATCGAAACGATCGGTGCGCGTCAGACCGTTGGCGCTCGTCGCGCGGCTTATTTTTGTCAGCAGCGTTCCATTGTCGCTGAGATTTGAAATGATATTGGTCTTCGAGCCGTCAGCGGCGGTGACCAGAGTCTCCGTCTGCTCGAAGGTTCCGCTCGCGTCCATGTCGCGCTGGAAGGTGATCGCCTTGCCGTCGGCGCTCGTCGTCGTGACGATCTTGTCGAGATTGACGCCGCCGCCGGTCTTGTCGATCAGCGTCGTGGTTTTGGAGCCGTTTGCATTGACGACGGTTGTCTCCGTCTGAATGAGATCGATGACGCCGTCGCCGTCGACATCCTGCGAAAGCGTGCGCGATAGGCCATTTGCCGAGGTCACCGAAATCGTCTCGCTCGCCAGCGAGCCGTCCGGATTGAGCGCCTTGTTTTTGACGGTCACGGCGCCATTGGCGTCCGTCGTCGTCGTTGTCTGCAGCGCATGTCCGGCATCTTCGGAGACGAGCGTCACCGTCGCGGCGACGCCGGTCGTTCCATTGGTGCGGGTGAAAATCGTCTGGCCGTCGATCGACGAACCGTCGATAAAGGTCTGGTTGTAATTATTCTCTTTCAGATCGATCGAGGCGATCCCCGCCTGCGCCAGGGTCTGGACGGTTTGCGTGCCATTGGCGTTGGCGACGACGAGCTTGAACTGCGAGAATTTCGCATCGCCCGAATCGAGCTTGCCGTTGTGATTGGTGTCGAAGACATTGAGCAGCGCCTGCATGTCGGAGGCGGCCGTCGGGTCCCATTCGGTGAAGACGATTTCGTTCTTTTGATTGATGACGCCGTCATTATTGGCGTCGAAGGCGAGCACCGCGTCGCCGGCGCCGGCCCAGGCGGTGCGATGCTGATAGCCATCGCCTTTCGTGTCGAAGTAGGTGTTTGAAGAGGTCAGCGGCGCGAGGGCGATGCCATTCCCGTCAAGATCGAGGACGATGGGCTTCGTTGGACCATAATGCTGTATTGCTTGCTCCCAATTCTGACGATCTTTCTCCGACATCTTTAGGGTATTGTCGTACCCCTGCAAGGCTTCAAATACTAAATCAAGCTTTTCATAAAATAAGGGCTCATGGAATGGTAACAGGCCTGCCTTCGCTCCCGCGACGTCCGGGAAAAAGATATGCGTCAGCTCATGTATCAAGGACAACTTCCAATTAGTTCCGCTTCCGTAATTTGGATTATCGATGGGGCCAATATATAAGCGATCATTTTTCTGTGCAGGATCGTCTTTGTTGGTAGAATGCGTGTAATTTAGCGAGTCGACCGCTTTGTCGTGGTTGTTGCCACGAAGACTGTCGAGCTGTGTATATATATACAGCGGCCGGCCGTAGGGATTGCCAAACGTGTTCGCGAGGATTTTGGTTACGTCTTCGAGAAAAGTCACAACTTCTTTTGCTGGAAGAGCATCTTTGTAGTGGATCTTCATTGACCTCGTAATTGGGGGGTCGCCCTTTTCCCCAGGGGCAACCTTTACCGAGCGCTGTGCGGTCTTGCTCGCTGCAGCGACGACCATATTGCTCGGGGCAAAGCTCACTGAGCCAATAAACCCGCCCGCCGAAGCGACGGAAACAGCGCCGCCCGCAGAGGCGCCGCCACCGCCATGGCCCAAAGCATCGCCCAACCCCCAGCCCAAGCCGAAGCCAATGCCAGCGCCGATGCCAATGCCGTGACCGCCCAAACCATAGTCACCATAGTAACCATAGTCGTAGCCCCCGTAGCCGTAAGTGGTCGCGGCTATGGTAATCGTGCCACCAGGAAGGGGAGTGGGAAGGGTTGGATAATATTCGGTGCCCATGCTCATATAACTTCGCCCTATTCGTTTGGTTAGCTCGCGAACGAAACTTCTTACTTCGGCCGCGGAAGTCCCGGCCCCGCCTTCATGAGAGCTTCGCGCTCATAGGCAGAATAGGTATCGCCCTCTCTAAGCTTGCTAGGCGATTCTTCTATTAAGAGAACCCCTGACTTCTCGCGCGTCATTTCGTAAAGAGAGCGAAACCGAAGGTACGGAATGTCTGGGTTTCCATCTGGTTCGAAGCAGCCAGCCTTAGCCGCCGACTCCCTAACCTTCCAGTCTACCGGGCCGTATGCGTGAACGTCGACGAAGTGATCCATGCGATCGAACTCATCTTGAAGATAAGGCGCGCGAAACGGCTGCACGGGCAGCTGGGTATCTATTACAATTCTTGTATTGAATTTGAAATATTTTATTTGGCACTGCTCTGGAATCCCTTCTATTTTGCGGTCATCCTGAGTTTGTATGTTTTTGAAAACACAAAACTTACTGTTTTCTCCGACGAGAATATACGCCAAATCCTTGGAGTTTGATACATCCTGGACCGAGATAACGTTGTTCTCTCGCTTGAACTTGATGTCCGAAAATTTGGTCGAGTAATTAGGAGCGCCCGGCGGCGCAGAAAATCGGTTGAGAATCTGGTAATCCGAACTACACTCGTAGGATTCTGGATCGCGGCCTCTAAAGGTCTCCGCCGCGCTGGCCGGAGCCGCGCTCGCGACAACCATCGCGGAAAGCAAAAGCGCACCGAGGCGCTGCCAGCCCCCAGCGGCGGACAATGATTTGCGCAAATATGTGTTCAAAGGCCTCAAGCAAACCTTCCCGCGATTCCGCCGCAAAACGGGGCAGGCATGGCATATAGTCGCCAAAACAGTAACGGTGCCGCTTTGGCTGTCAAGCAGCTTTTTGAGAAAGTAAATCGGGAATTTTTCACCCTAGTGACGATCTTGTCGAGATTGACGCCGCCGCCGGTCTTGTCGGTCAGCGTCGTGACCTTGGAGCCGTCGCCGTTGACGACGGTCGTCTCCGTCTGAATGAGATCGATGACGCCGTCGCCATCGACATCCTGCGAAAGCGTGCGCGACAGGCCGTTCGCCGAGGTGACTGAAATCGTCTCGCTCGCCAGCGAGCCGTCCGGGTTGAGCGCCTTGTTGTCGACGGTCACCGCGCCAGGCAAACAAAAGCGCACCGAGGCGCTGCCGGCAGCAGGCAATGATTTACACAAGGGCTCGCTAAAATCTCAAGACAATCCTTCCCGCAAATCCGCTCTATGCCGGCACACGTGGAAAAGTAATGCAACGTGGAATCGCGCTCCCTACGCCGTCAAGAGAGTTTTGAGACAGCAAATCGGGATTTTTTAACCTCGTGACGGTCTTTTCTCCTGCGAAAGCGCGAGGGATTTTCCATACGCCGAGGTCGAAATCGTCTCGCTCGCCAACGAACCGTCCGGGTTTGACGCCTTGTTGCGGTGCGCATCATCTTGAAAGCTATTCGCAAGCATGGTCACGAGGTCTGTCCGTCTCCCGAATATGACAGAACGTTTGACCGCGGCGCCTGCGCCGACGCTATTGAAAGCCATCGCCTCAGGCAACGTCATTGAATTATGTGAGGCGAGTCTGGCTGAATTCCAGTCGACAACTCCCTCGTTAGTTTATATGAACGCGCCGTAATGAGGCACGCGATATTTAACCGCGTGAGAGGCGGGTATTGAGAGACAATGCGGCACATTGTTGACGAAATGGCTTCGGAGACCATCACCAAAATCCGATTAGACCTACTTGCTTTCGAGCAGTCGTTGCCCGACGAGCTTCTGCCAACGCGCGGGGATCTTGTTTTGGGTCTCGCCCTTGGTTACGAACCACAAACAATCGCCCCATGGGTTGAGTCGCTTAATGAGATGAGGCGCGAAAATACCGAGGCGGTCCTCTTCATTGATCGCGACGCAATAGCTCTAAAGCGCTATCTCACCTCGAGATCGATAAAAACCTGCACTTTCGCCCAACACGACTATCCATCCGCCTATATAGCGATGGCAAGGTTTTTCGACTTCCTCCATTTTTTGCGCAAGCAATTGATGGAGGGAAACGTATATGGTCAGGTTCTTCTGACGGATGTTCGGGACGTCGTTTTTCAGAAGCAACTGTTCAGCAACCCATGTCATGAACTCGAATACCATTTCGAGAATTCTGAAATAACCATCGGCGACTGCGCCTACAATTCGAAATGGATTTCCAACACGTTCGGATGCGAAGTGCTCAACGAATTGGCGAACGAAAATATCTCGTGTGCAGGTACCGTCTGCGGCCGCGCCCGGGGCATATTTCAATATCTTATACATATGCAGCTCGCATGCCTTGCGTTAACAGAAGACAAGCGTACGGCTCATGGGGTTGATCAGGCGATTCATAATTATCTTTTTTATAAAGGCGCGTGTCGAACAGCAAAAAGAATGACCAACTTCGATCGCGTGGCGACGCTGCACTATGTCAACGGAGATAGTTTGGATTGTGACGAAGAAGGGCGCGTCGTCAACGAGACTGGCGATACTAGCGAGATTGCTCATCAGTGGGACCGCCATCAACGTCTAAGAAGAAAAATTGAGCAAGTAGCTTTTCAGCGAATGACACGATCCGCGACTGGCGCAATGCACGAACTCAAATCCATGAAGCTCAATTTGCCGGGAGCGAGCAATGGGCTGGAGTTGCCGCTGGTAAGCGTCATCATCACAAACTACAATTATGCGCAGTTCTTACCTGATGCAGTTGCCTCTGTTGAGGCGCAAACCTACCCCCACATCGAATGCATCATCGTTGATGACGCCTCGACCGATGAGAGTGGCGCTGTGCTCGAGGGCATCGCGCGACGTCAAGCTGCGATCAAGGTGCTACGGCATGAAACGAACTGCGGTCAGACTGCAGCCTTCAGCACCGGTCTTGCCGCGAGCTCCGGCGAATACGTGGTATTCCTAGACGCTGATGACGTGCTGCTTTCCACCTTTGTCGAAACACACATCTTTGTCCATTTGTCCGTGCGCAAACCTATAGGCTTCACGTCTTCGGACATGTTGCAGACAACAGGGAATCGTATTGTCAGGGCTTGTTGGAGCCATCTGAGCAATTATGCGGCCTCAGGGCTGGGTCTGCGCAGCAATATTTTTCGTCGCATCGATCGTTGCACGGCAGACTTATGGCCGTTGAAGAGCGTTTTGCTCGATGACATCGAAAAGCGCGTCCATCTCGTCGAGTCGGGCGCGTGGGGCGATTGGGTCTACGCCCCTACCTCGGGAAACTGCTTTAGGCGTGATGCAGTGGAGTTGTTCCTCGGCGGCGGAAACCTCATGAACCTGAAGTTTCACGGAGATACATACTTGAATAAGGGGGTGTGCTTGGTGAGCGGCGCCGTGCTGATCGATATTCCGCTCACCATCTATCGGATCCATGGTGGAAACGGATTCTCAAATCACGCTGAGCTTTTTGGAGTTCATGCCGCAGATCCGGAAAAGGCGTTCAGGGCCGAGTACTACGCGTGGCGCGCAGTCGTCGATCGATTGATCGATAGCCCCGATTTTTTCGTGCGCAAAATGGGCGTCTATCGCTATACGGAGGCGCTCGTTCTCATGCAGAAAGCTCGCGTCGTCAGTCCCGATTTCCCACAATTCGAAAGTCTTGATTTTTATTTAGAGAACGCTCTGCATTCGAAAGCGGAAACGCTCACGAAATTGACAGGCGAAGACAAATTCCGATTTCTGATGGATGGCGTTAAGGGCGCGGGACTTCGCCGAGCCGACCACAAAAACTTCGCTCCGCGGCCGTTGCTGAGGCCTGCCGCGGAACTGTTTCTGACAGCGGGACGCGCGCTCCACGCTCCATTTCTTTCACAAATTGGCAGCAAGCTCTGGAGTTGGTGATTGATCATGCGGAAACGAATTCTGGTTACAGGGGGGGCGGGGTTCATTGGATCGCACTTGTGCGAGCGGCTGCTTGAAGCCGACCACGATGTTCTCTGCGTCGATAATTTTTTCACGGGAACCCGACGCAACATTTCGCATTTGCTCGATAACAAGAATTTCGAGTTGCTCCGCCATGACGTGACCTTCCCACTCTACGTAGAAGTCGATGAGATATTCAATTTGGCCTGTCCCGCTTCGCCCATTCATTATCAGCGGGATCCTGTTCAGACGACCAAGACGAGTGTGATTGGCGCTATAAACATGCTTGGGCTCGCTAAGCGCGTGAAGGCCAAATTGTTACAGGCGTCAACCTCGGAAGTTTACGGCGATCCTATCGTCCATCCGCAGCCCGAGGAATACTGGGGGAATGTCAATCCGATCGGCATCCGTTCATGCTATGATGAAGGTAAGCGTTGCGCCGAGACGCTGGTTTTTGATTATGTGCGTCAACATAAAGTGCCGGCCAAAGTGGTGCGTATATTCAATACCTATGGCCCCCGTATGCATCCTAACGATGGACGCGTGGTCTCGAATTTCATTGTGCAAGCGCTCTTGGGCAAAGACATTACGATATATGGCGACGGCGCCCAGACGCGGTCTTTTTGTTTCGTCGACGATCTCGTCGAGGCGCTGCTCCGCATGATGGCGACCGGCCGGCAAACGACGGGACCGATCAACATCGGCAATCCGACAGAATTTACGATCCGGGAGTTGGCCGAACTGATCTTGGAGATGACTGGATCGAAATCGAAACTTGTGTTTCGACCTCTGCCGTCGGACGATCCTAAGCAGCGCCAACCGGACATAAGCAAGGCGACGGAAGAGCTCAATTGGCGGCCAACAATTGCGTTACGCGATGGGCTTATCAAAACTATCGAGTATTTCACCGATTTGCTGATGCTCGGGAAAGGCAGCCCACATCTTTCTCAGGACGACCTAGTAATTGACCGGGTTGCGACGACCGTTAATGATATCTGACGCGGGAGTACCGACCCTGCGAGCACGGCGCGCTGAAACATCAAGAGCGATCTCGCCAAGTTCCTCAGGCAGGACGACCGAGTAAAGTTCATTCGCCATTGGCGTCGGGCGGCGTAGTGGTGATGCCGGCGGCGCAGACGGAGTATATGCCCTTGTGATTGGTGTCGAAGACATTGAGCAGCGCCTGCATGTCGGAGGCGGCCGTCGGGTCCCATTCGGCGAAGACGATCTCGTTCATCAAGCACTTGCAGCCGCCGTTGGCGTAGAATTGGCGGGAAGTGGCGTTGGCAGTTCTATGCGCAAATGGCGCACCAAGGCATTCGAACCAAAGATTGAGCAACAAGTAATCCCGTGCTTCGCGATTTCGCACATTCTGCGCGATGCCTCGAGAGTTCTCTGGACTTCTCTGCGGAACAGAGCGTTGCTTGGGATCACGGACGGGCAAGCAAAGCCCGGAGCCCTTCTCCCCACCCCGCCGGCACAGCGCCTTGGTGGGGTCGTGTCAGTGACAGCGTATGCTGTTGCTCACGACGAGAGAAGAACATGCCTAAACTTACCAACAATCAATTGATCGTGCTCTCGAGGGCGGCCGCTCGGGACGATGGGGTCGCCGTTGCGCCGCAGGGGATGGGCAAGGCGGCGGCGGCGAAAGTCGGCTCGAGTCTCGTCGCTCGTAAACTCATGCGGGAGAGTCGATCGAAGCCGGGGATGCCGGTCTGGCGCGAAGCAGAAGGAAAGAACGTCAGTCTCGTAATCACACGCGCCGGTCGCGATGCGATCGGAGTCGGAGACGACGCCTTGCCTTCCGATCGTTCCGCTCTACAAGCGACGAGCGCCAGCGGCGTCGTGAAGACTCAGAAGGCCAGCGTTGCTGTGCAACCCGAACAGCATTCGATCGGCGCAGCGCCCCGCGCGGGATCCAAACAAGCGCTCATCGTCGACATGCTGTCGAAGGAACAGGGTGTGACAATCGATGCGCTGATCAAAGCAACCGGCTGGCTGCCGCATACAACACGAGCGGCTCTGACGGGGCTTCGCAAGCGTGGTTTTGCAGTCGAACGCATCCCCCACGCGCCTAGAGTATCGCTCTATCGGATCGCGAGTCGCTCCTGCCCGGTTCGGGCCTGATCCGATGACACGGTCCCCATCGCGGCGGCGTCCGGCGGGCCTGCCGGACGCCACTGATATCAATGAGGAGCTCACGCGCATCGCGGCGATGAACATCGAAGAGCTGCGCGAGATGTGGCGCGAGAAGCGGAAGCATGAACCGCCTGCCGCATTGACGAAGGACCTCATGGCCCGCGCCCTTGCACACTGGCTACAAGAGGAGCGCCTCGGCGGATTGGAGCCTTCTCTACGCCGGCTTCTCGCGGCAGTCGCTAAGAAGGGCTCCGCGCCCTCGAGACGCTTGAAGATCGGTTCCGTCATTGTCCGGGAGTATCAAGGCAAAGCGCAGGAGGTGCTCGTTGTCCCCGACGGCTTCTGTTGGGAGGGACGGGTTTATCCCAGCCTGTCGACCATCGCCTTGAAGATCACGGGCACCAATTGGAACGGGCCGCGCTTCTTTGGCTTGAGAGGCGCCGACGAGGCTGAGCGGCTGCCAGACGCAGAAAAGACAATCCAATCACGCGCTCTGCCGACAAGATCTTCAATTCGGCCCGGCAGGAATAAGCCCGAGCCGACCCTTCCTGCACAGCGCTCAGACGGCGGCTCGAGAGCCGCCGCCTCTCCCACTCTTAGTCGGGGACGCGGCGCATGAAAACAGCCGTCGCCAAGCCTCAGCGCTGCGCCATCTACACGCGTAAGTCGACCGAACACAATCTCGACCTCGCCTTCAACTCGCTCGACGCGCAGCGAGAAGCTTGTGAGGCCTATATCAAGAGCCAAGCCCATGAAGGCTGGCGCCTCGTCGCCGATCGCTTCGACGACGGCGGACTGTCCGGCGCCTCGCTCGAGCGTCCGGCGTTACAAGGCCTTTTGGAGCAGGTCCGATCCCGTAAGATCGACATCATCGTGGTCTACAAGGTCGATCGCCTGACGCGCTCGCTCGCCGACTTCGCCAAGCTCGTCGAGCTCTTCGATGAGTTTGACGTCTCCTTCGTCTCGGTCACCCAGTCCTTTAACACCACCTCAAGCATGGGAAGGTTGACCCTGAACGTGCTGCTGTCCTTCGCTCAATTTGAACGCGAGGTCATCGGTGAACGTGTCCGCGACAAGATTGCCGCCTCCAAGCGCAAGGGGATCTGGGTCGGTGGCCCGGTTCCTCTGGGTTATCGAAGCGTCGGCAAGAAGCTTGAAGTCGTTCCTGAGGAGGCGGGACTGGTTAGAAAAATCTTCGCCGATTATCTGCGCCTTGGATCAATAGGCGAACTGGCGGCGGCGCTCGATCGTGAAGGCGTCAGACCAAGACCCCGGAAGCTGGCGAGCGGTAAAATTATCGCCGCCGAGCGCTTCATGGTCGGTCCGCTCGCGCATATGCTGAAAAATCGCTTTTATGTCGGCGAGATCGCCTATCGCGGCGAGATTCACAAGGGCGAGCACGAGCCGATCCTCGATCGCGATCTCTTCGACGCGGTTCAGGCGAGATTGGCCGAAGGCGCCGTCAAGCGAAAGCTCACGAGATCACGTTCCTCCTCCATGCTCGTTGGTCTTCTCTTCGATGATCGCGGCAACCCGATGAGCCCGAGCCACGCCAACAAGAAGGGCGTGCGTTACCGCTATTACGTTTCTCACGCCTTGCTGCAGAACCGAAAAAGCGAAGTGGGAACGGTCTCCCGCATGTCGGCGCCCGACGTGGAGCAACTTGTTTGCGATGCTGTGAGGAAAGCGCTGAACGCAAATGATGGCGCCTGCGATCGCGATCTGATTCGCGCGCGGATCGAGCGGATCATCATTGCATCCGATCGAATCGCGATCACGCTTCGCGAGCCGGAACTGGAAGCGGATCTATCAGACGCTGAAATCGTGTCGAACAGATTGACCGAGCTGACGATCCCCTTTGCCCCAAAACTCGCGCCTCGGAAGGGAGTTATGCATGCGCCAATAAACCAGGGGACGATCGACTCCGAAACGCGAGAGATGTTGCTGAAGGCGATTGCGCGTTCACGTGGATGGATGGAGACGATCCTGTCGGGTAAGGCCGCATCATTCAACGACGTCGCCGCCAATGAAAGTCTCGCGGAACGTCATGTCCGGCGTTTGGCCGTCCTTGCTTTCCTTTCGCCGAAAGTCATTCAGGCGATCGCCGACGGCGCCGCTCCCTCAGGTGTGACAGTCTCCAGCCTGACACAGGCTCTGCCTCATGCTTGGGCAGATCAAGAGCGACTGCTTGGCCTCGGCTAAAAGAAAGCGCTTTTGTCCGATTGCGAGCGGCGCGCACAGTCTCGTACCTCTGTTGCGTCTCGATCCGGAAGCGACGACATAGTGAAGACACTTACGGTTTCGTCGTCCGAATCGCGTCAAAGCGAACCGGTCTGCGCGCAAAGCGAACCTGTCTCAGGCGGCGTCCATCGAAAAATCCCGGACATTGGAAAATCGCCGGCTGAGACTGTGCCTGAAATCACGCCGTTGAGAACGGGATTTGCGACTCAGGAAAGTCTCTGAGCCGCCGCTCCTCGCGCAAATGCCCCGAAATCCCGGCCCTTTTTCCGAAGCACGCGTCCGGTCTCAACTTTCGAGAATGTCTGGCTGGGGCGGGAGGATTCGAACCTCCGTATGGCGGAATCAAAATCCGCTGCCTTACCACTTGGCGACGCCCCAATGCGCAGGTGAGGCGATAGCGCGCCCCGCCGCGACAATCAACTGCCGCGCGGCGCGGCGAAGCCGCTCACACGCGTTCCCCTCGACCCGTTCGCTGGGCCCCTCATTCCCGGCCGGCCAAAGGCCTGAACGGGAATCCGGAGCCGATTCATGAGCGCTGATTTTGCTCTGGTTTCCCGATCGCGCTGCGCGCGTCGGGAATGACGGGCGTGGTTTGGACGGCAAATTCGCTCACACGGCGATCGCGCCGGCGCTCGCCGCGGCGCGCCGCAGCGCGGCGATATTGTCGGCATAGCAGAGCTGCCCGCCGCGAAAAGCGGCCGAGCCCGCGACCAGAACATCCGCGCCGGCTTCGACGATCTGCGGCGCCGTCAGCGGCGTCACGCCGCCGTCGACCTCGAGGCGGATCGCGCGCCGTCCGATCATCTCGCGGATGGCGCGGATTTTGTCGAGCTGCGAGGGGATGAAGCTCTGGCCGCCAAAACCCGGATTGACGGTCATCGCCAGGATCAGATCGATATCGTCGAGCACATATTGCAGCGCGCTTTCATGCGTCGCCGGATTGAGCGACACGCCGGCCTTTTTGCCGAGCGCCCGGATCGCCTGCAGCGAGCGGTGGAGATGCGGACCGTTCTCGGCGTGGACGGTGATGACGTCGGCGCCCGCGTCGGCGAAAGCGGCGATATAGGGATCGGCCGGCGAAATCATCAGATGCACGTCGAGCGTGAGGGTCGTCACCGGCCGCAGCGCGGCGATGACGCCAGGCCCGAAGGTGATATTGGGCACGAAATGCCCGTCCATCACGTCGAGATGAATCCAGTCGGCGCCGGCGTCTGCCATCGCGCGCGTCTCCTCTCCCAGCCGCGCGAAGTCGGCCGAGAGAATCGAGGGGGCGATGACGACGCCGGTCATGACGCTACTCCGCCGCCTTCTTGCCGGCGAACTGCGGATCGAGCGCGCCGCTGGCGTAGCGCTTGGCCATTTCGGAGAGCGGGATCGGCTTGATTTTCGAGGCCTGGCCCGCCGTGCCGAACTCCTCGTAGCGCTGCTTGCAGACGGCGCGCATCGCCTCCATCGCCGGCTTCAAATATTTGCGCGGATCGAACTCGCCCTTGTTCTTGCCGAGAACGTCGCGGATCGCCGCGGTCATGGCGATGCGGTTGTCGGTGTCGATGTTGATCTTGCGCACGCCATATTTGATGCCGCGCTGGATCTCGGCGACCGGCACGCCCCAGGTCTGCGGCATCTCGCCGCCGGCGGCGTTGAAGGCGTCCTGCAAGTCCTGCGGCACCGACGACGAGCCATGCATCACGAGATGCGTGCTGGGCAGGCGGCGATGAATTTCCTCGACGACCTTCATCGCCAGGATGGCGCCGTCCGGCTTGCGGGAGAATTTATAGGCGCCGTGCGAGGTGCCCATGGCGATCGCGAGCGCGTCGACCTTGGTGCGGGCGACGAAATCCTCGGCCTGCGCCGGATCGGTCAGAAGTTGGTCGTGCGAGAGCTTGCCCTCGGCGCCGTGCCCGTCTTCCTTTTCGCCCGTGCCGCTCTCGAGCGAACCGAGCACGCCGAGTTCGCCTTCGACTGAGGCCCCAACCCAATGCGCCATGTCGACGACGCTGCGGGTGACGCGCACATTGTAGTCGTAATCGGCGGGCGTCTTGCCGTCGGCCTTCAGCGAACCGTCCATCATCACCGAGGTGAAGCCGAAGCGGATGGCGCTGGCGCAGGTCGCCTCGGCGTTGCCGTGGTCGAGATGCATGACGAGCGGCGTATCCGGCCAGA
>Ga0351910_1073_pt1 | contig 38377 bp, 44 predicted proteins | sample TotcelHT113001L5_FD_206860 | JGI IMG/M metagenome (GOLD analysis project Ga0351910, IMG submission 206860) | Enriched cells from coal bed in the Powder River Basin, Montana, United States - Total cells T11 rep1 HSBNCT.T11.300.1.L5 ...
CACCACCTCGGCTATTGGCTAAGAGCGGTTTCCAACGCTGTATCGCAAAATTTCGCCCGGCGAGTGGAAAAGGAAGGGGTCACCGTAGCGGAATGGGTATTTCTGAGAACGCTCTACGACGCCAACCGCATTGCGCCGTCAATGCTCGCGGAACGCATGGGCATGACCCGGGGGGCAATCTCGAAGCTCGCAGAGCGCCTCGACGAGAAGGGCCTTGTGGAGCATGAAGCAAATCCGACGGATCGGCGGGCTCAGGTGCTGGCTCTCACGCAAGCCGGCCGGGCGCTGGTCCCAGCGCTGGCGGCGATCGCGGATGCGAACGACGCCGCTTTCTTCAAGATGCTTGCGCCCGACGAGCAGCGCGCCTTGAGAGCGCTGCTCATGAAAATCGTATCCGAACGCAAACTGACGAAGGCGCCGATCGACTGACGTTGATCGGCGGAAGGACGCTATACACGGACGAGAAGGATGGCGCGATGCAAGCGCAGCGGATCTCTATTGCTCAAAACTGCCTGAATGCAGCCTACGATAAGACGATGGCGTTTCCCGATATCGTCGGAGCGCTGATACAAGCTGGGTTCGAGGGCTATTTCGTCGATTACCGCCGTAACGCCACGACCTATTTCCTGCCGGATGGGGATAGCGTCGTGCTCGAAAACCGCCCGTCGGACGGAGTGATTGCCGCGCAGTTCGACGGGGCGGGAGTTTCGGCTCAGGTCAAATGGGCGCAGACTAATCCGCTTGGCTACTCCTATGCCGCCTTCTGCAAGAATGTGAAGGCCTTGGGATGCGCGGGCTACATCGTGTCCTTCTCGGGCCGCCGCGTGCTCTACTTTGGCCGCACCGCTGAAACGCATGTGGAGCACTTCCCGCAGTAGAGCTCGAAAGCTTGTCGGGATGCGGCGGCGTTTCGGTTTCAGTGAGCGGCGCCGATCATGTCCCTCACACGTCCTTTAAAGCCATGTGAAGCTTTCGGATGCAGCGAGCGGAATTGAGCTCTGAATCGTCTCAAACTGGGGCGGCGCGCGGCGTCAGCCCGAGCCATCGTGAAACGCCGGGTAAAAAGCGCCGCGCGGTAGCTTCAAACCCGAGAACAAGGATGAGCGACACGCCGAGGGTAGGCAGAAAAACGCCTATCGCCAAAATCAGCAAGACGAGCGCAGGCGCCAGACGCGGCGGCGTTACGAGCGCCGGCGGGGCGCCCAATGCGCCTTTCGGGCGACGCCGCAGCCACATCAGGATCGACGTCACGACGAGCGTCAGAAAAGATAAAGCCGTGAAAAGGCCGAGCAGCTGATTTGCGACGCCGAACAGATGACCCTCATGCGCCGCGATTCCGACGCCGACGACTTTGTCGATGAGCGGCTTGCCAGAGAAGTCTTCGCGCTTGATCACATCAAAGCTTTTGGGCTCGATATGCAGGGTCTCCTGAAGAGGCCGATTTTGCGACTCTGAACGCACCAGCCAATTCGGGTTCTTGGGAGATGGCGGCGCCAGCGTCACAGGTTCTGCGAGACGGGCGTCTCGCGCGACCGCGGCGACCCTGTCGAATCCAACGATGCGCGAGGGCGAGCGCCCCTGCTTCATGGCGTGGTCTGCATGTCCTTCATGTCCTTCATGTCCTTCATGTCCTTCATGTCCTTCATGTCCTTCATGCGCGTCAGGCGCGCTCGACGCCTCGGCAAGCGCCTGAGGCGCGGCCTGATAGGCCGCCATACGCTGCGCCTTCGCCGAACTCGGCCCCGTGGTCCAGTCCATTTTGACCTGCTGCTGGGCCGTGATCCCCTTAGACCAGCGGAAGGCCTCGCCCCAGACCTTTGTCCAGGGCAATCCGGAGACGAGCAGAAACAATGCGAAGAACGAAACGTAGAGTCCCGTGACTGCGTGCAGATCGCGTAGGAACGCACGGCCCTTGCGCGGGTATAATACGCCGCCGATCCCAATCGAATTGCGCGGCCACCAAAGATAGAGCCCCGTCAATAGCATCACGATGGCCCAGGCCCCGGCAAGTTCTAGCGCGATCGCGCCCGCGTCGCCGAGGAGCATAGATCCATGAATGTCACGCAACAGCGTCGATAGACGCCATTTCTCGGCGTCGACCTTCAGAATTTCCAACGTATCCGGACGGACCAGCACGCGTTGCTCCTGGCCCTGCGCGTCGACCACACGCACGCGCGCGGCGTCAGTCGGGTCGTCGCGCAGTTCAAGGCCCTTAATGCGAGAATGCGGGACAGCGGCGAGAGCCGCTTCGACCTGATCATCGAGACTACGCGCCGGCGCAGAGAGGGGCATATGATTGTACGGCCGGTCGAAAAAGGCGTCGATCTGCGGCTTAAAAAGGTAAACCGACCCCGACAAAGCGAGGATGGTTACAAAGGGGTGCAGAAGAGCCCGGCGTAGAAATGCCAACGCCAGATCATCCGGTAGAACGCGGCCTGATCGAGCCTGTTCAATCCCATCTTTTCCCATGAACCGATTGTCGTCGACATGTTGGCCTCCTATACGCGTCGCGCGATTGGCGCTCTTGCGGCGCATACCGACGCCGCAGCGTTACAGAAACGTAGGCGTCGTCATGATGCAGGAACGCCGAGGCGGCAAGACACCTGCATCCCGGCATTCTAGTCATCATGTTGACTGCGTTGGACGCGTTGAGCGACAAAATATCCGGACTAAACGCTGGGGCTGCCGGTGGCGGAGGGATTGATGGTATGGGCTGAGTATAGTCGGAACTCGGCGCCCGCGTGGAATTTATACCGTGCGCGGGAGAGGCTACTTGCTTGCGGAGAAGGCATTATGAAATCATTGCCTCTCGCGCCGCGCGTTGTCGGATATCTCGCCACATGGGTTTTCGTAGAATCGCCGACGCGAAAAATCTTCCAGGGCAGGCCGTAGGTTTTGAACTTCACCAGATTTTTGGGTTAGTCGCTCGCGCGCGCCGAGACGAAGACGATGTTCCAACGACCCGGGCAGGTGGTGGCATCGCCTTGAAGCCTTTCATTTCGGCGAGACAATTCAGACACCAATAGGCCCAAACGCTTACAAGCGTCGCAAAGCAAAGAGCGCGCGGGCGTTCTACGGCGCCACGGCCGACGGCGGCGTGGTCACCCCGCTGCACTATCTGATCGGCGCTACCGGACGGGTCGACGCCATCGTCAACGGCAGACTGAACTTCGAAGAGCCGCGCCGTCTCGCCGCCTTCTGCGCCGACTGAAACGGCGCCGTTCGGCCTTGTCGCCAAAATGCATTATCTTGGCGCGAAGATTCGGCTCTGAAGCGCCGAGGAGATCCCATGCGAGAACTTGTCGCGTCGCCCGGCAACCCGATCCCCGAGGGCGCCGCCGTTTACTCCCTGAAGACGCGGGACGGCCGACGATTGCGCGCCGCCGCATTTCCCTGCAGCGGAAGTGCGCGCGGCACGGTGGCGCTGTTTCAGGGCCACAATGAATTCATCGAAAAATATTTCGAGACGATCGAGGAGTTGCGCAGTCGCCGCCTCGACGTGGTGGCGCTCGATTGGCGCGGCCAGGCCGGCTCGGAGCGCGAACTCGCCGACCCGCGCAAGGGCCATATTGACGACTTCTCGCAATATCAGCGCGATCTGGAGGTTTTCATTTCCCAGGTGTTGAGCGACCGGCCGCAGCCCTGGTTCGCCCTGGCCCATTCGATGGGCGCGGCCATCCTGCTGGACGCGGCGCATGCAGGAAAAACGCCGTTCCAGCGCTTCGTGCTGACCGCCCCCATGATTGATCTCGCCAATCTGCGCTTTCCACGCGCCTCACGCTGGCTCGCTGACACACTCGACATGGGCGGACTGGGCGGCATGTACATTCCGGGCGGAACCGGCGCCTCCTTTATCGAAAAGCCCTTCAACGGCAATCTCCTGACCACGGATCCGGTTCGCTTTGAACGAAACGCGGCGATCCTCAGGGCGGCGCCGCAACTCGCGATCGGCGATCCGACGATCGGCTGGGTCAACGCCGCCTTCCGTCTCATGAGGGGCTTCGAATCGCCCGACTATGCCCGAAGAATCCGGGCCACAATTCTGATGTTCGGCTGCGGGCGCGAGATGATCGTCTCCAACGCCGCCATCGAGCGTTTCGCTCAAAATCTCGACAGCGGCGTTCTCGCGATGGTCCCCGGCGCCAAGCATGAACTCATGATGGAGCGCGACGAGTTTCGCAGTCAGTTCTGGCGCGGCTTTGACGCTTTTATTCCGGGCGAAGCGCGCGTTTCCTAGAGCGCGTGATCGCCGAGCAGCTTCAACGCCTGTTCGTGCAGCGCCGGGTCGCCCGCGGCGACGATGGCGCCGCCCAGCGCCGCCGCGCCGCCGTTCCAATTGGTGACGACGCCCCCCGCGCCCTCGATGATCGGAATCAGCGCGACGATGTCGTAGGGCTGCAAATTCGTCTCGATGACGAGGTCGACATGGCCGGCCGCAAGCGCGCAATAGGCGTAGCAGTCGCCGCCGTAGCGGGAAAGCCGCGCCCCGCGCTCAACGCGGTGAAAATGCTCGCGCAGCGCCGGGTCGATCAGCAGCGGCGAGGTCGTCATCAGCGTCGCCTGCGCGAGCTCTGGACAGTGGCGCGTGGCGATCCTACGCGTCTCAAGAACGCCGCGCGCGCCCTCCGGCCCGCGCGCCGGCCCGCGCCAATAGGCGGCCTCGCCGTCGCCGAAGAACCGCTCTCGGGTGAACGGCTGGCTCATCAGGCCATAGCAGGGACGCCCGCGATGCGTGAGGCCGATCAGCGTGCCCCACAGCGGCAGGCCGCAGATGAAGCTCTTAGTGCCGTCGATCGGATCGAGCACCCAGACATATTCGGCGTTCTCGCGTAAATGTCCGAATTCTTCGCCATAGACGCCATGATCGGGAAAGGTCGCCTCGATCAGCCGCCGCATGGCGAGTTCGGCGCCGCGGTCGGCTTCCGTGACGGGATCGAACGCGCCGCCATGCGCCTTGTCGTCGGCGGCGAGCGCGGTCCTGAAAAAAGGCATGATGGCTTCCGCCGAAACGTCGGCGAGGCGCTCAACGAACTTATCGAAATCAACGGCGGTCATGCCAGCTCCCAGCGGGGCGCATCGAGCGCCCGGCTATTCGGCCGCCGCCCGCCGCTCGCCGCCCAAAATCTCGGTCAAGTCTTCATGGCGCGCCACCACCGCCATGACGTCCGCAAGATCGCGGGCGACGGCGTCGAAGCGCTCGTTCTTCTGGAGCGTAGACTCGTCCATGTAAAGACCACGCGACACTTCGATCTGCAGGGCATGCCAGCCCCCGGCGGGCTTGCCGTAATGCTCGGTGATGAAACCGCCCGCGTAGGGCCGATTGCGCATGACGTGATAGCCGCGTCCGCGCAACCGATCCTCGACAATATCGACGAGTCCGGTGGAGGCGCTGGCGCCGTAGCGGTCGCCGATGACGAAGTCGATGCGCCGCTTGTCGCCCCGCGTCGAAAGCAAAGGGTCGCGCGCGCCGGTCGAAGGCATCGAATGGCAATCAATCAGCACGGCGACGCCGAAATGCGCCGCGGCGCGCTCCATCAGGCCGCGCAAGGCCGCATGGTACGGCTTGTAGAGGCTGTCGATGCGCCGCAAGCCCTCCTCGAGCGTGAGGCGGCTTGCATAGATCTCGCGCGCGTCGGCGACCACGCGCGGGATCGTGCCCAGTCCCGCCGCGACGCGCAGCGAGCGCGTATTGGCGAAGGACGGCAAAGCGCCGTCGAAGAGCTTGGGGTCGAGTTCGTAGGGTTCGCGATTGAGATCGAGATAGGCGCGGGGAAAGCGCGCCCGCAGCAGAGGCGCTCCCAGGGATGACGCCGAGGCGAAGAGATCGTCGACATAGGCGTCTTCCGAACGGCGCAGCGTCGCCGCGTCGAGCGGCGTCGCGGCGAGAAAGCGCGCAGGATAGATCCGCCCCGAATGCGGTGAGGAAAAGACCAGCGGCGAGATGAGCGCATCCGGCTCGATGATGTCGAAGGCGCGTTCAAATTCCGGTTCGCAGCAGGGCGTCGCCGTCAAATTGGTTTCGCGCCACTCGCGCATGCCGTCGTTCATTCGTTTTTCTCATTTCCGCGCCGCGACCACCGCTGCAGATGAGCGCCGGCGTGACGGATCAGCTCAAAAAGGACGGTGCGTCGCGCTATACTGGGCGCTAAGTTAACGCGGCGCCACCCCGGTTTCACCTGAAATTTACGAAGCTCGGGCGATATGGCTAAAAACCCGCGAGGATGGCGATGAACGATAGACCGACCGCAAGAATTCTGCTTGCGGAAGACGACAACGACATGCGGCGCTTCCTGGTCAAGGCTTTGCAGCAGGCCGGCTTTTCCGTCACGTCATTCGACAACGGGCTTTCTGCCTACGATCAGCTTCGGGTCGAACCCTTCGAACTCCTGCTGACCGACATCGTCATGCCCGAGATGGACGGAATCGAACTCGCCCGCCGCGCGACCGAGCTCGATCCCGACATCAGGGTCATGTTCATCACCGGCTTCGCCGCCGTGGCGCTCAACCCAGACAGTCACGCGCCGCGACAGGCGAAAATCCTCTCCAAGCCGTTCCATCTGCGGGATTTGGTCACCGAGGTGCACAGAATGCTTGCGGCCTGAGCGCTTTAGATCCCGCTGCATCCGGGCTTTATCGCCCGATGCAGATCACGCGGCGCGCTCTAGGCGCAGGCTTCGCAGATCGCGGCGACATGGCGATCGTCCGTCCCGCAACATCCGCCCAGGATGCGCAAGCCGGGATATGTCTCGCGCAATCTTCGATATCTGCGGCCGAGATCAATGGGATCGCCGGAGTCGAGCGTCTCCGATTCGTCCAGCTCGGCGTGGCTTTTCGTCGAAGCGTTGGCCTTGACGCCAAGCAGCCGACTTATCCAAGGCGCGTCCGCGGAGAGCGCCTGCTCGAAATGCGTCGGATGGGCGCAGTTGATCATGAAATAGGCAGGCGCTGCGTCGGTTTCGCGATCCACCGTCTCGACCGCGTCGCGCAAGCTCCGCCCGCCGATAAGTTTGCCGTCGGTCTCCACCGTGAAGGAAATTGAGCAGGGCATGGCGAGCGCGCGGGCGGCGCGGGCGATCCCGATCGCCTCCTCGACATAATTCAGCGTGTAGGCCGCGACCATGTCGGCGGCCGTTTGGGCGAAGGAGGCGATCTGCGGCGCGTGATAGTCTTCCGCTTCCTTGGCGCTCATGCGCCCCGCGGCGTAGCCGTCGCCGCGCGGCCCGATCACGCCGGCGACGACGATCGGCGTTTGAGCCGTCTGCCAAGACCGCCGAAGTTCGTCGAGCAGCGCGATCGATGCTTCATTGATGCGCTTCAACCCTGCCGCGTCATAGCCAAGCTTCGCGCCCCAGTCGGGATTTGCGCGCCAGGTCGGACTGTCCAGAATCAAGCCGCGTCCGTGGCGCCGCGCGATCGCGAGGTAGCGCTCGTAATAGGCGCGGAGTCGCGCCTGGCCCTCCTCACTGTCGAGCAGGACAAACGACGCGAAATGCGGCAACTCGACGCCTTCATGAAAGATAAGCGTCGTCTCCATGCCCCCGTCGCTGACGAAGAGACCAGGCTTCAGCTGCGGCAGATCGGCTCGGTATCCGGTCATTATCTCTATTCCTCGCCTGTGGCGCCCGGCGGTAAGGGGCCAACTTGCCCATTTGCCCGCAGTGCGTTATCAGCGCCAGCAAATTCGCTTGTTTCGAACGGCCGACCCCGCGCCGCCGCGGCGTGGGTCTTCAGTCGTTTCCATCGCAAAAAGGATGCATCGTTATGAAAAAGGACATCCACCCCGGATATCACATGATCAAGGTCGTGATGACCGACGGCACGGAATTTACGACCCGTTCCACCTGGGGTAAGGCGGGGGACACGATGCAGCTCGACATCGACCCGAAGACGCACCCGGCCTGGACGGGCGGATCGACGCAACTGCTCGACCGCGGCGGACGCTTGTCGCGCTTCAACTCCCGCTTCGGAAATCTCTCTTTCGGCAAGAAATAAAGAGAAGGCGGCGGTTCACGCCGCCGCCTTCAGTTGGTTCGCCTGAAGGATATTACTGGGCGAAAGCGGCCCGCAGTCTCGCGATCTGCGCTTCGACCGGACTGGACGTTGGCGCCGGCGCGGCGAGCGCTGGCTCGAGCGCATGGATCAGCCGGTCAAGGTGGATAATCCGCGCCTGCAGGCGCAGCGACTGCAGCGACAGCTCGCGCAGGCGGAGCGGAAGGCGCTGGAAGAGGTCGGGGGCCGAGGCGAGCTCCTGCTCACGAAGCTTGACGCGGTGCCGGTTGCTCGCCGCCTGATGGCGCGTCAGCTCTCCCTGATTCACCGCGCGCTGGAGCAACAGCCAGGACGCAATCTGCATCAGCCTTGTCGTCAACCGCATGCTTTCAGCCGCATAGGCGAGAGCTTCGGTCCGCGGCAGCGCCTTCGCGTCGAAACGTCCGTCGCCGTCGAGATAGGCGGCCGCCTCCTCCACGAGACTCATTCCTTCGCGAAACAGAGCGCAAAAGCCCTCGGATCCCGCCAGTCTCTCGATGAAAGAAACCGGCTGCTTCTCCCCCACGCTGCCTTTGACTCGAGCCATACGAACGTTCACGCAAATTGGACGCGGTTGCGTCTCCGATGGCTTGAACTGTATCGCAGAGGACCGAGGGGCGCGCGCTTAGCCTTTCCTTAACCTTAACGGGCCGGCGCGGCGCCGGACGCAAAAAGAGAGCCGCGACGGCGGCTCTCAAGGCTTCTTGACAGGGAGGCATCAAGGACGAGTGGAGAAGAAGCCACTCGGACGTCCCACTGAAGGGACGCTTTCAGGCTGCATGATAATCCTTAATTTAAGGTTAACGCGCCAAACTGCTCCTGTGTAGAGCGTTTTTGGCCGATGGAGGCGAAGCGGGCGGCAAAAGAGCTTCCCTTGCGGGGGGCCGGTTAGCGCCGCTCGCCAGCATCGGCGACAAAAAGAAACGCCGACCCAATTACCGGACAACGCGCCAGTTCAACCCAACGTTCTGTCAATCAAGCCGAAAAAGGGACTGGCTCCAGGGCGAAAACTGGCGCATTTGAACAAGCCTCCGCGTGCGTCCTCGGGCGCTCGCCGCGCTCGAAAAGCGTTGAACCTCCCACAACCCTCCCCCTAGGCTCTCCTTAAATGATTCGCTCCGCCTTGATGAATGTGATGACCGCCGCCGCGCTGAAAGCTGGACGTGGCCTTAAACGCGATTTCGGGGAGGTGGAGAACCTCCAAGTATCGGTGAAGGGTCCGGGCGATTTCGTTAGCGCGGCCGACAAACGCGCCGAGAAGACTCTCTTCGACGAGCTGTCGAAGGCGCGCCCGGGCTATGGCTTCATTCTGGAGGAAGGCGGCGTCGTCGAAGGCGCCGACAAGAGCCATCGCTGGATTATCGACCCGCTCGACGGCACCTCGAATTTCCTCCATGGCGTTCCGGTCTTCGCCATCTCTATCGGCCTGGAGCGCGAGGACCGTCTCGTCGCCGGCCTCGTCTATAATCCAGCCACAGACGACATGTTCGTCGCTGAGCTGGGCCAAGGCGCCTATTTCAACAATCGCCGCATGCGCGTCGCGGCGCGGCGGTCGCTCGGCGAGTCCATGGTGGCCTGCGGAATTCCGCCGCTGGCGCGGGTCCGCGATCACGAATCCTTCAAGCGCGAGCTTGCAGCCGGCATGGGAAAAATCGCCAACATTCGCCGCTTGGGCGCCGCCGCGCTCGATCTCGCGATGGTCGCCTGCGGGCGTTTCGACGGCTATTGGGAGCGCGGCATCAGCTCCTGGGATGTGGCGGCGGGAATCGTGCTCGTGCGCGAAGCCGGCGGCTTCGTCAGCGACTTTTCAGGCGGCCCGGACATGCTTGGCAAGGGCGAGATCTGCGCAGGCAATGAGGCGATTCACCGCCAGCTGCTCGATCTGATGAGGAAGGCGTGAACGCCCCGACCGCACAGGCGTCGTTGAATCTGCGTTCGCGCGTCGACGACGACTGGCCCTTCATTCTCAACGTCTGGGTCGCTTCCTGGCAGGCCACCTACCCCGAAATCGACTTCGAGGCGCGCCGCGACTGGCTCCTACGCCGTATTCGGGAATTGGAGGCGACCGGATCTGTGACGCTCTGCCTGTTTGACGCTCAGTCGACGCTTGCAGGCTTCGTCGTGATCAATCCGGCGGACGGCTGGCTCGATCAGATTTGCGTCGCGCCGGATCGATTCGGCGCAGGCCTCGGCGCGTCGCTGTTGTCGGCGGCGCGAAACGTCTCGCCAAGGCTTATCCGGCTGGACGTCAATGCGGACAACGCTCGCGCCATCCATTTTTACGAACGCGACGGATTTTCGCGCGTCGGGCGCGGCGCGAACACATTGTCCGGTCGCGAAACGGTCATGATGGAATGGCGGCCGCAGGGAGAATAACAATTCCTCGCCTGCCGGGTTTTCATCGGGCGTTCGCTCCTATAATATTATTCGCGCATTCGAGTTTCGGCCGAACGATCTTGCTCTCTCGTCTCAAGACGCGCGGCGCCTGACCTTTCCCAAGCTTCGATTGACTGAGAAGAACGCAGCGATCCGCAGCGTTCCCGCTATTTTGAAAGGAAAAGCCATGCCGACAGGCGCCGTAAAGTGGTTCAATGCACAAAAGGGCTTCGGATTCATTCAGCCGGACGCCGGCGGCCAGGACGTCTTCGTTCATATCAGCGCCGTCGAGCGTGCAGGCCTGGACAGCCTCGCTGAAGGCCAGAAGGTTTCCTACGAACTTGTCGTGGACAAGCGTAGCGGCAGGTCGTCCGCCGATAAGCTGCAGCTGCAGGACTAGACGTCGCCGTCTTGGCGCTGCTCGCCCAGATGTGCGATGCGGATCATGTTTGTCGCGCCCGGCGTGCCGAAAGGCATGCCGGCGACGATGATGACCCGGTCGCCAGGGCCGCCGAACCCCTCGCTCTCCGAATATTCGCAGGCGCGGCCCACCATATCTTCAATGTCGACCGCGTCGCGCGTCTCCAGCGCGTGCACGCCCCAGACAAGCGCCAGGCGACGCGCCGTGTCGCGCTTCGGCGTCAGCGCGAGAATCGGCGACTGCGGCCGTTCGCGGGCGATACGCAGCGCCGTCGTGCCGGATGACGTCCAGGCGATGATCGCCTTCGAATGAAGCGTTTGCGCCACGTCGCGGGCGGCGACGGCGATGGCGTCGGCTGAGGTCGGATTGGGCAATTCGCCGCGCTGCGCATTGATGATCGAGCGGTAGATCGCGTCCGTTTCGACCTCTTCCGCGATTCGGCTCATCGTGGCGACGGCTTCGTGCGGATATTGCCCCGCTGCGCTTTCGGCGGAGAGCATGACGGCGTCCGCGCCTTCAAAGACGGCGGTGGCCACGTCAGACACTTCGGCGCGCGTCGGCAATGGCGACAGGATCATCGACTCGAGCATCTGCGTCGCGATGACGACCGGTTTGCCCAGTCGTCGCGCCGAACGGTTGATGCGTTTTTGAAGTCCAGGGACCCGCTCGAGCGGCACTTCGACCCCAAGGTCGCCGCGCGCCACCATCAGCGCGTCGGAAACCTCGATCACCTCCTCGAGCCGCGAAATCGCTTGAGGCTTCTCGATCTTCGCCATGACCATCACCCGGCCTTGCGTGATCTGCTTCACTTCAAGGACGTCTTCGGGACGTTGGACGAAGGAGATCGCAACCCAGTCGACGCGCTCTTTGAGCGCGGCGTCGAGATCGGCGCGATCCTTGTTGGTCATCGAGGTGATCGGAATTTCGGTGTCGGGCAGGCTGACGCCCTTGCGGTTCGAGAGGCGCCCGGCGACGTCGACGACGGCGTGCGCCCGCTCCGGAGACGTTTCCACGACATGCAGCCGCACCCGGCCATCGTCGATGAGAATCGAATCATTGACCTTGAGCGCCGCTAAAATCTCGGGATGCGGCAAGCGCACGCGCGTGGCGTCGCCGGGTTTGGGATCGCTGTCGAAGACGAAGACGTCGCCCTTGCGCAGATGCACCGAGCCTTCCTCGAAGGCGCCGATGCGCAGCTTCGGGCCCTGGAGATCGACGAGCACGGCGATCGCGCGCGAGATATCGTTCTCAATTTCGCGGATGATCCGAACATAGCTGGCGAGGCCGGCATGATCCGTGTGGCTCATGTTGATGCGGAAGACGTCGGCGCCGGCGCGCACGAGCCCCGCGATGACCGCTTTGTCGACCGTCGCCGGACCAAGCGTTGCGATAATTTTGACGCGCCGCGACCTTCTCATGATGAAGCCGTTCCTGAATGAGTCATTATTGCGCGGGCGCGGCGTTGGGGTCCGTGAGCTGAACCGTCCAGCTCTTCGCGTCCCGTCCCGTGTCGATTTCGAAAAATCCGGTTCGATCAAAACCGCGCGCGAAACAGTCCTCTCGGCCGTCGATGCGGAATTCCCGATCACGCGTGCACATGAACGCTTTGCCCTTCCATTCGCCGCCGCGCTCGTCCATCGCGTAGACATAGTAATATTGGGCGGCGAGCGGACCGCGCAGAAGCGTCTCGCAAACGCTCGGCCGAAGGTTCCACCAACCCTCCGACAACCAGTTGCGCCCGTCGGTATAAGCGATGGCGACGCTGACGCGCGCGCTCGTGTTGTTGCACAGACGAAAATCCGCTCGGGCCGGCCCGGCGGCGCAAAACGTTAGAGCGGCAACAAGAACAGCGCGTCGAATCATATCTTTAGCGATGCCTGAAGGGGGCTGAAGATAACTCGCTGACGCACGCGAAAGCGGCGCAGCGGGCGGTCCTGCAAACCATGCTTGCGAGTCTTTGTCCACCCCGCGAGCTCGGAGTCTCGCCGCGCCGCCTGTCCTACGACGCTCCCTACCCTGCAGTCCGCCGGAACAAAGCAATCGGGCTATTGTTTAGGACCCGTACGCGCTTGCGTCGTCGGGAGGCAGGAAAATGGAAAAGTCTGAAGTCATCACCACGTTGAATGAACTTGCCGAAATCAGTCGCGACGGCGAGCAAGGGTTTTTGGCCGCGGCTGAAGACGTCGAAAATCCCACTCTAAAGACCGTGTTTCGAACGGCGGCCGCGCGCTGCGCTGAAGGCGCCAAGGAGCTCGAATCGAAGATCGTCAGCTTGGGCGGCGAGCCCTCGAAAAGCGGCTCCATGACCGGCGCGATGCACCGGGCTTGGACAAATCTGAAGGCCGCCCTGACAAGCCGCTCGGAACAGGCGGTGCTGGAGGAGGTCGAGCGCGGCGAAGACGCCGCCAAGGACGCCTATCAGCAGGCCATCGCGCAGCCTCTGCCTCCGGAGATCAGATCGATGGTCCAGCGCCAGTATCAGGGCGTGAAGGAAAACCACGACCGCGTACGCAGCCTGCGCGACGCCGCGTAACGATCGTTCTTGGAAGTAAGTGACGCGGGCGCGTCACTTACTTTCTTGTAGCGCCCGCGCGGCGCGAAGCGCGAAATAGGTCAGAACGCCTGAGGCGCCGGCCCGCTTAAAGGCGAGCAGACTTTCGAGCATGGCGCGTTCGCCATCAATCCAGCCGTTTTGCGCAGCCGCGGTAATCATCGCGTATTCGCCCGACACCTGATAGGCGAATGTAGGCGCGCGGTAGACGTCGACGACGCGTCGCACGATGTCGAGATACGGCATTCCAGGCTTCACCATCACCATATCGGCGCCCTGCTCAAGGTCGAGACCCACTTCGCGCAGCGCTTCGTCCGAATTGGCGGGGTCCATCTGATAGGTCCGCTTGTCCCCTCGCAGCGTCTTGCTCGTGCCGATCGCGTCGCGGAACGGCCCGTAAAACGCCGACGCATATTTCGCGGCGTAGCTCATGATCTGAACATTCTCGAAACCCTCCGCGTCGAGCGCGTTGCGGATCGCTTCCACGCGTCCGTCCATCATGTCCGAGGGCGCGATGATGTCCGCGCCTGCGTGCGCTTGGGTGACCGCCTGCCGCGCCAGCACGGCGACGGTCGCGTCGTTGACAATCTCGTCGCCGACGAGAAGGCCGTCATGCCCGTGGCTCGTGTACGGATCGAGAGCGACGTCGGTAATGATGCCGATGCCGGGTACGGCGGCCTTGATCGCTTGGCAGGCGCGGCAGACGAGATTCTCGGGATCGAGCGCCGCGCTCGCGATCTCGTCGCGCAAGTCCGGATCTGTGTAGGGGAAGAGCGCAACAGCGGGCACGCCGAGCGCAGCCGCCTGTGCGACGGCTTCAACCGCCGCGTCGACCGAGTGCCGGAACACGCCCGGCATCGAGGATACGGGCTCGCGTCGATCCGAACCGTCGATCAAGAAGAGGGGCCAGATGAGGTCCGAGACCTCAAGCGCGTTTTCCCTGACGAGACGACGCGCCCATTCGCTCTTCCGATTCCGACGAGGGCGCTGTAGCAGGCTCAGCCGCGCTGCTGCTTCGACGGGCTTTCGTGCATCGTTCATGGCGCCTCCGTTCTCTGGGCTCGATGACATACGCCCTTCCCCGGTCATCGCTGTCATCCGCTTTCGAGGGGAACGGACTTCAGGCTATAGAGGATGGACGGCCATTGTGCTTGCGCGAGGAAAAAACATTGAAAATCGGCTCGCGCAACTGTTCTCTGAGCCGCTTGGCGCGCGCTTTGGCGATCGCCGCCGGCGCGCTTCTCGCTGCGAGCGCATCACTTGCACAGATCAAGCCGGCGACGCCAACGCCGCCGACTCGAGCGCGCTCTGGCCCGGCGCAGCAAAAGCAAAGACCTCCCGCGCCTCAACAGGACGTGGGGCGACCGGCGGCGGGCCAGCCCCGCGCAACGCGATCTCAGACTGTTGTGCCGCTAACGCCGAGCGCGAAGCCCGCTCCGCAAACTCCGCGGCCGCCGGGCGTCGATGCGCTTTCGCCGCCGCAAGCGCCGCCTGCGGTCGATACAAGCCGGCCCCCGCCGACTCTTCCCCGCGCGCCGCGCGAGAAGATGCGGGCCTGCGCCGAGGAATGGGACAAGATGAAGCGCGAGTCGAAAGACGGTTTGCCGATGTGGCGTGATTTCGCGACGCAATGCCTGACGCGCTAGGCGCCTCTAACGGCTGACACGCGCCGGACGCGTCGCGCGCGCCGAAAATGCGGTGAGCTTTGAATGCTATCGCCCGGGATGCGTCTCACTGGACGCGCGCCCCCGGGCGATGAGTGCGTGAAGCGCTGCCGCAGTGACGCGAAAGAACGATCGCGCATGCGAGGCGCTTCGGCTTACGCGGTCACTGGCGCAGCTGGCGGGGTTGGCGTTTTCGCCTTGCGCGGCGTGCGCTTCTTCGCGGTAGCCTTGCGCGTGCTCTTCTTGGCGCTGGCCTTCTTCACAGCGCCGCGCTTTTTCGTCGCCACCTTGCGGACGCCCTTGCGGGCCGTCTTTTTCGCAGCGGTTTTTCGCGTAGCCTTGCGGGCGCCCTTCTTGGCCGTCGACTTCTTCGTCGCAGCCTTCCTTGCGGTTTTACGCGCACCTTTCTTCGCCGCAGCCTTCTTGGCCGGCTTACGCTTCATTGTAGCTCTCGCCATAATAAGTCCCCTTGATCCGAATTGCCGGAACTATGGTCCACCGACAATACGCGCAAATAGCGTAACGCGGTTAAGCAGTCGTTCAAGTGCTGCGCGGGCAGAAGTGATCAACGCAACGCATGACGAGGCATGTTGAGCGCTGTCGCGCGACAAGCAAAATGATCGCGACGCTGCTTTGCAAACGCTTCGGCGAGACTATCGCGACAGGTTTGCGCCACGCGTTTTATTAACGACGATCCGCGCGCGGATTCGGTTCGCGACATCCGCTCCGAGAAGGCCTCCAGACGTGCGGACGCACGCTTTGGCGCAAGTCGCGCCTGCTGTTCAATTACTTGATTTGCTTTCGTATCCGCGAACAGTTGCGACGCGCGCACTCTGCCCGAGATCGTCCGTGGCGCGATCTATCGGAACACGATGAAAAACTGCGGAACGCGCCTGTGCCGGTCGCGCGACTCGACGCCGGCGGAGAGACGGAGGATGCGGAGCGGCGCCGACCTCGCGCGCCTCGAAGGCGCGCGCGAGGCCGCGCATTCGGAGAGAAAAAAAAATTGTGGTCAGCGCGGTCGGATCAAAAAAAAATGGCGCGCGACAGCTCCGCTGGGAGAAGAATCGCGCAGCGCGTGTCGTGAACTGATTCGTTTTTTCGACGAACGGGCGTGCGTCAGACGCCCAACTTGCGCTTGAGCAGCTCGTTCACCGACTGCGGATTCGCCTTGCCGCCCGTCTGCTTCATCACCTGTCCGACGAACCAGCCGAGCATCGTCGGCTTCGCCTTCGCCTGCTCTACCTTGTCGGGATTGGCGGCGATGACGGCGTCGACGGCGGCTTCAATGGCGCCCGTGTCGGTCACCTGCTTCATGCCGCGCGCTTCGACGATCGCTTTGGGGTCGCCGCCTTCCGTCCAGACGATCTCGAAAAGATCCTTGGCGATCTTGCCCGAAATAACATTCTGCGAGATGAGGTCGATGATCGCGCCCAAAGCCTGCGACGACACTGGCGAGCGCGCGACGTCGAGCCCCTCCTTGTTCAGACGGCCGAACAACTCGTTGATCACCCAGTTGGCCGCAAGCTTGGCGTCGCGTCCCTTCGCCGTCTCCTCGAAATAGTCGGCGGCCGCCCGCTCCATCACAAGCACGCCGGCGTCGTATGGCGGCAGGCCGTATTGCTGGATAAAGCGCGCGCGCTTCGCGTCGGGCAGCTCCGGCAACTGCGCCCTTAGCGCGTCGACATATGGCTGGTCGAACTCGAGCGGCAGCAGATCCGGATCGGGAAAGTACCGATAATCATGCGCTTCCTCCTTGGAGCGCATCGCGCGCGTCTCTCCCCTCCCTGGATCGAAGAGCCGCGTCTCCTGGGCGATCGCGCCGCCATCTTCGAGAATGCCGATCTGTCGACGCGCCTCGACGTCGACCGCCTGGCCAATGAAGCGAATGGAGTTGACGTTCTTGATTTCGCAGCGCGTACCGAGCGGCGCGCCGGGGCGGCGCACGGAGACATTGACGTCGGCGCGCAGCGAACCCTCTTCCATGTTGCCGTCGCAGGAGCCGATGTAGCGCAAGATCGTCCGCAACTTCGAAACATAGGCGCGCGCCTCCTCAGCCGAGCGCAGGTCGGGCTTGGAGACGATTTCCATGAGCGCGACGCCGCTGCGATTGAGATCGACGTGGCTTTCGGTCGCCGAAAGATCATGCAGCGACTTGCCGGCGTCCTGCTCGAGATGCAGACGCTCGATGCCCACGGTGATGCGCTCGCTCGGCGACACGTCGACGATCACGGCGCCTTCGCCGACGATCGGATGCTTGTACTGAGAGATCTGGTAGCCCTGCGGCAGGTCGGGATAGAAATAGTTCTTGCGGTCGAAAACCGAACGCAGGTTGATCTTGGCCTCTAAGCCGAGACCTGTGCGGATCGCCTGTTTGACGCATTCCTCGTTGATGACCGGCAGCATGCCCGGCATGGCCGCATCGACCAGGGAGACGTGATCGTTCGGCGCGCCGCCATACTCCGCGGAAGCGCCGGAGAAGAGCTTGGCGTTGCTCGTCACTTGCGCATGTATCTCCATGCCGATCACGACTTCCCAGTCGCCGGTTGCGCCGCTGATGAGCTTGTTGGGGGCCGCCTGTGTCGTCATTATCCGCCTCGCTAAACTTGCGCCTTACATATAAACCACGCTTCGCAAGAGCGGAACGGCCGGCGCGAAGCAGAGGGAAGCGGCGAGATGGCCCCGGAACGGAATTCTGAGGACAGCCGCCGAAAAGGCCTCATCGCCCGCATGCGCGGCGCACCCCGCTATGTGGGCGTTCCGTTAGGCGTCGGCCTGATCCTCGGCGGAACCATTCTCGCGCCGCTTCCCGTCTTCGGGGTGTGGATGTTTCCTTTGGGCCTTGCGATCCTCGCCCCGCACTCGCCCCACGCGCACAGGCTGTCGCGGCGTTTTCATCGGTGGTCGTTAAGGGTCCTGCGCTGGTCGATCCGCAACGGTTTCGTCCGCGTCAAGATCAAGACGCCCAGTGGCGATCATAAAGACCCATCGCGCTCCGCCGATTCTTGAGAGACGCCCTTTAGCGCGCGAGCGCCCATCAGCCGCTCTTCGTGCTGGATCGACCAGTCGATCAGCGCGCGCCACAGGGTCATCGCGACCTCGACCGACAGTCCCTCGCGACGCGCGGCGCCAAGCACATGCGCCAATACTTCGTCGACGCGCTCGGGGACATTGGCCGGAATTCCCAGCGCGGGTTTGATCCTTGCGGCCCGCTCGATCTGTTGCTGGCGCTTTGCGAGCAGCGCCACAAGCTCTTCGTCCAGCTCGTCGATCAAACGACGCACGTCGGACATTTCGTCCTGCAGCGCTTGTTGCGGGCGTTCAGCAATGTCCTTTTCAGCGCTCGGCGTCGTCATCATCAGCCCTCGCGCCACCATGGCTGCGGAAGTTCGATCTTCGGCGCCGCCCGTTCGATCGCCGCGGCGAGAGAGAACAGCGTCTCTTCGTCGAATGCTTTGCCGATGAGCTGCAACCCCAGCGGCAAGCCGTTCGCCGCGAGGCCGCCCGGAACGGCGACGCCGGGAAGACCGGCCATGTTCACTGTAACGGTGAACACGTCGTTGAGATACATTTCTACGGGATCGGCCGAGCCCTTCTCTCCTTGCGCGAAGGCGGTCGAAGGCGTCGCCGGCGTCAGGACGGCGTCGACGCCGGACGCGAAGGCTTCGTCAAAGTCGCGCTTGATCAGGCTGCGGACTTTCTGCGCACGGACATAATAAGCGTCGTAATAGCCGGCGGAGAGCACATAAGTGCCGATCATGATGCGCCGCCGCACCTCCGGACCAAAGCCCGCTGCGCGCGTCTTCTCATACATTTCGCTGACGTCGCGGCCCTGCTCACGACACCCGTACCGCACGCCGTCGTAGCGCGCGAGATTGGACGAGGCTTCAGCCGGCGCGATAATGTAATATGTCGGCAAGGCGTAGCGCGTATGCGGCAGGGAGATTTCGACGATCTCCGCGCCCGCGTCCTTCAGCCAAGCGGCGCCTCTATCCCATAAAGCGGCGATCTCCGCCGACATTCCGTCGATGCGATATTCCTTCGGCACGCCGATGCGGCGTCCCTTCACGGAGGCGCCGACGGCGGCTTCGTAGTCCGGCACAGGCGCGTCGACGCTGGTCGTGTCTTTCGGATCGTGGCCGGCCATCGACCTGAGCATGATCGCTGCGTCGCGCACGGTGCGCGTGATCGGACCCGCCTGATCCAGCGACGAGGCGAAGGCGACGATGCCCCAGCGCGAGCAGCGGCCGTAGGTCGGCTTGATGCCGACAGTGCCGGTGAAGGCGGCGGGCTGACGAATCGAGCCGCCTGTATCTGTCGCCGTGGCGCCAAGGCAAAGACGTGCGGCCACCGCCGACGACGAGCCCCCCCGAAGAACCGCCCGGCACGATCTTGGCGTCGGGATCCGCGGCGCGGCGCCACGGCGAAACAACGGGGCCAAAGGCGCTCGTTTCATTCGACGATCCCATCGCGAATTCGTCGAGATTGAGCTTGCCGAGCGTGGCCGCGCCGTCACGCAGCAAATTCGCCGAGACTGTCGATTCATATGTCGGCGTGAAGTCATCGAGAATTCGACTCCCCGCCGTCGTGCGCACGCCTTTGGAGCAATAGAGATCCTTTATGCCGAGCGGCAGACCTTCAAGCGGTCGCGCATCGCCGCGCGCAATGCGCGCGTCGCTCTCTTGCGCCTGCGCCAGCGCGAACTCCGGCGTCTCCGTGATGAAGCAATTGAGCGCGCGCGATTTGCTGATAGCGTCGATATGCGCCTGCGCCAGTTCAACGGCGGAAAGCTGTTTGGATTTGAGCGCGTCGCGCGCCTCGGCCAATGAAAGATGCGTGGGGTCGGACATTTGTCCCTTTATATCTGAGGCCGCCGCATGCGCGGCGCCGGCGCGACAAGCGCTATTCGATCACCTTGGGCACGACGAAATAATGATCCTCCCGCAAAGGCGCGTTGGCGAGAATCTCATCGGCGATGCCGCCGTCGGTCACGACGTCGGCGCGCTTCTTCATTTGCATCGGCAAGGCGGAGGTCAACGGCTCAACGCCCTCGACATCGACTTCGCTCAGCGTCTCCACGAAAGCCAGGATGGCGTTGAGTTCGCCGCGCAGGCGCTCGACCTCGCTGTCTTCGATGGCGATACGCGAGAGATGGGCGATCCGGCGGACGGTCGCGGAATCTACGGACATCTAGGGCTCCGCAAGAAAGGTCTCGAAGGGGCGCTATAGCGCTTGGCCTTTCGCGGCGCAATGTTGCGAAGCGGATCGCAGTGGCAAAAAGCCGAAGCGCGGAGCCCGCTGAGTTTGCGGAAATGCGGCGGCGTGTTAGCGAAATCGCGGTGAACAAGCGCGCGACGACCCTTGAAGAACTGGTGGCTCTTCTGCCGCCTAAGGGCCGGCTGATGGGATTGGATCTCGGGACCAAAACCATCGGATTGGCGCTTTCGGACGTTGAGCGGCGGCTCGCGTCGCCACTTGATACGATCGCGCGAGCGAAGTTTTCTCAGGACGCCGCCGCCTTGCTCAAACGCGCGGCCGATTTCGATATTTGCGCGCTGGTCGTCGGGCTGCCGCTCAACATGGACGGCACGGAAGGGCCCCGCGCGCAGGCGACGCGCGCCTTCATGCGGAATCTTTCTAAGCTCGCATCCCTGCCCTTCGCCTTCTGGGACGAGCGCCTGTCGACTGCGGCGGTAACGCGCGAATTGATCGCGCAGAACGCCTCGCGCGCCAAACGCGCCGAAGTCGTCGACCGAATGGCGGCCGCCTATATCCTGCAGGGCGCGCTCGACCGTTTGAAACGTCTGTAGCCGCCTCCATCGCAGCATTACAACTTTTGATAGAATTTTGTTCTTGACACGGGATAGGCGTAATGGAAGAAAAATACAAGAAACTCCGATGCTTACCTGATTCATAACCTGCCTCGTGGTCCGCGGAGACTGATAGCGATGCCCCGGCCAGATGCTTCTCAAAAAGATTGCAGCAAGACCTCCGGAATGACTGCAGACAGCGCCAAAGCCAATCAGGAAGCGGCGTCAATCGCGTCATATATTGCTGATATGTCGGACGAAATGGCGAAACTCGCCAGTCGCTGCGACATGCCCATGCTCTGCTATTTTTTGAACCTCGCCCGCGCCGAGGCGGACATGCGGGCGCGTGAGCTTGGCGGCTATCCAATCGACCGCTCGGCATAATTTACAACTTATAGTTGATTACGAGGGAAACGCTGCTGGCGCCGTGACGCTGCAAGCGCCCCTCGATGTCGAGTTCGACGAGGACTCCCTGCACTTCGCGGGCGGTCAATCCGGCGACGCGGATGAGATCGTCGATCGCGATAGGCGCAGGCCCGAGCAGGGACAGGATGACCTCATGAGCGTCCCGCTGCGGCGTCTCGTCGCCTCGCGAGCGCGCGTCGAGATCGGCGACGCACTCCGCTGATGGGCTTGGCGGCGAAAACCGCTTGGGCGCGGCTCTTTCCTCAAACGCCGAACTGTCGAGGCTAGCGAAAAGATCCAGTTCGTCGATCAGCGTGTCCTGTCCTTCGAGAGAGTCGTCGTCAAAAAGATTCTTGCGCGGCGGGGTTCCCGCGTTCTCGGCAAGCACCGAAGTGACGTCCTCGGGACGCGCACACAACGTCGCGCCTTGGCGAATGAGATCGTTGACGCCTTCAGCGCGCGGATCCAGCGGCGAACCCGGAACGGCGAAGACCTCTCGCCCCTGCTCATTGGCGAAACGCGCCGTGATCAGCGAGCCGGAACGCCGCGCCGCCTCGACGACGATGGTCGCGCGGCTGAGCCCGGAGATGATGCGATTTCGGCGCGGAAAATCGCGGCCGCGCGGCTCCCATTCGATGGGCATTTCAGAGACGATCAGTCCCCTCTCGGCGATCTCTTCGACAAGCCGCGCATGTTCGGCCGGATAGGGTCGCGCATGGCCGCCGGCGAGCACGGCGACCGTGCCTGTTTCGAGCGTGGCGCGATGCGCGACGGCGTCGATGCCGCGCGCGAGGCCAGAGACAATGACGTAATTCTCGAGCGCGAGGCTGCGCGCGAGCCGTTCGGCGAAGGCGAGACCTGCGGCTGAAGCGTTGCGCGAGCCGACAATCGCCACGCCGTCGCGCTGCGCGGTCCAGGAAACGCCGCGCATTGCGATGAGCGGCGGCGCATCGGCGATCTCCCGCAGCAGCGGCGGATAGTCCGGATCGCCCGTGGTGGCGAAGCGAACGCCCAGCGCGCGCGCCGCCTCAATCTCGCGCAGCGCTTCCTCACGCGTAGCGATGCGGATGATCCGCCCGCGCAGGGACCGCGCCGCGAGGGACGGCAGCGCGTCCAACGCCGCGCCGGCGCCGCCGAAACGATTGATGAGCTGTCTGAAGGTGCGCGGCCCGACATTTTCGCTGCGGATGAGCCTCAGCCAGTCGACGAGCTGCTCTTCGCTCAGCCGCCCTGGCGACGCCTCGGTCACGCCTTCTGTCCGATGCGCGTTTCGGTGCCGGCGCGCAGACGGGCGATATTCTCGCGATGTCTATAGAAGACGATGGCGGCCATCGCCGCCACGACAAAGGCTTCGGCTCGATGGCCGAGCATGAAGAGGACCAATGGCGCCGTCGCGCTCGCGGTCAGCGCGCCCAGAGACGAATAACGCCACAGCGCCGCCGCCGACAGCCAGACGGCGCAGAAAATCAGCGCCGCCGGCCAGCTGAGCCCGAAGAGCACGCCAAGAAAGGTCGCGACCCCTTTCCCGCCCCTAAACTGCAGCCAGACTGGCGCAATATGGCCGATGAACGCGGCCAGGCCGGCGATCATGCCCCCTTCGGGCGAAAGCGAGGCGCCGATGAGCACCGCCGCCGTGCCTTTCAGGCCGTCCAACAGCAGCGTCGCGGCCGCCAGATCCTTCCGACCGGTGCGCAACACATTGGTTGCGCCGATGTTGCCGGAGCCGATCGCGCGCAGGTCCGTCGTGCCCGCGACGCGCGTGAGCAGTAGACCGAAGGGGATGGAGCCCAGCAAATAGCCGATCGCAAGGGCGACGATGTCGTAAATGATGGAGTTCATCCGTGAAAACGCGATACTTCTCGACAGCGAAGGGCCTGAGGATGCTAAAGGAGGCGCTATCGCGCCGCAATAAGCGTTTTCAGTCGCGGTGAACGCCTATATTTCAGGGCGGCGGTCGATGCCTTGTGGGGGCCTTTTTTAATTGAAATCGCTCCCTCGAAGCTCCGGCGACCCATGCGCGCGTCGCATTTCTGAACTCGAGGCGGTAAGAAGGCCAAAATCAGGAATCGAATGACTGAGCAACGCAGGCCGCGCCCACGGGCTTTTCGCCTCGAAGGCGACCAGACGGTCACCGCCAAGGCGACGCCGTCGACAGACGATGCCGGGACGCCGTCTATCGAGGTCGTCGAAGCGGAAGTTGACGCTTTCGCGCTTGAAGCCGCGCAGCTCGCGGACGGCATGACCGGGGATGAAGCGGCCGTTGAAGCGGCGCAGGCCGATGGCATGCTGCGCCGCTACGTTTTCTCATGGGGCGGCGTCTTTTTATCGGCGGTCAGCGGGCTTCTATCGCTGGCGCTGACGATGTGGATATGGGGGGTCGTCGAAGACTCCTTCCGCCACTCCGCCATTCTCGGGACACTGGGCCTGGTCCTTGCCGGCCTCGCCACGGTCGCAGCCATCATCTCCCTGACGCGCGAGTTTCGCGCCATCGGCCGGCAGAATCGCATCGCCAAGCTGCACGTTGCGCTGGCCGAGGCGCACGCAAGCGATGACGGCAAAGCCGCACGCGAGCGCGTCGGCGAACTTTGCAAGCTCTATGAAGATCGTCCGGACACAGGTCGGGCCCGCGCGCTGCTCAACGACTATTTGAAGCGGATTATCGACGGACGCGATCTCATCACCCTCGCCGAGCGTAATCTCGTCGCGCCTCTGGATGAAGAAGCGCGGCGCGAAATCGCCGGCGCCGCCAAACGCGTCTCTGTCGTCACGGCGATCAGCCCCCGCGCGCTCCTCGACGTGCTTTTTGTCGTCGGCCAGGCGATCGTGCTGATGCGAAAAATCGCCGAGATTTACGGCGGCAAGCCGGGGCTGCTGGGTTTCTTCAAGCTGGCCCGCTCGGTCGGCGCGCATCTCGCCATCACCGGCGGCGTGGCGGTCGGGGACTCTATCCTTCAGCAGGCGCTCGGCCACGGCATCGCCGCACGCATTTCCGCAAAGCTCGGCGAGGGCGTATTGAATGGGCTTCTCACCGCGCGAGTCGGCCTTTCCGCCATGGCCGTCTGCCGACCGACGCCCTTCATCGCCGAGAAGCAGCCGGGCGTCAGGGACGTCGCGCCTTTCCTCTTCGGCGACAAGACCAAGAGCTGATCCGCATTGAAAGCAGCAAGCCTGAAGATCACCACCTGGAACATCAATTCCGTGCGGCTGCGCATGCCGCTCGTCGCCGAATTTCTCAAAAGCCGGGCGCCGGACGTGCTCTGCCTGCAGGAGACGAAATGTCGGGACGCCGAATTCCCGATGAAGGATCTCCATGCGCTCGGCTATGAGCATATCGCGATCAATGGCCAGAAGGGCTACCACGGCGTGGCCGTCGTTTCGAAGCGGCCTTTACGTTTCGTCGAGAAGCGCGATTTCTGCGAAAAGGGCGACGCGCGTCATATCTGCGTGGAAATCGACGCCCGGAGCGGCCCGATATCGCTGCATAATTTCTATGTGCCGGCCGGCGGCGACGAGCCAAACGTCGACATCAATCCGAAGTTTCAGCACAAGCTCGATTTTCTCGATGAGATGCGCGACTGGATCGTCACTGAAGGCGTCTCGCGCGGCCGCGTGGTGCTGGTCGGAGACCTAAATGTCGCGCCGCTCGAACATGACGTCTGGAGCCATAAGGCGCTATTGAAAGTCGTGAGCCACACCCCGGTCGAGGTCGAGAAGCTTGCCGGCGTGCTTCGGGCTGGCGCTTGGGTCGACGCCATGCGGCATTTCGTGCCGGCGGACGAAAAGCTTTATACATGGTGGAGCTACCGCGCCGCCGATTGGGAGGCGTCGAACCGGGGGCGCCGGCTTGACCATATTCTGGTGAGCGAGGCGCTTGGCGGCGGGCTGGAACGTCTAGACGTGCTGCGCGACGCGCGCAGCTGGACCCGCCCGTCCGACCACGTGCCGGTGACGATCGAACTGTCGGACTGAGCGCAAACGGGGATCGGGAGGCGAGACGGCGGCATGATCGCGCGCGATCTGATGAACAGCGACTTTCCTTATGTGACGGCGGACGCGGATCTCGATTACGTCGCGAAACTTCTCGCTGAATGCGGGCTGGGCGCCGTGCCGGTCGTCGACGACGAGCTGGCGCCCATCGGAATCGTGACGCGCAGCAATCTCGAACAAATGCGCCCGCAACCCCTGCCCGACCTTGGCGCCATTCCGGGATTTCTGCTGCGCAACAGGCCCAAGCCGGTATTTCACTCGAATGGTCGCGTGTTGCGCGAAGTGATGACGTCGCCAGCGATATCGATTTCCGACTTCGCCAAAGTTCCCGACATCGCGCGAATTATGGAGAGCCATAGCCTCAAACGCATCCCCGTCGTTGAAGGGCACAAGATCATCGGCCTCGTGCTGCGCAAAGAAGTCATGGAGGCGATGGCTGGAGGCTTTACGGCGATGGCGCTGGAGGCGCATCGGCGTCGTCCGTTGATCGCCCTTCCGCAGCAAACCGGCGATCGCTGCGCCGTCGCGACGGCGCTGGAATTTCGCGAGCTCGTCGCGGCGCATGAGCGTCAGCTCGACCTCGAGCGCGTCGAACGTCGACGGACGGCGATCGAACTGCGCGAACAACGCATTCGTGATCTCGCGAGCCAGCGGCTGACAGACCCCCAATGGCGCGAGATGCTGGAGCAGGCGCGACGCAGCGCAGCGGTCGGGCTCACCGAACATTTGCTTATCCGGTTTCCGTCGCAGCTTTGCGCCGACGGCGGCCGCGCGATCAATGCGCCGGACCCCGATTGGCCGGCGACTCTGCGCGGCGAGCCAGCCGACGTCTTTCAGCGGTGGCGTAATGAGCTGCACCCTCGCGGCTTTCGTATCGCCGCGCAAATCGTCGATTTCCCCGAAGGTCTTCCCGGCGACGCCGCGCTCTTCCTGATGTGGAGCGCCGCGCGCAATTGAGTGCGCGTCACCCGCCGCCGACGCCAGTGTCGGCGCGCAAAGCCGCAAGCGAAGGATAGCGCCGCGCGGCGCCATCGGTCTGCACTTCGACCGATCCGTCGGAAAACATCACATAGACGGATCCGCTGGCGATATAACGGTCGACTTCAACCGGCGGCTTTTGCGGCGGTGTGGCGGCGACAGGCTGCTGCTGATGTTGCGGCGCGGGCGCGTCTTCAACCCGATCCGCCGCCGCGCGCGCCTGCGTCGCCGGAACCTTGTCGGCGATGCGGCTCAAAACGCCGATTGCGCGTCCGATCGCGATCGTCACCACGCCGCCAGAGACCGCCGTGGCGCCGCCAATGAACAGGCTCCAACCGCGCTCGAGCTGAATGTAATCCCACCCGGACCACATGCCGTAGGCGCCGGAAAGCGCGAGCGCGAGCCCGAGAAAAATGACGCCCAGGCCGTATCGTCTCATCGTCATCCTTCAGTGATTGTCTGGGCGGGAACCTATCACAAGGCGCGCCGACCGCCATAGGAACGCAAGCCCCCGGGGAAGACGCGCGAATACTTGCACGCGCGCGCAGCGCCCGCCGCCTGAAAAATTTAAAACTATATATACGTATGTTACTGTATATAACATCAATATGTAGTGATTGAATTTATCCGCCATGCTGGCGCTGGTGTATACATTTTCATTTATTTTCAACGATCTAACAGTATTTACAAGATGCGTCATGGCGCCGCATCGTAATTCGATCGCTCAATACAAACGTCATCGTCACAGCGTCGCGTGCGGTGGAAGAGCGCCGCCGTCGGCAATCGTGGGGAGAACCGGAGATGACAAGTTTAACTGGCGTGCGCGGGCGGCTGGCTGGCGCAATGATTGCGGCCGCGGCCTTTTTCGTCGCGCCATCAGCCGCTTTCGCGCATGGCGGCGTGATGCTCGAGCAAGACGAGTGCGTGCTGCGGATCGGTCCGAACACCATGCACTTCATCGGCTATCAGCGCTCGGGAGAAGAAGCGGAGTTTTGCGAGGACATCGCTAAAACCGGGCCGACCGTCATTGCGCTGACCGCGGTTTCGCCTGATCTGCGCGACATGGCGATCGGCATCCGCATTGTTAAGGATGTCGGCGACGAGAAGGAAAAGGCCAACCTCAATGCGGTCACCGTCGCCTTTCTCGAGCCGAAGGTCTATCGCAACGGCATCATGACCTTCGAACATGACTTCAAGGATGCTGGTCGTTATGTCGGAATCGTCACGGTGCGCGATGATCTTGGCAATGAATGGGTCTCGCGCTTTCCCTTCTCGGTGGGACTCTACACCTTCTGGGGACTGATCGAATATATCCTCTACGCCGTCGGCTTCTTTTCCCTTCTCGGCCTGATGTGGTGGATGCTGCGCGCAGGCGCAAAAAAGAAGACGCAAGCGGGCGACGCGATCGCCTAAGCAAGCGGCCCGAAGATTGCAGCATGGCTCGGTCGCCGACGAGCCATGCTTTTTTGTCGCTACAAAGCGAACATAGCTGCGCCGTTCGGGATCTCGCGATATTGCCGCACGAGGCGCGCGGGTTTAGTTAAGCGCGTGCAGCTGAGGCTGACAGGCTACGCTCGTCTAACGTATTCAGGAGAGAATTATGTCCTTCACCCTGGAAGATTTGCCTTATCCCTACGACGCTCTGCAGCCTTATCTTTCCCGCGAGTCCTTCGAATATCACCACGACAAGCATCACGCGACCTATGTCGCCAATGCAAATAATCTGGTGAAAGGCACCGAATACGAAGGCAAGCCGATCGAGGAAGTGATCGTCACCGCCTACAATCGCAACACGCCGATCTTCAATAACGTCGCCCAGCATTTCAACCATCACCACTATTGGAAGTGGATGAAGCCGAACGGCGGCGGCGCCATTCCGGGCAAGGTCGAGAAGGCGATCATCGAGTCCTTCGGCTCGGTCGACAAATTCCGCGAAGAATTCCAGAAGGAAGGCCTCGGCCAATTCGGCTCCGGCTGGGTGTGGCTCGAAGCGAAGGATGGAAAGCTCGCCATTCGCAAGACGCCGAACGCGGAAAATCCGCTCATCCATGGCGCGGCGCCGATCCTCGTCGCCGACGTCTGGGAGCATTCCTATTACATCGACTATCGCAATCGCCGCGCCGACTACTTGAAGGCGTTTCTCGACCATCTCGTCAATTGGGAACATGTCGAGGAAATGTTCGACGCGGCGTAGCGCCAATCCGATCGCGCGGCGCGCCTAATTCGCGCGCCGCGCATTTTGCGAATTGTGAAGAAGCGCGGAGACGACAAGCAGAAGCAGCGCCGCAAAGGCGAGCACGGCCGCCACGGCATGCGAATCTTCCCATTGACGTCGCGCCGCCTCGAACGCCGCCGGCATCTTGGTCCAATTCCGCGTCGCGACATTCATGGGATAGGTCCACGTCCAGAAGATCGCCTGCGTTCCGGTGAGCGTCACGAAGGAGGCGAACGAGAGGACCGCGGCGATCCGGTTGCGGCGAACGGCGATCGTATGCGCCAGCGTCGTCAGTAGTGCGAGGACGACGGCGATTCCGAAATAGGCCCAACCGGCGTAGATCTGCTGGACAGTCATGTAGTCGGCCGGCGAAAGCGCCATCTTGTTGGCGCGTTCGAAAAAATGCGCGCCCGCCGGAATCACGCATAGCGCGACGCTCGTGATCGCGGCGATCTGCAGGCCAAAAAGCATCAGCGGCTTCCTTCGCTGCGCCGATCGTCCACCCGGCGCGGTCAATCAGCGGCGATTTTCGACTGCGACTCGACGACGTGCTTTAGGTCCGCGAGGCCTCGATCGAATTGCGCCCCCAGCGTCTTGTCGATGTTCAAAAACTTATACATCGCCTTGCTTATAAATTCGTGGTGGCCGGACATCGCCCAGGTGACTTCGGTGCTGTCCTCGCCCAAAGGCTTGAGATTGAATTGCACGTCGTGCTTGGCCTTGAACGGCTTTTTGAATTCGAGCTTGATGCCGACGCGCTCGCCTTGGCGGCTCTCGACGATCTCCATCTGACCGACGCCGACCTGCTTGTCGCCGGACCATGAATAGGTCGCGCCATAGCCCTGCGGCGTCCCTCCATACTCATCCTTCATATTCGGGTCGAGCTTGGCCCAGGGCGACCAGTCGGCCCAATTGTGAAAATCGTTGATGTGGCGAAAGACCACTTCCGGCGGCGCGTCGATCACGATCGAGCGGGCGATGCGGAATTTATCGGGCAAGAAGGAGATGTAGGCGATCAGCGCGCTGACGAGAGCCAGGAATAGGAGAGCGAAAAGCGTCATGGTGCAGGTCTCCGCAAGAGCGTGAGTCCGTCGGCCGAACGGCCCACGGGCTCGCAATTTCGTTCCGCGCTCTCCGGACCGAGAGAGACTCCGCTCGCGCGAAGCGCTCGCTCACGCCCGCCGCCTGACGCGCTGGGCGTCAGTTTAGAGCGGCGAGCGCAATGCGCAACGCATTGTGGGTTAGATGAGGCTTCCGCAGAACGCCTGGATCTTACGGCAGGCGTCTTCGAGCAACGCGTTCGATGCGGCGTAGGACACCCGAAAATTGGGACCGACGCCGAACGCCGAGCCTTGCACCACGGCGACGCCCTGCGTTCCCAGGAGTTCGGTCACAAAGTCCTCGTCGGTTTCGATAACCTTACCGTCGGGGGTCTTACGACCGATGGCGTCGGCGCAGGAGGGAAACACGTAGAAAGCGCCTTCCGGCGTCGGGCATTTCAAATATTTGGCCTGGTTGAGCATGGAGACCACGAGGTCGCGCCGCTCCTCAAAGGCCTTGCGGAAGACCGCGAGATGGTCCTGCGGCCCTTCGAGGGCTTCGACCGCCGCCCATTGCGCGATCGAACAGGCGCCCGACGTCTGCTGGCCCTGGAGCAGGTCCATGGCCTTGATCAGGGCGCTGGGCCCTGCCGCGTAGCCGATGCGCCAGCCAGTCATGGCGTAGGCCTTGGAGACGCCGTTCATGGTGAGCGTGCGCTCCATCAGCGCCGGCTCGACCTGGGCCGGCGTGACGAATTTGAAGTCGCCGTAGACGAGGTGCTCGTAGATGTCGTCAGTGAGGACATGCACCTGCGGATGGCGCAGCAGAACGTCCGTCACCTTCTTCATTTCATCGAATGAGTAGGCCGCGCCCGAAGGGTTCGACGGAGAGTTGAGCACGAGCCATTTGGTCTTGGGCGTGATGGCGCGCTCGAGCGCCTCCGGCTGGAGCTTGAAGCCGTCCTCCATCCGCGTATCGACGAAGACGGTCGTTCCGCCACAGATCGCCACCATTTCGGGGTAGCTCACCCAGTAAGGCGCCGGAACTATCACTTCGTCGCCGGGGTTGAGCGTCGCAAGAAAAGCGTTGAACAGGATGTGCTTGCCGCCGGTGGCGACGATCGTGTCCGACGCCTTGTAGTCCAAACCGTTTTCGCGCTTGAATTTTTTTGCGACAGCCTCGCGCAGCGGCGGAATTCCGAGCACCGGCGGATAACGCGTTTCGCCGCGATCGATCGCCGCTTTCGCGGCGGCGCAGATGTGCTCGGGCGTGTCGAAATCGGGTTCGCCGACGGAGAGCCCGATCACCTCCCGGCCCTGCGCCCGCAAGTCCCGGGCTTTCTGCGTGACCGCGATCGTTGCCGAGGGCTTCACGCGCGACAGGGCGTTGGCGAGGAAGGTCATTGGAGTCGAGTTCCTGCGGAGGGGATAGTGCGCCGCACCATAATTTGGGCGGCGTAGCGTCGCAATGAGATTCACGAGGCTCGCAGGGCCACATGGGTCTATTGTTGATGAAGACTTTCAATCGCCTCGCGGGGGGGGGAAGCGCGATCGCCGCGCTGCCGCGCCACGCGCCGGCGCGATGCTCGCCATCCTGCGTATCGGTGTTTTCTTAGGAAAAACAATCGTCTTTTATCAAATAGCCCGAATCGGCGACTCAGCTTTGGTTCAACTTGATCAAATCAATATTGCCAAGTGTTAACTCCGTTTCACGCACTTCTTAAAAATTTATAAAATTTCCGAAGAATGATGCAACTTTTTCAGCCCATCCTCGTTTCTGTCTTGAGAACGCGGCGACGCGAGTCAATCGCGCGCGGGCCTTGGGGAGAGGTCAAGCGTTACAAGGGCGAATGCGAGAGGATTAGGGAAAATGTCGCTCGTTGACAAATTTGAAGATCAGATGGAGCCCGCCTTCACGCGCAGCTTCGATAGGGATTCGGCGCGTCGCCAGTTTCGTGTTTCGCTTCTGCTGGTCGCCGCCATGGCGATGGCCGCCTTCGTGCTCGGCTTCGCCCTGCCGATCGGTTCGCCCGCCCAGAAGGCCACCCCTGTTGCGACCGACGGCGGCGTTTTCGCCGGGCGACTGGTGACGATCGACCGCTAAATCTCTTCTGCGAATTTCAATCGCGGGTAACACGGCGCGCGTCTCTCGACGCGCGCAATCTTTTTGGCGAGTACAACGCGCTGAACAAACCGGCTGCCTTTCAAGCGGCCGGTTTCTGTTTGCGCTACGTCGACGAGTCAAACGAGCCGCTTCAATCCGCGATCACTTCTTATCCATGTGATGGTGCTCGTGATGCGAGTCGCCGCCTTCCTTAGGCCCGGCGGAGTCCTGGCCATGCGACTTTTGCCAGCGCTCCATCGCTTCGGCGTCATGCGCATGGGCCGCGTCCGGCGCATCGATCGCCGCGTCAACAACCACTTCGCCGGCCTTTTCGAAGACGAGCGTCATCTCCAGGCCCCAGCCCACCTCAAGATGCTTCTTGATGTCCAAAAGCGTCACGTAAACGCCGCCAGGCGCGAGCGTGACTTTCGACTTGGGCGGCAGGACGATAGGCGTGATGAGGTCGAGCTTCTTGGGGTCGCCGTGGATCTCGGCCTTCCCGAATTTTTCTGACTTGACGGCGATCAACTTGTCCGGCGTCGCGCCGCTATTGTGCAGCATTGCATAGAACTGCGCCTTGTTGTCGCCGTCGACGGGGGCGCGAAGCCAAGGATGCTCCACTTTCAGACTGCCGACGTCGTATTCATGCGCAGCCGCGGAACCGCGCCCGGCGAAGAGCCCGAGCGCCGTCCCAGTGAGCAGAGTTCCGCCGGTCAGCAAAAATTCACGCCGCTTTAGCATCTCGCTTCTCCCTTTTGCCCGGACTTTTCTCTCGCCGGACTGCTTGGCATCATGACCAAGGACGCGCCGCTCCGATAGCCTCGCGCTCCGTTCGCGCTTGCGACAATATGGCGCGCTAATGCGAGTGCAGGCTGATCTCGATCAAGGGCTCCCGGGCGAGTTCGGCGGCGAGGCCGGACAGTTTCTGAGTATTCCCCTCGTCGGGCGCGAATGTGCGGAAACGCGCCCGAATGTAGCCGGAACGATCCACCAGGAAATGCGCCTCTTCAATCTCCTCGGACGGCGTTTCATTGGGGTAGCGATTGATCACCGAATAAGCGGTCTCGACCGCCTTTGGATGAACGACTTCTCGACCTTTCGCCTCCTGCGGGCAGGCCGCGTCATAGATCGTGACCTGGTTTACGCCGGCGGCCTTGGCGGCGGCATGCGCGATCTTGACGCTTGCCGCGCGCGCCGTGGGATCGCCGTTGGACGACCCGCAGCGCGCAAAGGAGACCAGCGTTGGAACGCCGCGCAACTTGAAGAGAGACGTTGCATTCTCCTCTGGATCGATCAGCGCGAAATCCGGCGCGATCAGCCATTGAATCATCGGCTGAGCGCTCATGAAGCGCGCGCGGTTTGAATAGGACATCATCAGCAGGAAGTTGATCACGTCCCAGCGGTCGTCGACATCGAGCTGCTCGCCGAAGGCCGGCATAACGCCGCTTTGTCCGCCGTGAGTCAGCCAGTGGAAGATGTCGCCGATCGTATGGGTGCCGACATGCGGGGCCGTCAGATCGGCGGGCTGCACGAGGAGTCCTTGCTGGTTCTTGAGGTCTTTGGCGAGCGGTCCATTTCCCTCGCCCTGCGCGCCGTGGCAGCCGATGCAGTTCTCCTGAAAATGCGCGAGCCCGCGCGAAACCGATTCCGCTGTGTAGTCCTGCGTCGGATCGTCATACGTGTCGGTATAGGCCTCTGTCGCAAAGGACACGGAAAGCGAGATCAACGCTGCGGCGGAAATGGCTGGCGTTGCATAGAGACGATATTGGCGCGTCGTTGGCGTCCACCAGATCAGCGCGGCGACGACCGCAAGAACGACGGCGGCGACGCCCCACCACCAGATCGGGCTGAACATCGCTGGGTTCTGTCCCCACGTCGCGATGTAGGACAGGCGAAATGGCAACGGCCAATAGAGACTGGTTTCATGCGCGGCTGGCGTGATGACCGCGATATAGCCGGCGATCGACAGCAGCGCGAGCGCAAAGACCGACTCGCCCGCGCCGACCTTGCTGTACCAGGCAAAATTGAATTCGCCTTCGGGTCTGCGGGTGATGTAGCGCGCGAGCGCCAACGCCGCGAGCAAGACGGCGCATAGAAAAACCAGCTTCAACGTCAGCATCCGACCATAGGGCGTCGCCAGCATATTCGGGATGCTTCCGACGTTCTCCCAGGCGATCGCAAATCCCGAGACGGCGACGATCGCCATGGCGACCTTTGCGATGAATGACCAGCGTTCGGCGAGCTGCGCCGCCAGTTCCGGCGGTTTGCCGCGCGCCGTGAACATCCACCAGACGAGACCGAGCAAGCCGCCAAGCCAAGTGAGGCCGGCGGCCGTGTGGAGAAGGAAACTCACCTGGGTCCACCGCGGCAGACCGTCGTCGATGGCGTGGCCGGTCACTGAAACAACGGCGATAAGAACTACGCCGACCCACAGCGTCACCTGATCGAGCAAATCTGAAGCGATGAAAAGGCGCGCCGCCGCGAGAGCCGCGAAGAGGAAAGCGATCAGCTGCGTCCAGATCCAGGCGTTTCCGACGCTCGTGTTGACGGTAAACTCCCAGAGCGTGTCGAATTCAATCGGACGATCGGCGGGAAAGATCGCACGCGCGGTGACATACAGCAGCGCGAAGCCGAAAACGGCGCGCACCAGCGCCAGCGCCGCGACGGCGGGTTTGAAGCGCTTCCCGTCCTCGCCGATGAGACGCGGCAGGAGCAGGAGCCCGACCGCGAGGGCCGAAGGCAAGCTCAGAAGGAAGCGGATCGCCGCAAGAGAGAGATACATTTTTGTTTCGCCCGATGTTCTCTGGCGCTCATCTCTTCAGCTCGCACGAGCAGCGAGAAACGAGCCGCGCGTCGCGCAAGCGTAGCCGCGAGCCTGTCACTCGCCCATGGCGTTTACTTCGCGTCCACGGTGAATTCGTAATTTCCCTCGACGATGTGACCGTCGGTGGAGAGCACGCGGTAACGCACGATATATTTGCCGGGCGCGAGTTCCGGCGCATTGGCCGACAATTCGCGCGGCTTGTCGGGAACAGCGCTATTGCCTTGGGCGAGCACCTTACCGTCGGGCGTTTCGATGGTGATCTTCGAGTAAGGCGGTTCGACTCCGCCGCCGAACCGCAACTTGATGGTCTTTGGCGGCGCCGCGACATGCTCCTTTGAAGAAGGAGCAGCATCGACAAGGAAAGAATGCGCGAGCGCCGAGCTCGTCCCAAAGGCGGCGACTATGACGATGGCGAAAGCCCCGGCGGCGCCGGAGAAGCCGAACCCGCCCTGACGGCGCACGCGCGCCGGCGAAGTTCTGTCAGCGTAAGTCATAGCGTCCTCCCAGAGGCCTGAGCCTCTCTTTGTTTTGAGATGTTTACGCATGTCGCCGCAATCAAGACGCAGTGGCGTCGGCGGCGTCCTTCTTCTTGCTGGCGGGATGCGTGTGCTTCCAATACACGAAAACGATGCCGGCGATGAGCACGGTCCCAGCGATCTGCGGCACCCAGGCCCACAGGGTTTCGCCGACCGTGAATTTGAATTCGGACGTCTCCTGCGTGCCGTCGGGGCGGGTCAGAGTGACGAGCCCGATATAATGGCCGTTTTCCTTGAAATCGTGCTCCAGATTGAAGGTGCCCTTGACGTATTTGGTCGCGGGACGATGAACTTCGGTCAGCGCCTCAAGATCGGTGCCCTTGGTGATCGGCGTCAGCGGATCGCGAATGATTCGCAGTTCCAGCGGCATGTCGCGAAACGACGGATTTTCGATGTCGAACACCAGAATGGTCGGTCCGGATGTCGGGATCTCGGCGCAATATTCGCTGCGCGATTTGCCGGGCTGATAGGCTGTGATGTGAATCATGTCGTAGCCGAACATGACCATGCACATATTGCCCATCGACATGGCTTCGGGGCCCGCGCCGCCCTCTGATGCGCGCAGGGGAGCCAGCAAAGCCAGCGAGAAAAGCGCGCCGAGAACTGCGGCTGCAACGCTACGCCTATTCTTCATTTCCATCCCTCGATCCATATTGATTCCCGGGCTGTCGCTCTTGTTGGCGAACGTTGCTGAGCCCTGCATCTTCTATAGCGGATTTTTGGTTCGCGGCTCGATTATTGTCCCTTGCCAGCACATCGCCGCGCGGCTGGACGCTCCTCCTACTTTTGACAAAAGCCAGAAATTGACGCGAGCAAAAACGGCGGAACGATTTGCGTCCAAAGGACGCACCGCCTTCTGGAGCAATCAAACCGGATGAGGCCTCGGCTCTAGCGATCGCCTTGCGCCGGCTCTCGCCAGGCGGCTACCGAAAACGCTCGAAGATCAGCGAGCGCTTCCCGCGCGCCTTTTCGTACGCAGCGGCGCTTTGCGCCACGCCCGCCCGCGCATCCGTGGCGGACCGCAAGGCTTCGCGGCGCGGTCCCCAAAAGAAAACCCCCGGCTTTATGGGCCGGGGGCTTTTTAGTTCAATTCGTCAGTATCGATCAGGGCATATCGCCCGCGACGAACTTCGGAATGACCGGTCCGCCGATTTCGGCCGCGAAGCGGCGACCCGTCGGCGAGAAGAACATCAAGAGGCCGCCGATCTGGCTGTCGGTGTCGTAAGCCAGGTCAGACAGACGCTCGATGTCCCAACGCGCGTCCTGCACCTTCACGGCGATTTCCTTGGTCTCGCCCGGCGCGATCGGCGTCGGGTCCGTCGACAGACCGCGGTCGGCCAACAGATAGTCCGGGAAGTCGGGCTTCGTCGTGAACACGTCAGGGTTCAGGAAGCGCAGGCCGGCCGCCGTATATTCGCCAAGGCGAAGCGGCTCGGAGGTCGTGTTCGTGACCTTGACGTTGATCGTCAGCTCACGGCCAGGAACCTTGTAGACGCCGCCGTTCAGATCGGCCGTCACGCGCTCCTTGCCGACGCCCGCCGTGCCGTCCGTAACGAGCGGCGTCAGAGGCTTCTGCAAGCCCGCCTGAAGCGGGATCGTGCGCGGGAAGGTCGAGTTCGTCACAGCGTAGCCGACGATCGTCGCCAGAATGGTCAACGCCAGGACAATCGCGCCAATCCGCTTGTCGTCGTCAGTCACCTGCTCATCAACCTTGCCGGTGGCGACACGGAGATAAGAAGCGATGACGCCCTTGCGGACGAACCAGAACAGGATCCACGCCGCGCCAACCGCAAGCCACGGCAGATGCCACGCGTAAACGCGGTTGATGCCGTAGGTCTCGAGGTCGACCGTCGAGCCATCAAGCAACGTCACCGGATCGGTGAAGTCCTTCATGTCGCCCTTGATCTCGATCCACTGGCCGGGGCCGATGATCGGACCGCCGCCCTCGACGTTGACCTGCGCATGAACGTGCCAACGGCCCGCGCGACGACCGCGAAGGTTGATGGAGAAGGCGTAGTCGTTGCCAGGAACAAGCGACACCGAACGCGGCGCAAACTGATCGCCGATGAACTGCGCCGTACGAACCAGAACCGGACCGGGCTCGCCGGCGTTCAGGAACGACACGCGCGGATTGGCGACCGCCTGCGGCCAGGCGGAGAACACATGGATCTTGCCCGACAGCACCATCTCTTCATTGACGTTCACCGTCGTCTTCGACCACTGGACGTCATACCAGTTCAACGTGCGCATCCGAAGAAACGCCTGCTGAGACTTTTCGCCGTGCGCCGACGCAGGAGCAACAGCTCCCAGGGTCGCCGCCACAGCCGCCGCCGCGCCAATCGCGGCGAGCTTGACGAACTTTTTCATCGATAAACCTCCCAGGTTCCTCTTCCCGGCCGCCGCCTCGCGCGCCAACCGGTCTTGTCTCTCGCAGCGGACCTTCGCTCTTAAAAAAGCTTCCAGCCCGCCGCTCTTCTTTCTTGCAGGCCGCTGCGGCGCCCGTTCAGCGCCGCAGCACGCGACGCGGCTTAGATCGTGTCGATGATCTTGGTCGTCGAATACCAACGACCCATGAACCACCACAGGAAATACACCATCATCGAGACGAAGCCCGAGAAGAACGCCGCAACCGGCACAACGTCCTTACCGAAGGTGCGCAGCGTGCCGCGCTCGACCATGCGGATATATTCCGGCATCGAGGTGCGGACGAAGTGGAAGCCGATCAGATCCGCAAGCGTCATCAGCTGACCATGCTGCTCCGTCGCCTGATGGAACGCCGCAATCGCCGGCCAGTTGTTCGGGTAGAACAACAGACCCCAGCCGAGCGAACCAACAATCGCCGTGATCACATAGGAGCCCGACAGAAGCAGGATCACGTCAAGCCAGATCGCCGGAACGATCAACGCAGACGGGAACACAAGGCTGATCGGGAAGTAGGTCCAGCCCCAGAAGTTGACGTAGCGGTTGATCCACTCGCCAATCAGCAGGCCAAGAGCCGCGAACACCGCGCCGAACGGCAGACGGAAGTTCACCCACCAGAACGCCTGCGCCGCGGCGCAGAAGGTCACGCCGAGAATCGGCACGACCGTCGGCCACATACGACGATCCTTCCAGTCAACCCAGAAGTCCCAGTCGCCCGCTGTCAACATGAAGTGGACGTGGTAGCCGCCAAGAACGGCGAAGAACAGAAGAACAAGAAGCATCCAGTCGACCGTCTGAACGCAACCCGCCGCCTCGGCGACGGAGTTGAACGGACCGACCGCCCCCCCGCTTTTCGATTGTGACATCACTCTTCTCCTTGGTGTTTCTCGAACCCGTAAAGCCCGAGTTCTTTCCTTATGGCCTCCGGCAGGCCTTCCCGCCGCCGGCGCCCGGACGGCGGAGATCCCGCCGGCCGCATCGCTTAAAAACCCTTCGCAACCCGATCGCCCCCAGAGC
>Ga0351910_1053_pt2 | contig 38264 bp, 38 predicted proteins | sample TotcelHT113001L5_FD_206860 | JGI IMG/M metagenome (GOLD analysis project Ga0351910, IMG submission 206860) | Enriched cells from coal bed in the Powder River Basin, Montana, United States - Total cells T11 rep1 HSBNCT.T11.300.1.L5 ...
TTCAGAGACACCGGCGGGAATCTTGATCTCCAGGCGGCGCCCATTGACCTGCAAAACCCGGGCCGTGCCGTGGTAGGCTTCTTCCAGCGAGACGTCCACGGGCTGTTCCAGGTCGCGTCCGCCCATCGCATAGGCGGGCCCTGCGGCCTGGCCTCTGGCGCCCCTGAGGTCGCCAAAGATGCGCTGGAAAAAATCAGAGTAGCTGCTGTTGCCAAACAGGTCGTTGATATCAAACTGCTGGCTATAGGCGCGCCCGCCTTGCGAGGGCCCGCCGGCGCTGGTGGCCCATTGCGTCCAGTCAAAGCCGTTGGGGTCGCCCCCCGCGCGCTGATACTGCTGCCAGTTGGCGCCCAACTGATCGTACTTGGCGCGCTTGTCCGGGTCCTGGAGCACCTCATAAGCCTCGTTGATCTCTTTAAAGCGCTGCTCGCTTTTGGGGTCATTGGGGTTGACGTCCGGGTGGTGCTTGCGCGCCAACTGACGGTAGGCCTTGCGGATTTCCGCCTCTGTGGCCCCCTTTTTCACGCCGAGAGTGCGATAATAGTCTTTGTAATCCATTGACAAATGACCCCGCGCCGTCAGATGACGAGATGTGTCTGCATGCCCGTATTATACGCCATGCTATAGGTTGACGTCAAGTAAGTTGATAGATAGAGGCTCAAGTTATTTGCTGTTTCACCATGATAATAGCTTGACAGAGAAAAGCACCTCTGCTATACTAGCAACGGTTCTGGTATCATTCATAGTGGAGGTGCAAGATGAACCGATTGCCTGTTCGTTCGCCGTATGGCCGTCTCTGGTCGTTGCAGCGCGCGGTTGATCGCCTCTTTGACGACGCCTTTTACCGTGCCGGGGCCGGTGAGGCCGATGAGGGTCAGCCCGCGCTGGATATGTTCGAAACCGAAGACGCCGTCGTGGTCAAGGCCGCGGTGCCGGGCTGTAGTCCTGACGACATTGACGTGTCGATCACCGGCAACACCCTGACCATCAAGGGGCAGGTATCTGCCGAGGAAGACAAGGAAGAGCAAAACTATATCTTCCGTGAGCGTCATCACATGGCGAGTTTTAGCCGAATGCTTACCCTGCCGCACGAGGTGGGCGCCGAAGCGACGGCCCAGTTTGAGAACGGGGTGCTGACGCTAACGCTGCCCAAGCCGGAAGAGGTCAAGCCGAAAACCATCCAAGTCAAAGTCAAGTAGCTCTGATCTATACCTTTGTGGAGGTAAGTGCGATGTCTATGGTGCGTTGGGAGCCCTTTAAGGACCTGATGACGCTGCGTGAAGCGATGGATCGTCTGTTCGAGGATAGCATGGTCCGCCCTGGCCCTCGCTGGACGGCGACTGAGGCGCGTTGCGAACTGCCGCTCGATGTCTACACCACAGGCGAAGAGCTGGTGATCGTCGCTTCGGTCCCCGGCATCAACCCCGAGGACGTTGAGATCACCATCGAGGGTGAGACCCTCACCATCAAGGGCGAGATTCCTGGTCCGGTGGACAACGTGTCGTACGCGGCCCAAGAACGCCCCTATGGCAAGTTCCAGAGGGTGCTGCGGCTCAACATCCCGGTGCAGGCCGACAAGGCCGAGGCCACTTTTGACAAGGGCGTGATGACCCTGACCCTGCCCAAGCAGGAAGAGACCAAGCCGCGCACGATCAAGATCACCAGCAAATAGCTCCCCCATCCAGGGGTAACCCGCTAGCCTGAACCCAACGAGGCCACGTTGCCAAAGCGTGGCCTCGTTGGGGGTCGGTTTCAGATTATGTGAGTCCTGCGCCAAGCTCTCAAATAGGACCGAGCCTCGGAAGGCTCGGCTACTAGATTGAATGGTTTTGCGCTCTAATTCGGTATTGTGTAGCCGCGCGCGTATCCTCGTGCAGTTTCTAACCGCGGTCCTCCGCGCGCGGCCTTTCTCCCGACATCCACAAAAGATGCAACTGACACCTCGTTGGGCTCAACACTGCAAGATGCTCGAGGCGCACCCTTACTTGACGCCCATATACAACCCAAACAGGTTGCGCGGCGAGTCGTCGCCTTCGAACCAGTAGTGCATCTCCCGACATTCGCCCGTGGGCTCTAGACCTGCCTCGTCCACGGCGCCATGCAGCGCATCGTAGGCCTCCAGCATGTGCGCCAGGCTGCCCCATAGCAACAACGCAGCACAGCGCAGCAGCGGCGTCGTCAATATCCGCGCTGGCTCCTTTGTGAGCGTACCCACCGCTGCCTGGAAGCCTACTTCCATAGTGTAGAGATCGTTGTGCTGTTCAGCCGGATAATAGCGAACGATGAGTGGCCCGGGCACGTGCAGCCTCGCGGCCTCCTGAGCATCGAGCGCGGCCTTTATGAGCGGCTCAAAAACAGTGCCCAGCTCGGCAAAGGGCGTCGGCTCACTGCGCACGCAGAGCAGGGTGCATTCAGGCAGAGTGAGCACGCGCATGCCGCCAATCGAATAGTCCTCGGTGTATGCCAACCCCATCAGCAAGCTCCTCCGGATGCAATCGTGTTCGCTTCTGACGCCGTACCATAGCATGTTTCGATTGTCTCGGGCCAATCAGAGCTGAGGTCGATTGCAGAGTGCGTGGGGTCCGGAAAAAGACCGCGGTGGCGCCTGGGAAGACGCCCACTGCGGCTACATAATACCGGATTAGAGCGAAAAATCATCGAAAACTGTAGCCGAGGTTCCCAGCCGCCGTCTGCGGCGCTCGGTCTTGTATACGGACCTTCCAAGCCCCACACAATTTGCAGCCGAACCTCGAGCCGGGCCTCGCAGCTCCTTGCAATGTCGTTTCTGCAAATAGCGCCTTTGGCACTGTGCGCATACAAAAAAAGAGGCCCCCATTGCTGGGGGCCTCTGAGACACACAGAGAGACTAGTACATCCCACCGCCGCCCTGCGGCGCCGGAGCGGGAGCCTCGGGCTCAGGGATGTCAGTAACCAGCGCTTCGGTCGAGAGGATCATAGCCGCGATAGAGGCGGCATTCTCGACGGCCGAACGGGTTACCTTGCACGGGTCGATGATGCCCGCCTCAAACATGTTCACATACTCGCCACCGATGACGTCATAGCCGATGGCCATGTCGCCGGTTTCCTTCTGGCGACGACGGATCTCGTTGATGACCACGGCGCCGTCCATACCGGCGTTCTCGGTGATCCCGCGCAGCGGGCGCTCGAGCGCCAAGCGGAAGATCTGCGCACCGGTGTTCTCGTCAGCAAGGCTCAGCTTGACGCTATCGAGCGCCGAGATGGCATTGATCAACGTCACACCACCGCCAGCGACGATGCCTTCCTCAACCGCGGCGCGGGTGGCCGACAGGGCGTCCTCGACGCGATGCTTCTTTTCCTTGAGCTCAACCTCAGTAGCCGCGCCCACACGGATGATGGCGACGCCACCGGAAAGCTTGGCCAGGCGCTCCTGGAGCTTTTCGCGGTCATAGTCAGAGGTCGTGTTTTCGATCTGAGCCTTGATCTGCTCGATACGGCCCTTGATCTCGGCCTCAGCGCCCATGCCCTCGATAACCGTGGTGTTGTCCTTGTCGATGACCACGCGGCGCGCGCGACCCAGGTCGCTCAACTGCGCCGTCTCGAGCTTGCGGCCCATCTCCTCGGTGATGACCTGGCCACCGGTGAGGATGGCGATGTCGCGCAGCATTTCCTTGCGGCGATCGCCAAAGGCGGGGGCCTTGACGCCGACGACGTTCATGACGCCGCGCAGCTTGTTCAGCACCAGGGTGGCCAGCGCCTCACCCTCGATGTCCTCGGCGACCACCAGCAAGTTGCGGCGGCCAGACTGGACCATCTTCTCGAGGAGGGGCACCAGGTCAGACGCGGTCGAGATCTTTTTGTCGTGCACGAGCACGAACGGGTCTTCCAACTGCGCCTCGCCGGTGTCGGCGTTGGTGATGAAATAGGGCGAGATGTAGCCGCGGTCGAACTGCATGCCTTCGACGTACTCGACTTCGAACTCGAGGCCCTTGGACTCTTCGACGGTGATGACGCCGTCTTTGCCCACCTTGTCCATCACATCGGCGATCAGCTTGCCGATGGCCTTGTCAGCGGCCGAGATGGCGGCGACGTTGGCAATATCCTCATGGGTGTCGACCGGGCGGGCCGAGGCCTTGATGGCGGCCACGACGGCCTCGCTGGCAGCCTCGATGCCATGCTTGAGCAGCATGGCGTTGGCGCCGGCGGCGACGTTCTTCATGCCTTCATGCACGATGGCCTGCGCCAGGACCGTGGCGGTCGTGGTGCCGTCACCGGCCACGTCGTTGGTCTTGGTGGCGGCCTCTTTCAGAAGCTGGGCGCCCATGTTCTCATAGGGGTCTTCCAGCTCGATCTCTTTGGCCACGGTGACGCCGTCATGTGTAATCGTCGGCGCGCCCCACTTCTTATCGAGGGCGACGTTGCGGCCCTTGGGGCCGAGGGTCGTGCCGACAGCTTTGGCGAGCATGTCGAGACCAGTTTTTAGGCTCTTGCGAGCATCTTCGGAAAACTGCAACTGCTTGGCCATTTCTCAGATACCTCCTGATGGTCTCGTTCTGGCTAGTCTGGTTAGGCGGAAATGATCGCGAGCACATCATCCTCACGGAGGATGAGCATGGTCTTGCCGCCCTGCTTGATCTCGGTGCCACCATACTTGGCATAGAGCACCTTGTCGCCGACCTTTACATCCAGCGGCTCACGCTCGCCGGACTCTAGGCGACGGCCAGGCCCGACGGCCAGAACAACGCCTTCCTGGGGCTTTTCCTTGGCGGTCTCGGGCAAGATGATGCCCGACGCCGTCTTGGACTCGCCTTCGGATGGCTCGACAACGATCCTGTTGCCCAGCGGTGTCAAGTTAACCGACATGTCTACCAACCTCCCCGTGTGTGTTTCGCTGCGCGACTGACGCCCGCAGCCAAATGCCTGTGCTCAATTAGCACTCGAAGATACCGACTGCCAACCACGCACCAATATACAACATTCGAAAAGGCGATGCAAATCGGCAAAATGGCCTATTTCGCGTTCAGGGGGTGTCTGCGACGCTCTCCAGCACGTGGGTTGGCTGAATGTCGCTGTCGAGCAACGTGTCGCTCGTCGTCACGCCGGTCAGCACCAGGGCCGTATCGAGGCCAAGGTCGCACCCCATGCGAATGTCGGTCGCCAGACGGTCGCCCACCATCAGGGCGCGCTCTTTGGCGACGCCCAGTCGGCCTAGAGCAGCTGAGAGGATCAGCGGCGAGGGCTTGCCCGCGATCAGCTCGCAGGCGCGGCCGGTGGTGGCCTCCAAAAAGGCAATGACCCCGGCGCAATCGGGGATAGCGCCGCCCTCGACCGGGCAAGAGCGGTCAGAATTGGTGGCCACGAATCCGGCCCCACGCATGAGCGCCTGATAAGCGGTATTGAGCTTGTCATAGGTCAACGTGCGGTCAAAGGCCGCCACCACGATGTCGATCTCATCCTGGGCGCTCGTCAGGCCAAAGCCCTCGGCCGCAAACTCGTTGAGCAGCGCGGGCTCACCGATGACATAGAGCCGCTTGCCAGGGTGCGTGGCGCGAAGATAGGCCATCAGGGCCTGCGTGGAGTTGACCACATCCTGCGCGGTGGTGGGGATGCCCAGGCGCGTCAGCTTGGCGGCATAGGCACTACCGGGCTCCAACGGTTTATTGGAGAGGAAAACGACTGGCCGTCGGTGAGAGCGCAACCAGGCGATGGTCTCTTGTGCGCCGGGCAACAGGCGTTCGCCCAGGTAGATGGTGCCGTCCAAATCATAGATATAACCTTCATAGCATGGCGTCCGGTCACGCATGGTTCAACAGCACCTCGATCTCGTGCAGTCCGGCGATGACCTGATCGGCCAGCGGGGCCAGGTCTTGCGCTTGAGAGGCGCCCGTGGTGACGGCCACAGCCCAGCCAAACCCCGCCCTGCGGGCCATTTGCAGATCAGAAGTGGTGTCACCGATCATCAGGGCCTCTTGGGGGGATACACCCAGCCGCCGACACACCTCCAGGCCCATATCAGGCGCGGGCTTGAGTGCAAAGCCATCGTCACCGCAGACGACCGTGTCGAACAGCGCCTCGATGGCCAGAGCATCCAGCGCATGCTGCGTGGGCAGGCGCGTATCGGCGGTGGCCAGGGCAACCTTGAGCCCGGCGGAGCGCATGGCGGCCAGCAGGCCGGCAATGTCGCCCAGCGGCTTGAGCAGATCAGCCCGAAACAGTTCGGCGCGCGCCTCTGCGGCGGCCATCTTGACCTGCTCCAGAGCCTCGTCCCAGGTCAGCCCGAGGTGGCAGTAGAGCTGACTGGCCACCAGCAGCTCTACTTCAGGGGTCGCGGCGAGGGTCAGGGGGCCCTGGGGATCCCACACGCCTGACGCAACGTCATAGCCCAGCGCGCCCGCCAGTCCGATGCGCGTCTCCGGAGTCAGAGACAGTCGTGTATTTAGCGAGATGAGCAGCCGGTCATACCAGGCATGCCACATGTCGTCAAAGGCGATCAGGGTGCCATCTTTGTCGAACACCACCAGCGTCGGGGCCAGGGTTTGGTCGCCAATGCGCAGCATACGATCTCCCGGGAGAAAAGTCAGCCAGCGGCCAGTATCCCATGAGACGAGGGGCCTGTCAAAGAATGCCCGCAGGCCAGACTCGGTTGCGCGCAATGTTGGTGAACGCAGCCAAGCCAGTGCTTAGGAACGCCTTGGCGCGGTCTGGGATCGCAGCAGCATGCAGCGGCTGCGGTTACTTGTATTGAACTATGTCCTATTACTATCAAGCACGGAGAGAATGGGCGCCGCCAAGGGCGACGTGCCGCCCTTGGCGCACCAACACAATCTGCAACCGCGCCGCAGGCAAGGTCCAGGATGACTAACAGGCCAAAACACTATCACCTGCAAGTTTTTCTCGATAATCTCCAAATCAGTCGAAAAAGTCCGGAAATCGGGGAACCATGCCCCAGGGTCGGGCGTCTAGACTATTGAAGGCCCCAAGCATACTGCTTGTACAGAAAGGAATGAGATGAAGACCAATCGTATCCGCAACCTTGTTCTCGCTGTTAGCTCCGTAGCTTTGGTGGGGGTGCTGGTGATCAGCCAGGGCCTGGTGGCCTGGCCTGCCGCCGCGCAGACGACTGCAGCCGCCACCACGTCGAGTGACCTGACCCGCACCATCACCGTGGTGGGCAAGGGCACCGTGACCATCAAGCCCGACACCGCGCAAGCCACGCTCGGCGTCGAGACGATGGGCAAGAACGTCAAGGATGCCACGGCCGAGTCGAGCGCGACCATGGAGGCCATCATCAAGGCTCTGACCGCGCTGGGCATCGCCGAGAAGGATATCCAGACCTCTGGCTTTAGCGTGTGGTCAGAGCGCAACCCCGCCGTCGAAGGCCGGTTGAGCGATGAGGTGACCTATCGCGTGATGAACACCGTGAACGTCCAGGTCCGCGACATGGATCAGGTCGGCGCAGTGCTGGATGCCGCCATCGAGGCAGGCGCCAACGCAGTGCACGGCGTGAGCTTTTACGTGGATGACACCGACAAGATCGAGTCAGACGCCCGGGCCAAGGCCGTGGTCGACGCCCGCGCCAAGGCTGAGGAGCTGGCCAAGCTCAACGACGTCAAAGTGGGCGTCGTGATCAGCGTCAGTGAGGTGGTCGGCGGTTCGGTGCCCTACTCTAACTTTAACATGAAGGACATGGCCTATGCCGGCATGGGCGGCGGGGCCGGCCCCATCAGCCCGGGCGAGCTGGACATGTCCACCACGCTCCAGATTAGCTACGCTATCCAATAGCAACGACACCCTGCAACAGAAAAAGGGGGGCGAACCTGACGGTTCGCCCCCCTTTCTGTTTCTACACCGCTAGAGATAAGGATCGAGCAGGCTCAAGATGCGCTGCAGCGGGGCAGTATCGTCGGCATCGAACTGGGCCAGCTTGTCGCTATCCACATCCAGCACGGCCACCGTGCGGCCTTCCTTTAGCAGCGGGATCACGATCTCGCTCTGCGAGCGGCTATCGCAGGCAATGTGGCCGGGGAAAGCGTGCACGTCGGGCACCACCACCGGCTGCCGGGTGGTGGCCCCATGCAGGCACACGCCGCCGCCCTGCAGCACCTGGCAGGCAACTGCGCCCTGATACGGGCCCACATGCATGGTATCGGGCCCAGCTAGAAAGTAGAACCCCGTCCAGAAATGGTGCGGCATCTTGGCGTGGAGCACGGCGCAGATCGTCGCCATGGCGGCAATCAGGCTGGGCGACTGGCCCGCGATCAACTCCTCCAACTGGGCATAGATGCGCTCATAGCGGCCAAGGCGGCGTGGGTCGATCATGGTTCGCTCCTCCAGCGCTAGACGCGATGTCGTCGCGCGACGAGATCATCGGGCGTGATGAAATCCGCCTCACTCAGGCCCAGCCCGCGCAGCCAGCCTTCGACTTGCAGCGGCCAGGCGAGCATATCCACTTGATGAGCGTCCGAGCCGAGCGAGAGCTTGCAGCCTGCCGCGCGCGCCAGGGGCAGGAATTGGGCCAACACCTCGCGATAGTGGGGCATGCCCGCATCACTCAGCGAAGCGGCATTGGCCTCCATGGCCATCGCCGCCTCAGCGGCCTGCCCCGAAATATCGACCAGCCAACTCTGATCCATGGCATCGTAGATGGCGCGCAGGTCGCCGATGAGCGCCTCACGCTCGGCAAAGGGGTGCGCCACCACATCGAGCCAGGGCTTGCGCACCACCGAGTCGAGCATGGTGAGCATGTGCCGCGCCACCGCCGCGGGCGCGTCGCTGGCAGGCTGGGGCACGCCCGGCAGGTGATAGTGCGTGGTGGGCACGAGCACAATATCCAGCTGCGCCGCCAGCGCCGGCGATACGCCCACGCGCTCGGTCGAATAAGTCTCGGTCTCGCAGCCAACCAGAAAGCGCACGCCATCCTGCTCAGCGAGCGCGCTCAGCTCGCGGCGCAGGTCGGCCAGGATGGCCGGGCCAGAGCCCTTGTAGAACTGGGGTGCTGCCGGGTCGGTGGGGTCCTCGACGAAATGATCCGTCAGGTAGATCACTTGCAGGCCCAGCCGGGGCGCTTCCGCGGCGTACATCGCGGGCGTGGCCGAGGGCCGGCCGTCGGCGGTGAGCCGCCGCCCGCAGGGCGAATAATAGGTGTGGGCGTGCATATCAAAGGGAACGATCATCTCCACCTCACTAGTGGCAGCCCGATGCGACTGCCACTAGAATAACGAAACTTTCCCCTCGCTCCATGGCAGGAGGCCACCATGCACGTGCTTGGCATCAACGGCAGCCCCCATCTCAACGGCAACACGTCCTATGCCCTGCGCTATGCGCTGCAAGAGCTGGCGCAGCTCGGCGCCGAAACCGCTTACCTGGCCCTGGCCGAAATGGACATTCACCCTTGCCAGGGATGCTTTCACTGCCGCGACGGCGAGTGCGTACACGATGACGACATGACGCAGGTGTATGATGCCATGCGCCGCGCCGATGGCATCATTCTGGCCTCGCCCGTTTGGATGGGCATGATCACCGGCCAAATGAAGACCATGATGGACCGCACGGTGCTCTTTCGCACGGGCGGCCGCTTTGCGCTCTCCGGCAAGGTTGGCGCCGGCATCAGTTGCGGCGGCTTTCGCAACGGCGGCCAAGAATTGACCCTGCAGAACATGCAGACCTACTTTTTACAGCAAGATATGTACGCTCTCGCCGATGGCCCCCAATTCAGCCACTCGGGCGCGGCCATCGTCGGCGCCGCCATGGCCGACCGGGTGGGCCTCACCACGGTCGCCAACCTGGCCAGGCGCATGGCTGCAGCGCTACGCGACCGCCCGGCGCCAAACGGGAGCTAACGGCCAACCTCTGCTCACCTAGCCCTGGGACGGCGCCGCCGCGGGAAAGATATTGCCCGCCGCCCAGCGCTCTAGCTTTTTGATGATATCCAGGCCCGCCTCTTTGGAGGGCACGCCGCTAATCGCGAGATAGACGCCCTTGGCGGGCAGCGCCGCGATAACGTCATCCAGCTCGGGATAGTCGATCATCACCTGCGCGCCCTTGCCTGCGGCCAGAATGCGCTGGTAGACGTGCACCCAGCGATGAAACCCTTCGTTGCCAGCGCCAAAGACCCACTGCATGGCGCCCAGCTCGGGAATCGCCAGGATATCGTCAATGTGCTGCAAAGCGCCGGGGCCGTCCAGGTGATAGATGGACCGATCCAGGAACTGACACTCGCGGATGATGCCCGGCAAAAAGAACTCACGGAACATGCGGTTGCTGACCATGCAAGAAAAGTCGTTGGACGGAATATAGTACTTGCCGTCTGAGATCAGCGTCAGCCACGAGGTGATGGGGTTGCCCGCAGCGCGCAGCTTGGCATAGAACAGGTCATAGAGCGCCATATAGTCGCGCTCAGCCATGTCCAGCATCCCTTTGACCTCATCGGGGTGCATAATCATGTCCATGGCCAGGTTCTGCGGATCGCGAATGGCCGCCAACCAGTCGCCGCCCGGGTGCCAGTCGGTCATGCCCACGATGAACTTGTCCCGGCCCACGGCGATCAGTGCATCGGTCATCTCGTGCAGCTTGGCGAGATAAGGGCTGTGCGGGTCAAAGCGCACCAGATCGGCCTCGGCCCAGTCGTGCAGCACGGGGTCGGTCCAACTGGTGCCATAGTCGCCAAAGTGGAGCGCGCAGCCATAAAAGGCCGAAAAGATCTCTGGCCCCAGGTTGGGCCAGGCGATGGGCAGCGTGTCGGCCATCAGCTCGACATTTTGCAGGCGGGCGAGGGCCAACTCGGCCTGATAGGCGGCGTCCATCCAGCGATCGGCGGCTGAGGCATGTCCAGAAACCGGCTCGGGGACGCACTCTTCGGGCGGCTTGGGCGCCACAAATTGCGCCAGGGGGCGGTCGATGATCTCCCCCTCCCAGAAAGCCTCCATGCGGGCCTTGACCTGCTCATAGTCGGGCTTGAACGTGAACATGCGCGCCTCCCCAGCCGATTTGGCGCAGTTTACCAGACCGCGCGCGCACTGCCAACCGCCAGGCGTGCGTCGGGGTGTGGGTAGCCTCCATTGACAGATGCCCCAAGGCGCGGTAGCCTGTTATCAACCCGTTCACTGGAGAGGTTCCATGAGCCCCAGCACCAGCACGCGCCCGGCAGGGCAGCCATCCACCTTTGAGACTCTCGGCGTGCGCCGCGTCATCAACTGCAAAGGCACCTATACTGCCATCAGCGGCTCGCGGCTGGTGCCGCAAGCGGCGCAGGCCATGGCCGCGGCTTCAGACGCCTATGTCGCCATGGACGAACTGCTGGAGCGAGTGGGCGAACGCCTGGCGGCGCTCACCGGCGCCGAGTGGGGGCTGATCACCTGCGGTTGCGCGGCGGCCTTGACGGATGTAACGGCGGCCTGCATGGCGGGGGCCGACCCAGAACGCATGGCGTTGCTGCCCGATACCACCGGCATGCCCGATGAGGTCATCATTCAAAAGGCGCACCGCAATAGCTACGACCGCGCCATCGAGCTGGCGGGCGCGCGGCTGGTGCAGGTGGAGACCGCCGCCGAGTATCTGCAGGCGTTCAGCGCACGCACGGCGCTGGTGGCCATCATCGGCGACTATGAGGAGAGCAGCAATTTCCCCATCCCGTGGATGATCGCCCGCGCCCACGAGCGGGGCGTGCCCTGCCTGGTGGATGCGGCGGCACAGCGTCCCGATATCCCCAACCGCTATCTCGCCGTGGGCGCTGACGTCGTGCTCTATAGCGGCGGAAAGTGCCTGCGCGGCCCGCAGGCCAGCGGGCTGGCGTTGGGGCGCAAAGACCTGCTGCAGGCGGCCTTTCTCAATGGCGCGCCGCATCATGGCGTGGGCCGCCCCATGAAGATGGGCAAAGAAGAGGTCATGGGCCTTCTGGGCGCGGTGGAGGCCTGGCTGCTCTATCGCGACCATGACGCCGAATGGCGCACCTGGGAGGGCTATCTGGCCGAGATTCGCCAGGCCGTGGCCGACCTGCCCTCTGTGCAGACCCGCGTGGAGCAGCCGGGGCTGGCCAACCATGCGCCCACGCTGCTCATCGAGTGGGATGCGGCGGTGCTCGGCTGCACGCCGGCGGACACTCATGCTGAATTGTGGGCGGGCGATCCGCGCCTCGCGCTGCACCTGGAGCCGTGTGGGCTGCGCATCATGCCCTACATGATGGAGGCGGGCGACGCGACCATTGCCGCCCGGCGGCTACGCGAGGTGCTCTCGCAGCCGCAACCGCCGCCAGCGCCCGATGATCCCCCCGCCTGCGACCTCAGCGGCGACTGGCAAGTGACCCTCCAGTTCACGCTGGGCGCGGCGCAGCACGCCGTGCGCTGGCAACAGGCGGGCAGCGCCTTGGCGGGAGAATACGTGACGGCCTATAATCGCGTGCCTGTGGCGGGCACGGTCACCGGGCGCGGCGTAAGCTTTCAGGCCACGCTGGGACGCTCGTCCAACCTGACGGTCTACTGCTTCACCGGCGTGCTAGTCGGCGAGGAGCTGGTCGGCCAGGTGTCGCTAGGCGAGTACTGGCAGGCCGCCTGGCGCGCCGCGCGCTGTGCTGTGGCCGACGTGCCATCTCTGTAAGTCAACCCAAAGGAGAACGAACATGAAAGAGATCATCACCCCGGCCGGCACCAACCCCAACCTGCCCTTTTCAGCGGGCGTCAAAGTGGGCAATCTACTGTTCTCGTCTGGCTATGCCGGGCTGGATGCCAGCGGCAACGTCCCTGGCCCCGATATCGAGTCGCAGGCGCGCCAGTGCTTTGACAGCCTGGGCCAGGTGCTGGTTGCGGCTGGTAGCGATTGGAGCAAGGTCGTCAAGGTGACCTGCTTTCTCACCCACCCCGAGCGCGATCTGGCGGGCTGGAACAAGGTTTTTGTCGAGCACTTTCCCACCAACCCGCCGGCGCGCTCGACCGTGGGCTGCCGCCTGCTGAACCCGGCCTGGCTCATCGAGATCGAGCTGATCGCCGTCGTCGACTAGTCGAGTTGCCTGCTGGGCGCCACACTCTGAGGGGCGACGCTGCCCACCGTCTGTGGTAGAATGAACCCACGTTGAGACAGAGCAAGCGCATCGGAGGGCATGGTGGGGTCTTTTGTGCATCTACACGTGCACAGCGAGTTTTCGCTGCTGGACGGATTGGCGCGTCTGCCTGAGCTGTGCGAGTATGCCGCCGAGAGCGGCATGGACGCGCTAGCGCTCACCGACCATGGCACGATGTATGGCACCATCAAGTTCAGCCATGCCGCGCGCGCCGCGGGCATCAAGCCCATCTATGGCTGCGAGGTCTATCTGGCGGCGCGGCGCATGGATCAGCGCGACGTACAAAAGGATCGCCGCGCCTACCACCTCGTGTTGCTGGCCGAGAATCAGACCGGCTATCAAAACCTGCTGGAGCTGGTCACTCGCGCCCACCTGGACGGGTTCTACTACAAGCCGCGCATCGACAAAGCGCTGCTGGCGCAGCACGCCGAGGGCCTGATCTGTTTGAGCGCCTGCATCTCGGGCAGCGTGCCGGCCCTGCTGCAAGAAGGCCAGATTGACGAGGCGCGCCGTGAGGCAGCCTGGTTCCGCGATCTGTTCGGCCCCGAGCGCTACTATCTGGAACTGCAACGCCACCAGGGCTTGCCTGAACTGGACGCCATCAACGAACAGCTCGCGCGGCTGGGCAGCGAGCTGGGCATTCCCCTGGTGGCCACCAATGACGTGCACTATGTGCGCCAGGCAGATGCCGGAACCCAGGAGCTACTGTTGGCCATCCAGACCCAGACCACGTTGGCCGACCCCAACCGCATGCGCATGGGCAGCCCGGATTATCACCTGTCCACGCCCGAGGAGATGGCCCGGTTGATGGCCGCCTATCCCCAGGCGGTGGCAAACACCGTGGCCATCGCTGAGCGCTGCAACGTGGAGGTGGGCTTTACCACCTATCACCTGCCCCAGTTCGAGGCGCCCGCGCCCTATTCTGCCCAGGAGTATATGCGCAAACTGTGCGACGAGGGCCTGCGCTGGCGCTATGGCGAGCCCTCGCCCGAGGCCTGGCAGCGCCTCGACTATGAGTTGGACGTCATCCACGAAATGGGGTTTGACCACTATTTTCTCATCAACCACGATCTGGTGCGCTGGGCCAAGCACGAGGCGCGCATGCTCGTGGGCCCCGGACGCGGCTCGGGCGCCAGCAGTCTGGTAGGCTATGCGCTGGGCATCACCGACCTCGACCCCATCGAGCTGGACTTGATCTTTGAGCGCTTTCTCAACCCTGGCCGCGTCAGCATGCCGGATATCGACCTCGACTATCCCGAGGATCGCCGCCAGGAAGTGATCGACTACCTGGTGGCCAAATATGGCGAGGACAGGACCTCGCAGATCGCCACCTTTGGCACCATGGCCGCCCGTGGCGCCATCCGCGATGTGGGCCGCGCCCTGGGTGTGCCGCTGGAGGATGTGGACCGCGTTGCCAAGCTGATTCCGGGCGGTCCCAAGCAAACCATTGAGGCGGCGCTGGTCGAGGTGGGCGAGCTCAAGGCGCTGTACGACAGCCAGCCCTATGTCAAGCGCCTGGTGGATGAAGCCACCAAGCTGCAGGGCGTGGCGCGGCACTTTTCTACGCATGCCTGCGGCGTATTGATCACCGACAAGCCGCTGGTGCACTATACGCCGCTGCAGCGTGCGCCACGCGGCGAGGGCATCATCTCCCAGTTCTGCATGTCTGACGTGGAAGAGATCGGGCTGCTCAAGCTGGATGTACTCGGCCTCTCGACGCTCACGATCATCGACCGCGCCTTTCGCTGGATCGCCAAGACCCACGGCGTCGAGCTGACGCTGGAATCCATCCCTATGGATGACCCCGACACCTATGCGCTGCTATCTTCGGGCGATGTCACTGGCGTTTTTCAGGTCGAGAGCACGGGCATGCGCCGCGTGCTCAAAGATATGCAGCCCTCCGAGTTTCGCGACATCATGGCGATCCTGGCGCTCTACCGACCGGGACCCATGGAGTTCATCCAGAACTATGTGGATCGCAAGTTTGGGCGCGAGGAGGTGATCTACCTTCATCCCAAGCTCGAACCCATCCTGCGTGAAACCTATGGCATCATCGTCTATCAAGAGCAGATCATCCGCATCGCCCAGGATGTGACCGGCTTTACCGCTTCGGAGGCGGATCTGCTGCGCCGCGCCGTGGGCAAAAAAAAGGCCAAGGCGCTGGAGCAGCAGCACGCCAAGTTCGTACGGGGCGCCGTCAAGAACGGCGTGCCCGCCGACGTGGCCGAGCAGATCTTTGCGGACATTGAAAAGTTCGCCAACTATGGCTTTAACAAAGGCCACTCGGCGGCCTATGCCGCCATCACGTTGCAGACCGCCTATCTCAAGGCGCACTATCCCGCCGAGTTCCTGGCCGCCACCCTCTCCGTCGAGCGCGGCAGCCTCGAAAAAGTGACCCAGTTCATCAGTGAGCTGCGCCGTATGGGCATCCCCGTGCGGTTGCCCTCGGTCAACTACTCGGGCGTGGATTTCGAGCTAGAGCCAGCCGAGTGCCCCTCGCTCGAACAGCGCTGCCAGCTCCTGGGCGCGCCAGAGCTGGCCGTGCGCTTTGGTTTGGGGGCCATCAAGAACGTGGGCGATGGGCCGGGTGAGGAGATCGTGCGCGCGCGGGGCGGCCGCGCTTTTGAGGACCTGGAGGACTTTTGCCAGCGTGTGGACCTGCGCAAGGTCAACAAGCGCGTGCTCGAATGCCTGATTCGCGCGGGCGCTCTGGACATGTTTGGCGACCGCGCTGATCTGCTGGCCTCCATCGACCAGATGATGGCTTTGAGCCAACAGGTGCATCATGACCGCGAGATCGGCCAGGGCAGCCTGTTCGATCTGGCAGCCCTGGGGAGCGCGGCGCCCGTTCGCAGCGGCCTGGCGCTGGCGCGCGCCAAGCAGCGCGTCAGCGAAAAAGAGCGGCTGGCCGACGAAAAGGAGCTCCTGGGCAGCTACTTGGCCAATCATCCTCTGGATGTGCTCAACAAGTACCAGGATGAACGCCTCACGCCCATCTCAGCCGTGGACGTCGGCCTCAAGGGTGGGCGGGTGAGCGTGGCTGGCGTGATCGAATCGGTGCGGGTCATCACCACCAAGAAGGGCGATCCCATGGCCTTTGCCACGGTCGAGGACCTTTCTGGATCGCGCGAGCTGGTTATCTTTCCCGGACTCTACAAAGATACGCGCGATCTGTTGGCCGATACCGCCCTCAAGCTGGTGGAGGCCCGCGTGGACGTGCGCGGCGACGATGCCAAGCTCATCGCCGAGTCCATCGCCACCTATCGCGTGCCCGAGAGCGCGCCCCGACGCAACGCACCGCGACCTGCGCCCGCCCTGCCGCCGGCATCCACCGCCACGCCGCCCCAAAGACTGAGCGTGGAGTTGCCATTGGACGCGGACACGCGCCGGGCTCAGGAACTGGTGCTCAAGGTCTTTGAGCTGCTGACCGCCCAACGCGGCGACGTGCCCTTCCGGCTGTTGCTGCGCGCGCCCAACGGCTCGGTGGAAATGGATTTTCCCAACCTCGGCACGCTCTATTCGGCTGACGTCGAGCGCGGGCTGTCGTCGTTGGTGGGCCAGGGGCATCTAAGCTGGGACTAGGCAACGCCCAGCCACAGGTGGCCGGGCAAGATGTTGGGTGCGCTTTTGACGCACACGCCGCTGATAGTGGCATCGTCGGCGCTCGCCGATGGCGGCACATAGCATGTATTCGGCGCCTGGCCGTATTTGGCCTGATAGTAAGCGACGGCGCGCGCGATCTTTTCGGTCAACGAGCGGTCGCGCGCGTCGTCGAACCAGAGCATACCGGTGCGCAGATCCATGGTGGTCTCCACAAGATGAGTAAAAGGGATGGGGCTCGATCCTGGACAGGTGGGGTTTGGACAGAGCCGGTATTTGATTGGTGTGATCGAGCCCCATAGAACGTATGTTCTGAGAGTATTGTATCAGAACAATTGTTCTATGTCAAGAGTCCAATTGTGATCGGGAGGAAATCATGCGACGCATTCAGATCGTGGCCGGCGACGTGACGGTCACGGCCACGCTCAATGACAGTCCCACGGCCGACGCCATCTGGGCGGCGCTGCCCATCGAGGAGCGCGGCGCCACCTGGGGTGACGAAATCTACTTTGGCATTCCCGTGTTTGTGGTCCAGGCTCGCGACGCCCAGGCTATCGTCGAGTTGGGCGACCTCGGCTATTGGGAGCCAGGCCACGCTTTTTGTCTCTTTTTTGGCCCCACGCCCATGAGTCGCGGCAATGAAATCAGGCCGGCCAGCCCGGTCAATGTCGTGGGCAAGATCGAGGGCGACGCCACGGTGCTGAAAAAAGTGCCCAGTGGCGCCCGCGTGCGCCTCACCGCACTGACAGACTAGGCCGATTCGGCGGCGAGTTGGGCCAGCGTGGTGCCTTCCAACGTGCTAAGGAGTTGCTCCTGAGCTTGCTTGAGCACGGGGTAGAGGGAGCAGACGCCCATGCGCTCGCAGGCATCGGTCTGCCCTTGCTCGAGGCAGGTGTTGAGCGCGATGGGCCCTTCGATGGCCTCGACGATCTGCCGCAGGGTAATATGCTCGGCGGATCGCGCGAGAGAAAAGCCGCCGCCGGCGCCGCGGTGCGAGCGCACGATGCCGCTGCGGGCCAGTTCCTGAAAGATCTTGGCCAGGTAGGATTCGGGCAGGCCCTCGCGCGCGGCGATATCGCTGACCAGCATCACCCGGTCGGGCGCATCCTGCGCCAGGCGGATCATGCCTCTGGCGCCGTAATCCGCGCCGCGCGTCAATTTCATGCCTCATCCTCCCGATATCATCCTGCGCCGCCATTCTAGCATAGCCGCGCGGCCGATACAAGAGCATCACACTCCGCTTCGTCCTTTGGGAGTGGAAGCAGAAAGGGACGTCATGCAAGCTGCCATGTGCTCCATCGCCTGGAAGCCAGAGCCTATCGAGGCCGTGGCGCCGCTCGTCGCCGCCGCCGGTTACAGCGGCATCGAGCTGTGGGGACCGCATCTGGATCGCTTTGTGGCCGCCGCCGGCAGTCTCGACCCGTTGGTGGCGCAACTCCGCACCCTCGGCCTCACCGTACCCATGGTCAGCGCCTATTTCGATCTCCTCAATCAGCCAGAGGAGAGCATCGCCATTGCCAGCAGACATCTGCACTATGCGCTGCGGCTGGGCGCACCTCTGGTGCGCATGTTCACCGGTGGCGGCGGCTCGGCCACGGCCAGCGAGGCTGCCTGGGCAACGATCACCGACGTCTTGGGCGAGCTGTGCGATCTGGCTCGGCCCTATGGCATCGCCTTTGCCCTGGAAACCCACGACGGGCACCTGCATGACACCACCCCGAGCACCCTGCGGCTGATCCACTCGGTGAACGCTCCCAATCTGGGCGTCAACCTTGACATCCACAACCTGTACGCCCGCGGCGAGGAGCCACTCTGGTCGCTTGAGCAGCTCTGGCCGTGGGTGCGCATCTTGCACCTCAAGAGCCAGCGTCTGGTGAACGGCGCGCCGCAAGTCTGCGGCCTGGCCGAAGGCAATCTGGATTACACCGCGTTCCTGCAGGCGCTGGCCGTGCGTGGCTATGGCGGCGCCGTCAGCATCGAGTGGTTCGGGTCGGCGCCCACCCAGGCGGCGGCGAGCGAACTGGCTTTTCTGCGGAACGTGCTGGGCTACACACTCACCGCCTGAGCTTGGCAAGCGTCCCGCGCCAGGCGAGTTGGTCGCTCTCTATGCCTGTGGTAACATGCCGTGAAACGGTCACAGGAGATTTTCCCGTGCTCAGAGCCAAGCGCAACGATCCCTGCCCCTGCGGCAGTGGCAAGAAATACAAGAACTGCTGTCTGCGCGCCGATCAGCTCGGCGCCTCACGTGAGGTAAACCTCTCCTCTGGCGAGGCCCTGCTGCTCACCGACCTGTACCAGTACGCCCAGTTGCCGCGCTTTAATACGGCGCTGTTCGAGGCCTTTGGCCTCTACTGGGGCGGCAGCTTTGATGTCTCGGCCGCCAGCGAGCTGGGGCAGGAAAGCCTGCGCTCCATGCTAGAGTGGTTCATCCATGACTACCCCGTGAGCAGCGACGGCCGCCACGTCATCGACCTGTTCATCGCTGACCGGGCCGAGCGCTATCCGGAAGAGGCGCGCCTGCTGCTGGACGGCTGGGCCGCGTCCGTGCTGGGGGTGTGGCGGGTGCTGGCTCAGGCGGGGCCCGACCGCGTCTCGCTGCTCGACCTGCTGCGCGAAGAGACCCTCGAGGTCTACAGCCCGGTGTTGGCCCACAACGCCCTCGTGGGCGATCTGGCCATCGGCCGCCGCGTCCCCCTCGGCGAGGCCAATCTGATGGCGCCGATGGTGTCGTTGCTGCCCGCACCTTACGAGCAACCGTTAACTGACTATGTCCGCAACGCCTACCGCCTTTACCGCGAAGAGCACTATCAGGCGACCTGGGATGCCTTTCTGCGGGCCAACGGCCACATCACCAACGCCTTTCTGGTTTCTGAGCGCGCCGCCAGCCTGCGCAGCCTGATCGGCGCGGGCACGCGCTTTCGCGACCCCGCGGCAGCGCGCGACCGACTGCGCGCCAAGAGCCACGAACTGCAGCTCGAGGCCCAGCGGCAAGCCAGAGAGCCTGAAGAGCCTCGCGCTGCCATGCGTCGCACCTCGGCGGGCATCATCGTGCCCGGCGCGCCCGAGCCGCCCGCAGGCGGCCAGGGCGAGGACGAACCGTCCCGCTCAGGCATCCTGGTGCCAGGCCGCGACTTTTAGCACGCTGGAGCGAACCAACAGCCATGATCCGTGCACTATTGCTGGACCTCGATGACACGCTGCTGATCAACGACTGGCACACCTTCTATCCGCCCTATCTAGAGCGTCTGGCGGCGCATATGCGCGACCTGCTGCCTGCCACGCGCCTCTTTGCCGCGCTGCACGCGGGCAACGACGCCATGTTCCGCAGCGATGGCAGCCAGGGCACACTGGATCAGGTGTTCATGGCGCGCTTTTTGCCGCTGGCGGGCCTCGACGCCGAGCAGGCACGGGCGGCCTTTGCGGCGTTCTACCACCACGGCTTTGAAGCGCTGCAAGCTCACACGGCGCCAGACCCTGCCGCGCCAGAGTTGGTGAGGTTGGCGCGTGAGCTGGGGCTCAAGCTGGCTATCGCCACCCAGCCGGTCTTTCCGCTAGAGGCGGTGCAGGCGCGGCTGCGCTGGGCCGGCGTGCCCGATGAGACCTTTGCTTACGAGTACATCTCCACCTTTGATACGCAACGGGCCTGCAAGCCGGCACCGCTATTCTTTACCGACCTGCTGGCCCGCCTGGATGTGGCTCCGCACGAGGCCCTGATGGCAGGCGATAGCTCCTCCTCTGACATGGCGGCACGACATCTGGGCATCAAAACGTTCTACGTCGAGCGCGGGCGCGATGGCAACGGCAATGGCCATGACGTAAAGTGCGACGCGCGCGGCAGCCTGGCAGATCTGGTCGATCTTCTGAGAACGGGGGCGATACATGAGTTGTGAACCTCTGGACGAGCGCGTGCAGACCTTGAAGGGGACAGTGACCGCCGCCTTTGAGCGCGTCTATGGCGGCCAACCCCAGTTGATCGTCGTCTCGCCAGGACGCGTCAATGTCATCGGCGAGCACACCGATTACAACGACGGCTTTGTACTGCCCGCGGCCATCGACCGTCATGTGGTCATCGGGCTGCGGCCGCGGGTCGACGGGCGGGTGCGCGTGCATGCCGCCGACTTTGATGACACGGCCACTTTTGCCCTCGACAGCCTGACCCGCACCGAGCAACAGAGCTGGGCCAACTATATCAAGGGCGTGGCCTGGGCGCTGCAACAAGAGGGCTATGCGCTGCAAGGCTTTGATGCGGCGCTGGCCAGCGATGTGCCGGTGGCTTCCGGGCTCTCCTCCTCGGCGGCGCTCGAGGTCGGCTTTGCGTTCGCCTTCCAGACCCTATCCGGGTTCGAGCTGGATGGCGTCAAGCGGGCGCTGCTCTGCCAAAAGGCCGAAAACCAGTTCGTGGGCATGAACTGCGGCATCATGGATCAGTACATCGTCTCGCTGGGCAAGGCCGGGCATGTGCTGCTGATCGACTGCCGCAGCCTGGGCTATGAGCTGGCTCCCCTGCCTGCGGGCGTTAGCCTGGTGATCTGCAATACCCGTAAAAAGCGCGGCCTGCTCGATTCCGAGTACAACACCCGCCGAGCCGAGTGCGAGCGAGGGGCCGCGACGCTGGGCGTCAAGGCGCTGCGCGACGTGACCCCGGCGCAGTTGGAGGCGCGCAAGGGCGAGTTGGACCCGGTGACCTACCGGCGCTGCCGCCACGTCGTCACCGAAGATGCGCGCACGTTGGAGGCCGTGGCCGCCATGCGCGCCGGCGATCTTCAGCGCCTGGGCGAGCTGATGAACGCCTCGCACGTCTCGCTGCGCGACGACTATCAGGTGAGCTGCTTTGAGCTGGACGTGATGGTCGAGGCGGCCTGGCAACAACCGGGCGTCTATGGCGCTCGCATGACGGGCGGCGGCTTTGGCGGCTGCGCCGTGGCGTTGGTGGCCGACGAGCATGCCGCCGCCTATGCGGCGCAAGTGGCGCCCATCTACCGTCGCGAGACGGGCATTGAGGGCGAGATCTATATCTGTCGCGCCGACGACGGCGTGCACGCGTTCTAGCTCCTCTTGGACAGCACGAAACGGCCAGAGCGCCTTTGCACTGGCCGTTGGTCGTGCCGGGGTCTCGCATTTCCAATCGCTCTAATGTAGCCGAGCTTTCCGAAGCTCGGTCTTGTTCTAAAGGCCATCTCCAGACCGACGTTCGGAAACGTCGGCTACGGACGGTGCTGGGTTGATCTAGGCGATGCTTCTGAGGTGGGCGATGCCGCGTTGCGCCGACGTCTCGCCGTCGGGCTGCGGCATGAACTCGCCCGAGACCCAGCCCTGATAGCCGGTGTCGGCCAGCGCACTCAGGATACTGCAAAAGTCCAGATGCCCCGCGCCGGGATGCCAGCGGTTGGAGTCAGCCACGTGAAAGTGAAAGATGCGGTCGCCGCAGGCGCGGATGCTGGCCTCGATCCGTGGCTCCTCGATGTTCATGTGGAAAGTGTCCAGCAGCAGGCCCATGTTGTCGGCGCCGATGCGCGCCAGCAGATCCATTCCCTGGCCCACCGTGTTGATGAGCGTGGTCTCATAACGGTTGATCGGCTCTAGCGCGATGCGCACCTGCTGCTGTGCGGCCGCCTGGCAGCACTCTTGCAGGGCCGACACCAGCCAGGCCATGGCCTGTTCAGGCGCCACGCCGGGCCGCACGATGCCGCGCAACAGCCCGATGATGATCACCGCGCCAGTGCGCGCCGCCAGCGGGATGTGGGCCACGGTGCGCGCGATGGCCGCCTGGCGCACCGCCTCGTCGGGGTCGGTGTACGACAGCCCTTCTTCACCCCAGGCCTGGCCGGTGCCGATAGCCGGGATCGCCAGGCCGTGCTGCGCGGTCAGCGCCAGCAGGCCGTCCACGTCCAGGTTCCGTGGATCGCGCACGGCCACCTCGACGCCGTCATAGCCCCAGGAGGCGATGCGCGCGATGTTGTGGGGCAGATCGCCTTTGAACGCCACCGCCTGGAATTGGGCCGGCTGGGTGGATAGCACGATGGAGAGCTTCATCTGGGCCTCCCAGGGCTGAGGCCCCGGCTCGGATGAGCGCGGGGCCTCGCGAGGTTCGCGCTTATTTGGCTTGTTGCTGCCCGATGGCAGGCAGGGCATAGACCGACTTCCAGCCCGGGCTCATCGGCTCGCGTAAGAAGGGCTCCAGCTCGGCGGCGGTGCGCAGCGTCACCTCTTCCACCGGCGGCACCGTGCCCGCGGGGAAAGCGGCCAGGACGTCATCCACCAGCAGCGTCAGGTAGCGCAAGATGGCCGCCAGCGGGCGCTTGGCCTTCCAGGCCTCGGCGTCGGCGGCATTGCCCACTACGCCCTCGGGCGTGGCCGAAATCTCGATGGCAAAGTGGCCCTCGCCCTCTGACCAGCGGCTGGGCCGCCCGTAGGGGTCCACCGACTTGTCAAAGTGGCCCTCGGGCAGGTAGCCCTTGCCCTCGGTGTTGACGGCATAGGTCATGTCCACCATCTCGGGAAAGAGGTAGAGGCCCAGCGAGGTCTCGGCCTCTTCGGCATGCACAAAATCGCTGCCCCAGTGGCCGCCCTGCGCGCGGGTGTAAAAAAACTCGCGCACGGCGCGGTGCCAGTCCATCACGCGAAAGATGCCGGGCAGTTGGTAGCGCTTACAGAATTGCTGCACGGTGCTCTCCAACATCCACAGATGGCCGTGGTTGTTGAGGATGATCTGCTTGCGGAAGCCGTCGTTCCACAGGCCCAGCATGACATCGATCAGCATCTCGCGCGAGACATCCTCGCGGATGGGCACGGTGCCGGCCATGCCATAGTGGTGGTAGGGGTGCGAGCCAAAGTTGAGCGGCGGCAACGACAGCGCCACGGGGTAGCCCTTTTTGACAAAGTGGCGGCGCACGCCCTCAGCGATCTGGCTCACGAACATGGTGTCCGCGGCGCTGGGCAGGTGATCGCCGTGCAGTTCGGTGCAGCCCACGGGGATGATGACCACGTCGTTCTTGGCGCGCTCTTTGACCAGCTCATGGCGAATGGTGGTCTGGATGTACGAGCCCGGCTTGCCCCATTCCACGGGCGCGGGCATGCCATACTCGGCCAGGATGGCGTCGATTTCGGCGTCGGTTGAGTCCCAGACAGTCTTTTTCATGCGGCCCACGCCATTGTCCTCGAAATAGAGGCCCGGCGTGCGGCTGGGCAACCAGCCCTTGGGTGCGGTCAACTCGGTCATGTCTAGCTCCTCTCGATCTGATCTTCAATCTCGCTCAGGCGCACGGGGCGGCCCTCGCGATAGGATTTCCAGGCGGCATGGCCTATCACCACCGGCGCGCGGCCATCGAGGCCGCTAACCCGCGGAGGCGTGCCCTCGCGGATGCTCTTGACAAACGCCTGCATCTCGGCGCCATAGGCCGCGGCATAGCGCTCCAGGAAAAAGTAGAGCGGCAGTGGCCCGTGCACGCCCTGGGCGTCGCTCAGCTCGGCGCGATGCGGCGTCTCATTGGCGGCGCTGACCATGCCCGCCGAGCCAAAGACCTCGATGCGCTGGTCATAGCCATACACCGCGCGACGGCTGTTCTCGATCACGCCCAGCGCGCCGCTGGCATAACGCAGCGTGACGATGGCGGTGTCGATGTCGCCCGCCTCGCCGATGGCCGGGTCCACCAGCACGGCGCCCGCCGCCGAGACCTCGACCACTTCTTCGCCCACCAAAAAGCGGGCCATGTCAAAGTCGTGGATGGTCATGTCCATAAAGATGCCGCCCGACACCTTGATATAGCCGATGGGCGGCGGCGCCGGGTCGCGGCTGGTGATGCGCACCATCTCGGGGCGGCCCACCTTGCCGTCGAGCACAGCCTGCCGCGCGGCAGCAAAGCCAGTATCGAAACGCCGGTTGAAACCCACCTGCAGCGCCACGCCCGCGCGCTCGACGGCGGCCAGGGCCGCGTCAATGCGCGCCAGGTCCAGCGCGATGGGCTTTTCACAAAAGATGTGCTTGCCCGCCTGCGCTGCTTCCGTGATCATCTGGGCGTGCGTATCGGTGCTCGAACAGATCACCACGGCGTCCACGTCGCTGCGCGCCAGCAAGGCGCGATGATCGTCGTAGGCATCCAGGCCATATTCGCCGGCCAGGGCGCGCGCGGCCTCGCCAAACACATCGGCCACAGCCACCAGCCGCGCGCTGGGCACGCGCTGGGCCACGTTGGCCGCATGCACCCGCCCGATGCGGCCGGCGCCGATCAACCCGAGCCGCAATTGCTCAGTCATTGCCCCACCTCCCGTTCAGGCCGTTCAGTTGGGCTTGACCAGCAGCTTGCCATCGGTGCGCTTGGTGGAGAGTGCGATCGCTTCCACCGTCTGATCGAGCGTGTAGCGCCCGGTGATAATCGGGCGCAGGTCGAGGCGGCCCGAGGCCACCAGCCGGATGACGTTGGGGAAGGTGGCGTTGCCCGAGTGCCCCTGCGAGCCAAACACCTGGCCATGGCGCACCTGGAAGGTCTCCAGATACATGGGCACGCGCTGCGCGGCGCGGCCGATCTGCACGATCTTGCCGTTGATGGCCATGGCCTTTTCCATCTCGGGGATGGTGCGCGTGGGCGCGCCCGCGGCCTCGACGAAAAAGTCAAAGCCCTGGCCGTCGCTCAGTTCCATCATCGCCTCGCTCGGCGAAACTTCGGCCGGGCTAAAGGTATAGTCGGCGCCCACCAACGTGGCCAGCGCGCGACGCTCCGGCGTCATCTCGAACACCACGATCTTGCCGGCGCCCGCCGCGCGGGCGATGCCCGTGGCCGCCAGGCCGATGGCGCCCGCGCCGAACACGGCCACATATTGCCCGGGGCGGAACCCGCCCGCGCGGTCGATCATGCCGTTGTAGGCCACCGTGGTGGGCTCGGTCATGGCGCCCAGTTCGTAGGCGGCGTTCTCGTCGCCCAGGCGCTCGGCGATGGCGTCGATCTTCCAGCAGAACTTTTCATCGAGGGCGATATAGTTGGCAAAGGCGCCGGGGATGGTGAACCCGATCTCCTCCAGGGCGGTGCACTGGTTAGGAAAGCCGTTGCGGCAGTTGATGCAACGGCCGCACCAGATCATCTCCTCGACGGTGACCATGTCGCCGACCTTGAGAGTCTTGACCTCCGGGCCAACCTCAACGACCTTGGCGCTGAACTCGTGGCCGAGGATGGTGGGGAACTTGGTCAATCCAGGGTAGAGGATGTAGCCATCCTGGTCGGTCTCGTAAAAGTGCATGTCCGAGCCACAGACGCCACAGGCCTTGACCTCGAGCAGCACTTCTTGCGGGCCGGGCTGGGGGTCGGGCCAATCGGTCACTTGTAGCGTCGGGTGCCGCCACACGCTGTTGCCGGTGATGGCCTTGCCGGTCTGCTTTTCCCACTCCGAGACCTGGTAATCAGGCCGCGGATCCCACTTGGCATCGAGAACCAAACCCTTCATGTTGCGCTCCTTTTCACTTTTTCGCTGGCGCGGGCGCCAGAGGATTCACGAACGATGAGCTGCCCTTGCAGGCTGAGGTGATCGGGCTGCTCGCCATCGCCGGCCAGCAGCGCCAGCGCCCGCTCGACCGCGCGGCGGCCCAGCTCGTGTTTGGGCTGCGCCACGGTGGTCAACGCGGGATGCAGCAGCGCCGCAAAGGGGATATCGTCGAACCCCACCACGGCCAGCCGCCGCGGGATATCGAGCTTTGCGCGCTGCGCCGCAGCCAGCAGGCCGATGGCGGTCATATCGTTGTAGCAAAAGGCGGCGGTGGGTCGGGGCCGCAGCGCCAGCAGGGACGCCAGCGCCCGCTCGCCCCCGCTGGCGCGGCCATCGCCCGCGATGATGAACTGTTCGTCAAACGCCACACCCGCGTCGCGCAGCGCCTCCTGATAGCCCGTGCAGCGCAAACCGTCGTCGCTGTGGCCCGGCAGGCCGGCGATATAGGCGATGCGCCGGTGGCCCAGGCGCAACAGGTGCTGCGTGGCCACAGTGCCGCCGTGGCGGTTGTCCACCGAGATCGAGACCACCTGGGCGCTGCCCTGGTCGTTATGGCTGTTGATCAACACCACCGGCACGCCGGTCTCTTGCAGGTCATCCTGGTACAGGTCGCCGATGCGCGACGAGGCCACGATGACCGCATCGGCGCGCCGGGCGCGCAACATCTCCACCGACTGCGCCTCGCGCTCGGGATCGTTGTCCGAGCTGGTCAGGATGACGCTATAGCCGTGGGCGTGGGCGGTGCTCTCAATGCCCTGCACCACCTCGGCCACAAAGGGATCGGCGATGGTGGTGACCACCACGCCGATGGTCATGGTGCGGCCCAACACCAGGCCGCGCGCGCCGGCGTTGGGCACATAGCCCATCTGCCCGGCCAGCGCCTGAATGCGCTGGCGCGCCGCCGCGCTGATCAGCGGGTTATCTGCCAGCGCCCGCGAGACGGTGGAGTGCGAGACCCCCGCCGCCTGGGCGATATCTTTGATCGAGACGTTCATGGCGCGCCCTTGCACACGTGTGCAGGAAAGTGGTGAAGAGAGGCGCCCTGCGGGCGCCTGGTGCAATCGTGTGCATAAGATAGGCGAAGGGGGAGGGGATGTCAAAAACGACTTTGTATCACGGTAACATGTCTTCTGTTACTGGCCTTCTCTACGTTCACTCTGGACAATTCACAAACGCCCGGCCACAACCGCGCCTGCACGCTCGTAACTCACGATGATGACGCCAGTGGGGGAGACTTGGCTCTCCGTCAGCTTGAACGCCGCCGGGATGGCGCCCTCGGCAAACAACCGTTTTCCCCCGCCCAACGTCACCGGATAGATCTTGAGCCAGTACGCATCGACCAAATCATGCTTGATGAGCGTCTGCAGGAGATTGCCGCTGCCGTAGACGTGCAAATCCGGACCTGGCTGTTGCTTGAGTTCGCTGACCTTGGCCGCAATGTCACCGCCCAAAAACACGACGGGCCGCCATGCGCCAGAGGTCATGGTATGCGAGGCGACGTACTTGGTCGCTGCATTGACCCTCGGCCAGATGTCCGCATGCTGCGGCCAGTATGGCGCCCAGATTTCATAGGTTTTGCGCCCTAGCAACAGATCAAACGGCATGTTCATCTGCGTCCTAATGGCGGTTCCAAGAACTTTGTCGGAATATGGAGCGATCCACCCGCCATAAGCAAAGCCACCACTGGGATCTTCCTCTGGCCCTCCTGGAGCTTGTATGACACCATCAAGGGAGACGTGGGAGACCACAATAACTCTTCTCATGATAGAGTTCCTCCAACATCTGGCGAGCTTTGTGTAGTAGAGTAGCCGAGCGCCTTGATCATCTCCGCCACCCTACCCCCTACACCTCTCTCCCCCCATAATGCGCCTGATAGTACGCCCGATAGTGCTCCCCCGACCTGATCTTCCGCCACCACCACTCATTGTCCACATACCAGCGCACGGTCTCTTCCAGCGCCTGGTCGAACGTATGGCGCGGCGTCCAGTCCAGTTCGCGGACCTTGTCGATGTTGAGCGAGTAGCGGCGGTCATGCCCCGGCCGGTCGGTGATGTATTGCACCAGCGACTCGGGCTTGTCCAAGATCGCCAGCAGCTTGGTCGCCATGTCGATGTTGCGCGTCTCGTGGCCGGTGCCCAGGTTATACACCTCGCCGGGGACGCCTTTGTGCAGCACCACGTCGATGCCTTCGCAATGGTCCATGACATACTGATAGTCGCGCATCTGATGGCCATCGCCATAGATGGGCAACGGCTTGTCTTCCAGCGCGTTGCAGGTGAACAGCGGCACGACCTTTTCGGGGTATTGGTAGGGGCCGATGCTGTTCGAGCCGCGGGTGATCGTCACGGGCAAGCCAAAGCTGGTGTGATAGGCCAGCACCATCAGGTCGCCGCCCGCCTTGGAGGCCGAGTAGGGGCTGCGCGTGTCAAAGGGGTCGGTCTCCACCGACGAGCCTTCCAGCACCTGGCCATAGACCTCGTCGGTGCTCACCTGATGATAGCGCGCCAGGCCGAGCTCTTTGGCCGCCTCGAGCAGCACATAAGTGCCGAACACATCGGTCTGGATGAACTCGCCCGGCCCGGTGAGGGAACGGTCCACGTGCGTCTCGGCGGCAAAGTTGACGATGGTGTCGATCTCGTGCGCCTGCAACGCCGCCCGCACCGCCAGGGGGTCGCAGATATCGCCCTGCACAAAGGCATAGCGCGGGTGGTCCACCAGATCGCGCAGGTTGTCGAGGTTGCCAGCATAGGTCAGCTTATCATAGACGACGACGGTGTAATCGGGATGCTGTTCCAGCATATAGTGAGCGAAATTCGAGCCGATGAAACCGGCTCCGCCCGTCACCAGCAAGCGCTTCATCGCGTGTCTCCTTCGCGGTTCACATACGTCCGACTGCCACTGTGACGCCGGCCTGTCGGCTAGAGTTCCTATCTCCGTTCAGAGTATAGCGAGCCGTACTGGGCGCGACAACGAGGCCGAGGTAAGCCGTAGCGCCGCAGCGCTACGAGCCGTCGCCATATTCGCTGAGGTCGGTCGCGGGGATTTCCTCGGCGGCGTCCGGCTCGCGCGGCACAATGTCGATCTCGCCAAAGGGCCGCGGCTGCAGGGCGCGCACCCGTTGCTGTTTGATGAGTTCCAGCAGCGCCAGAAAGGTGACGATGACTTCCAACCGCGAGCGGGCGCTGCCCAACAGCGCCGCAAAACTCACCTTGCCATGCGTCTCGAGTCGCGCCAGGATCGCGGCGATGCGCTCGGCGATGCGCACCGTCACCGGCGCCACCACGCCGTTAACCGGCTGTTGCGGGGGATGCTGGGCCAGCACCCGTTGCAGGGCGGCCAGCAGTTCGCCGGCATCGGCCTCGCCGGGTTGCAAGCGCGGCTCCAGCCGGGGCAGCGGCGCCAGTCGCGGGTAGGTGCGCCGCCCCGCGCTCTCCAATGCGCCAAGCTGCTCGGCTGCCTGGCGAAAGCGACGGTACTCTCTGAGGCGCTCCACCAGGTCATCGCCCTCGTCGGCGTCCGCCGCCGTGGCGCTGGGCGGGCGCGGCAGCAAAACGCGGCTCTTGATGACCAGCAATTGCGCGGCAATGGCGCAGAAATCGGCCAGGTTGGCCGCCGAGCGCTCGCGCAGGCCGGCCAGATAGCCGAGATACTGGTCCGTCACCCGGGCCAGCGAGATCAGCGTGATATCCAGCTCTTCGCGCTCGATCAGGCGCAAGAGCAGGTCTAGAGGTCCCTCGAACACCTCGAGGTTCACCTGGTAGGACGATGGGGTCACAGTGCGCTCCAACAGGCAGGTGCAGGGCATTATAGGGAGGCGGCGCAAGGCTGTCCATGACGCCTGCTGCGTCACGCCCCTCCGATTGCCCGCCTGACGGCGCGTCACTATAATGGCGACGGTTGGGAGGGAGCATGCCCCGCGTTGCTGTCATTGCCACGGTGTTGAACGAGGTCGGCGCCATCGGCGACCTGTTGCGCTCGTTGCTGGCGCAGAGTCGCCCGCCCGATGAGATCGTGATCGTCGATGGCGGCTCGCGAGATGGCACATTGGAGGCGCTACAGACGTTTGCGGCCACGGCGCCGTTGCCACTCCAGGTCATCAGCGCGCCGGGCGCCAATATCTCGCGGGGGCGTAATATCGCCATCGCCGCGGCCACGAGCGAGATCATCGCCTCAGCAGACGCGGGCGTGCGCCTGGTGCCCTGCTGGCTGGCGGAGCTGACCGCGCCTTTTGCAGACGACCAGCCGCCAGACGTGGTCGGCGGCTTTTTCCTTCCCGATCCGCGCACGCTGTTCGAGCGCGCCCTAGGGGCCATCACGCTGCCCCGTCTGGAAGAGATCGACCCGGCGCGCTTTGATCCCTCCTCGCGCTCGGTGGCCTTCCGCAAGGCCTCCTGGCAGGCGGTGGGCGGCTACCCCGAGTGGCTCGACTATTGCGAGGACCTGGTCTTTGACTTTGGGCTGCGCGATGCGGGCTACCGCGTGCACTTTGCGCCCGCGGCGCTGGTGCATTTCAGGCCACGCCCGACCCTGCGCGCCTTTCTCAAGCAATACTATCGCTATGCCCGTGGCGACGGCAAGGCCGACCTGTACTTGTATCGCCACCTGGCGCGCTATGCCACCTATCTGGTGGCGTTCCCGGCGCTCAAGGCGCTGGCGCTGTGGGCCAGCCCCTGGTGGTGGCTGGCCGTGCTGGCCGGGCTGGGCCTCTTGCTGCGAGCGCCTGGGCGGCGGTTGCTGCCCGCGCTGCACGGGCTCGCGCCCCGCGAGCAGCTCCAGGCGCTGCTGTGGGCGCCGGTGATCCGCATCGGCGGCGACCTCGCCAAGATGGCCGGCTATCCCGTGGGGGTGCTCTGGCGGCTGAAACACGCGCCCTCCGAGCCTTGGCCCAGACGGCGTCGCTAGAGGAACTGGCCCCGTGGCGCTGACGTCATGCTGACAACTGCTGCTGGCTTGGGGGAGAGTCTGATGCCCGATCTTGGAATTGTCATTGTCAACTATAACACTTGCGACGACCTGCATAATTGCTTGCAGTCGTTGAGAGCCTCCACCCGGCGCTCTACGCGCCGCGTTCTCGTCGTCGACAATGACTCACACGACGATAGCGTCACTATGGCCCGCGAGGCATTTGCTGATTTGGCTGAGGTGATCGAGACGGGGGTCAATGGGGGCTATGCCTACGCCAATAACATCGGCCTGCGCGCGTTGGGTCTCGCCCAGGGCCAACCGCTCGATGCCTTGCCTCGCTATGCGCTGCTGCTCAACCCGGACACGATCTTGCCGCCTGAGGCGCTGGACAAGGTGGTCGCGTTCATGGATGCGAACCCCGATGTCGGCGTGCTGGGTCCCAAGCTCGTGCGCCCCGATGGCTCGCTAGACTTGGCCTGTCGTCGTAGCTTTCCAACACCGGCGGTGTCTTTCTATCGACTGGCGGGGCTTTCACGGCTATTTCCCCAGAGCCGCACTTTTGGGCGCTACAACCTGACTTTTCTGGACCCGGATCAGCAGGCCGACGTGGACAGCGTCGTGGGCGCGTTCATGCTGCTGCGCACCGCGGCGCTGGAACAGTCAGGTCTGCTCGACGAGGCCTTTTTTATGTACGGCGAGGATATCGATCTCTGCTTCCGAATCAAGGCGCAGGGCTGGAGCGTGGTATACTATCCGCAGGTGACGGTGCTGCACATCAAGGGCGCCGCCAGCCGCAAGAACAGCGCCCGGGCCACGCGGGCCTTTTACGAGGCGATGAAGATTTTTCACGACAAGCACTATCGCGCCCAGGCGCCGTTCTACGTCAATTGGGCCGTAGACGCGGGCGTGGGGGCGCTGCGGCTGCTGGCCCAGGTCCGCAATCGACTGCGCCCCGAGGGCGCCCGCCGAGTGGCCTCGGCCTCATAGACAGAGAGCATGAAACATCGCACGGTAGACGTATGGATGCGTTTCGTGACCATCGCCATGGACACGGCGATGGCCGCTGCCGCCTTCTACCTCGCCTACCTGCTGCGCAACGCTCTGCCGATCCCCACGTCGCTGCGCCTGGGCCCTTTTGCGGATTATGTGCCGCAACAGATCATCTATGTCGTCAGCCTGCTGGGCACTTTTTTCTTTTTCCGCCTCTATCACCTCCACCGCGGCAGCTCACGTGTCGATCTGGTCTATCGACTCCTGTCGGCGACGTCGATCACTTCTCTGGTGGCCACGGCGCTATCCTTTCTGGTGTCGCGTCCCGACCAGGACCTCACGCGTGGCCTGGTCATCTACAACTGGGGCCTGGCGCTCTTGCTGGTCTTGCTGGGCCGCGTGTTGACCGGCTGGGTCGGTCGCACGCTGCATCGCCGCCATCCCGAAAAGCTGTTGCTGGTGGGCACCGGTGACATCGCTCAGATGGTGCTGCAAAAGACGCAGCAGGCGCGGTTGGGCTATCGCGTCATCGGCTTTGTGGATGGAGATTCCACCGCCCGAGATGTGGCCGGCGTGCCTGTGCTGGGGGCGCGGGCTGAGCTGGGGCGCATCTTACGCGAGCACCAGGCCGAAGAAGTCATCATTGCGCTGCCTCAGGCCAGCCACGATGAACTGCTGGACATGATCTCGGCCTGTGAGAGCGAGCGCGCTTCAGTGCGCATCTTTCCCGACCTGTTCCAGATCATTGCTTCTGATCTCGCCATCAGCGACCTGGACGGCCTGCCCCTGCTGCAAATCCGCAATATGGCGTTGCAGGGCTGGAAAGCGACAGCGAAGCGAGTCATGGATATGGTCGGCAGTGCGGCAGCGCTTTTGCTCCTGTCGCCGCTGATGATGCTCGTGACGCTGGCCATTCGCCTGGAAAGCAAAGGCTCGGTGTTTTATGCCCAAACGCGGGTGGGCCTCGATGGCAGGCCCTTCCCCTGCCTGAAATTCCGCTCGATGCGCGTCGATGCCGAGGCTGAGACCGGCCCGGTATGGGCCACGGCCGATGATCCACGCAAGACGCGGGTGGGAGAATTCATCCGGCGCACGTCGCTAGATGAGCTGCCCCAGTTCATCAACGTCCTGCTGGGCGAGATGAGCCTGGTGGGCCCGCGGCCCGAGCGTCCGATGTTTGTGGAACAGTTCAAGGCGGTGGTGCCGCGCTACATGGAGCGTCACAAGGAAAAGGCTGGTCTGACGGGCTGGGCGCAGGTGAACGGCCTGCGGGGCGACACATCCATCGTAGAGCGGACCAAGTACGATCTTTACTATATCGAGAACTGGTCTATCCTGTTCGACATCAAAATCATCGCGCGCACCGTGCTCAACCTCTTCCACGGCGACCGCAACGCCTACTGACCTCGCCGGGTCCTAGTCCCAGAGGCTGAACAGCCAGCGTAACGTCTGCATATCCTCAGGAATCTGCGCATCCAGGCGGATGCGCTCCCAGTCAAACTCGGCTAGATTGGCCTGGGCGTCGAAATACAACTCGGCCAGGCCCACATTGGCCCCAGCCATGCCCTCGGCGTGCAGTAGCAGCGTGTTGCTGGACCCCAGCCGGGTGGGCTCAGCCAGAGTTTGGCTGCCCCCCATGATAATGACGTCGATACCCTTGACACCCAGCGCAATCTGCCGGTTGGTGTTCTGCGCGGCGTGCGAGAGCAAGATGATGACGTCCGCCTCGCGCCTCAACTGGCGCATCAGCGCTTTGACGGCCTGCAAGGGGTCGCGAATCTCCCAGCCGGGCGTATCGCGCACATCGGTGAGGCCGATCACCGCGAGGCGACGCTCGCCCAGGTTCAGCAGGGCATAGGGCGCCGCCGCCAGCTCTGACGAGCCAGCGGCATAGGCGTTAGCCGACAGGAGTGTAAAGGAGGCCTCGTCGCGCAGGCGCGCCACACCCTCTGGCCCGAGGGCGCTCAGGTCGCCAGAACCGAGCGCCACGGCATCATAGCCCAGTTGATCCATCACCGCCGCCGAGACGGCTCCGGGCGCGCTATCGGGGCCCTCGTCGTCATAGAGCAGCGAGTTCCCCGCATCCAACACCAGCACGTGCTCTGCCTTGGCCCGCGCCCCGCGAATGACCGTGGCCCTCCGGGCCACGCCCCCTGAGGGGTCGTGTCAACCGCAGGGGTCGAGCTTGCCCAGAGTATCGTTGCTGTGCACCAGGGTGAGATCGAACTCGCTCGTTGCGGCAGGCCTTGCGCCCTGGCTACAACCGGCCAGGAGAATTGCTACGACCGCGAGTGTCAGCGCCAGCACCCGGATTCTGGCTGGCGGCAGCGCTCTAGCGCGAGGCCGCCAGCCGCTGGGCAAAGGCATCATAGGCCTCCCATGTGCGATCTAGATGCTCTTGTTCATGAACGAGCGAGACGGCTCCCAGCCCGTGCATCACGTTGACCCCCTTGACCAGCATGGCCAGCTTGAGCACGCGCTCGCGCAGAGCATGATCGCAGCGCGCGGGGTCGGTCAGTTCTTCGGCGTTGGTGATGGTCACGTCGTCACGCAGAGGGAAATAGACCGACGTCAGCGAGCCGCCGGGGAAGGCCTCATTGCCCCAGCCAGTGCAGCGCGCCAGCACGCCGCGCGCGGCAAACACCCGCTCGACGCCCGCGCGTAGAGCCTCACCCTTGGCCGCCAGCGTGGGGTAGATGGTGGCCTCATTGGCGATCAGATGGTCCAGCACCGCCTGCCCCGCCTCCAACGAGAGTGGATGGGCGCAATAGGTGCCACCATTGAACCAGACGCGCGGCTCGGCGGCTTCGCTGGCCAGGGACATTACGTCGGTGCGGCCTACCACCGCGGCCACTGGCATGCCGCCGCCAATCACCTTGCCAAAGGTGGACAGGTCGGGCTGGATGCCAAAGAGACGCTGGGCGCCCCCCGCGCAATAGCGAAAGCCGGTGATGACTTCGTCCAGAATCAGCAGCGCACCGTGCCGCGCCGTTAGTTCGCGCGCGGTGCGCATGTACTCGGCGGTGGCGGGGATGAATCCGGCATTCCCGGGGCAAGGCTCAAAGATGAAACAGGCGATCTCGTCACCGCGCGCGGCAAAGAGATCGGTCAACGCCTGTGGATCGTTAAAGCGCGTTACCAGGGTGTTATGATCGGCGTTGCCATTGACGCCGGCCGAATCGACCCGGTCGAATCCGCTGGCGGTGCGGGCCACGCCTTTGAGAGCCAACGGATTGGCCCCATGCCAGCCGCCGCCCACCTTGAGAACGATGCTGCGCCCGGTGTAGGCGCGAGCGAGCATCATGGCGTACATGGTGGCCAATGTGCCTGAGGTGGTCAGCCGAGCGCTCTCGGCGCCGGTGGCGCCCAGCAGCGTGGCGGCGTAGCGAGTCTGGCGCTCTTCCAGATGGCCGGTTTGCAGCCCCTCGCCAGCCTGCAGCATAGCGATCAGGGCGTCGCGAACGATCGGCGCATTGTGGCCGAGCACGTTGGCATAGTGCCCCTGCCAGTAATCCACCAGCTCGTGCCCGTCGATGGTGGTGACTGTGGCGCCACGGTTGGCGGCTACACGAAAGGGAAAGGGCGCAAAGAGCCGCGCGCCGTGGCTGGCGCCATCCATCAGGACGCGCTTGGCCGCGACATGGGCGGCCTCAGAGGCGCCATAGAGGGCGCGATACTCGGCGGCATACCTGGCCATCAACCCGTTGGTGTCAAACACTGCGTTTCACCTCATGTCTAGATGCTGGCGAGCAGTTTCCCTCGCCGAAATGTGCGTGCGCCCACCCAGATCATCCACAGCCCGGCCGGCCACACAAAGACCCCCACCAGCCAGATCAGGCTCGGCCCCAGGAAGAAAAGACCCGTAGTCTGAGAGATCATCAAGAACACCACCGGCAACACCAGGGCCCCTGCCGACTGCTGAGCCTGCATAAAGCTCTTGGCTCGCGACGACACCAGCACAGTGGCGCCCATGCCCGCCACCGAGATGGCCGGGCCCAGCCAAATCACCAGCGGCAGCCAGTTTAGGCGCGGGAAGAACACTCCGCCCATGATATTGTAACCTATGGCATTGACGACAATGGTGTAGAGCACAAAGGAAAACAGACTGATCGCCTGTGCGGGGATCAGGCCGGTGAGGAGCTTGGCAACGAATATCTCGTCATCGGTCAGAGGTGTGTAGAGCAGGCCCTCCAACGTCTTGCGCTCCTTTTCGCCCACAAAGCTGTCGGCCCCGATGATGCTCGCCATCATCAGGGGCACGATCAGGAACATGGGCGCGAACAGGTAGCTGGTGCTCAACAACACCCACTGCTGGATGGCGCTCATCTCGCTCAAGCCCGGCTCGACCCGCTGTGGCACTATTTTTAGAAACACGTCCATCTCGCCAGTGTCCATCGCGTCCAGGCCGGCCAGCAGCGGCACCAGGGTGATCATGGCCGGCATAAGGATATTGATGATAGCCGGCACGAGGATCATGGGCAGCCAGACCATCTTGTTGCTCAAGACCTGCCGCAGGTCTTTGGCGATGATAGCGCGGATCGCTCTCCAGTTCATGCCTGCGCCTCCTGGCTGCTATCGGCACCCTGTAGTCGGAAATAGATGTCTTCGAGGGTGTGCTCGCGCGGTGTCACGGCCAGCACGCGCGCCCCACGGGCCACCAGCATTGCGACCACATCGGCAATATCCTGGTCGCCACCGACCTCGACCGCCAGGCGCGCGCCATTGGGCTCCAGGGCGGTGACCGCAGGCAGCGCCTGAATCGCCACGGCATCCTGGGGCTCGACAGGCGCCGCGAGGCGGATATCCACCCAGACACGTTGCCACATTTGGCGAGCCAGGGTGTCTGGCGCGCCCAGGGCGCGCAACTCGCCCCGATCGATAACACCGACCACATCACACAGACGCTGGGCCTCGGTCAGGTTGTGGGTGCAGAGAAACACGGTGCGAATGTGGCTGCGAGTCTGCTCGGCGATCAGCTCCACCACCATGCGCGCCGCCACCGGGTCGAGTCCCGAGGTAGGCTCGTCGAGAAAGAGTAGACTTGGCTGATGGAGAAAAGCCCGCGCCAGGGCAAGGCGCTGCTTCATGCCCTTGCTATAGCCGCCCACCTTTTCGTCGGCCCGCTCTAGCAGGCCGAAACGCTCTAGGATCTCACCCACGCGCTGCGGCAGCTCTTCTTCAGGCACAGCATAGACCTTGCCAAAAAAGTCGAGGTTCTGTCGCGCCGTAAGGGCTTCATAGAGGCTGGGGGATTCGGTGAGGACGCCCGTCGCGCGCCGAATCTCGACACTCTGGGTGCGAATGTCCTTGCCCATGACGGTGGCCTCGCCAGCGGTTGGCTCCAATAGGCCGTTCAGCAGGCGCACCGTGGTGGTTTTGCCAGCGCCATTGGGGCCAAGAAAGCCAAAAACCTGCCCTGCCTCGATGCTGAGGTTGAGATCAGAGACGGCCCGCGTGGCGCCAAAGTGCATCGACAGGCCTTGCGTCACGATGATATCTGACATACCCGGCTCCTAAGTCACGCGCTGACTCTGGATGATACCAGTGGTGTGGCCCAACGTCAACCGGTGGTGGTATTTGGAGATCGATTGCAGGGTATCTTGGTGAACGCAGTCGGGCCAGCGGGTCGGAACACAGCGCTGGTCTTGTCGCGCCAGAATGCCACGGCTGCTGTTAATTATTCTCAATTACAGCCTATTACTGTCCAGCATGGAGAGATGGCGTCGACAAAGGCGACGTGTCTATTTGGCCTCGCCAGCACAATCTGCAACCGAGCCAAGCAGTTTGTCTCAGATGCAGGCAGCCCGGCGCCAGCCAGGCCGCCCAAAAAAGCTCCGTCTCTTCCTTGCAGCAAAGCGGAGGGAGGCTGGTGCTCTCCCTCCGCTATGATCTGACGGCTAGCCGCGTATCTCGGCGCCAAAGGCCCGTTCAAGCGCGCGCACGATGCGGTCGCGCTGTTGCACGGCTTGCTCGGTGGTCAGCGTCTTGTCTGGCGACTGGAAGGTCAGGCCGTAGGCGAGGCTCTTTTTGCCCGTGCCGATCTGCTGCCCGCGGAACACGTCGAACAGCACCACATCCACCAGTAGCTTGCCGCCACTTTCGCGGATGGCCGCCTCCACACTGTCGCTGGCCACGACCTCATCCAGCACCACCGCCAGGTCCAGGTTGAGCGCCGGCATGCGCGAGATGCCACGGTGGCGCACCACCCGTTCGGCGGCAGCGATGAGCGCATCGAGCTCTAGCTCGGCCAGGCACACCGTTTGCT
>Ga0351910_1074_pt1 | contig 37801 bp, 27 predicted proteins | sample TotcelHT113001L5_FD_206860 | JGI IMG/M metagenome (GOLD analysis project Ga0351910, IMG submission 206860) | Enriched cells from coal bed in the Powder River Basin, Montana, United States - Total cells T11 rep1 HSBNCT.T11.300.1.L5 ...
CCCGTTTATTTTTACTGAAGCTCCTGCCGTTGCCCACGATGGATATCGAATGTTGATGGTCAGTTTCTGAGGTCGATTGGTTTTCAATGTGAACGAACTTGTTGACTCCTGTGGAAATCGGGTGTGCTGTACACTTTATGAGCACCCGGAAGCATTGGCAGAAAATAGGCCACCATGCCGGTTTAAGGATCTTGCTGCCCCAGAATGTGATTGTACAAAGCCTTCTCGTAATAATCGGCCAGTTTCACATCGGCATCCATACAAAACAAATGGCGCGTCAGTTTCAGCATGTTATAGACATTGCACGATTCGCCTGTATAGCCGGTTAAATGTTCGTACTGGTGATCGGGAGCGAAAAATTTCTCCTTGTCGCTGTTGCTTCCGGTGCAAAACGAATGATGATCGACTACCGTGTTCCAGAAAAAATCGGCGATGGTTTTGTTTTGTTCAGGTTCACCAATTTCATAGGCACGGGCCAATCCAATTAGCTTGGGAATAAAGGTATTGGCATGTTTCTTATCCAGATTATCTTCTTGTGTTAAAAGTGGGTCGAGGGTTTCTTCATGATAGAAAAACTCTGCCAGCCATTTGTATTCTGTTTTTCCGGTAATTTGGTAAAGAGTATAAAACGAATCATTCATCCCGCCAAATTCGTTGCGGATCATCACTTTGCGTTGCTCAGGTGTAATTTTCGACAATTTATCGTGAGCCCAAATGGCCATTTTTTCAACCACCTCCAATGCCTGTTGATTATCGCAATACAAGCATTGGTCGGTTAAACCTGAATACAATTTATGCAGTGAGTACCACGGAGCCCAAACCCGCTGTCCTGCAATGTTCCGGTCGATCAGGTTTTGAGGAAAAGCGCTCAGGTAACCGTTCTGATTGAGCGCCTTTTGCACTTCGGCTAAACCTTTCACCAGACTATCGGCTTTCAGTTTGTAAACCTGATCGCCAGTTGTGGCATACAGCATGGCCAAACCCGATAAAATGTGCCCGGTAGTGTGCCCGCGTAATTCACAATCGAGCGATTCCCAACCGGCCAGCTTTTCAACAGAGTCGTATCCGCCTTCCAAACCAGCCCATACCCCTGCATTGGTTCTGAAACTATGAAGAAGCCGATCTACTCCAAGCGAGAGTATCCAATCGCTTTCCCGATTCATGTTCTCCGTAAAACGAGAATCCAGCAACTTCACATCGGCCATGTTAAAAGCGAATGCTTTCATCGGAGCGGTTTCTTTCTTCTTTATTTTATCCTGATGTTGCCCCGGATAATGAGATTGGGCAAAAGCGAAGGCCCCACTCCAACCCTCCCCAAAAGGAAGAGAGTTAAAAATGACCATCATACAGATCAATGCTAACTTTGAAACAATCGACAATAATTGAGTTCTCATATTTGATATTATTATATTCTTTCGGGCTACTCATTTTTCTATTCTGAACCAGTCAAAATCGGCATAACTGCCTTTACGGATGCCAGGTTCAGCAGTACAAAAAAGACCTACTTTTGAGCCAATCCACAATTCATTTTTAGCCTGAAGGACTTCGCCGATGGGCATAAAATCTGTTCCGTTTTCGCTGTATGAAAACCGGCAAAGCGCATCAGGAGAAGAAACCTGTACCCGAAGGTAAACTTCATTTTGGGATAACCGAACGGAGGCAGTCCTATTTTCCAGACCACCCTGATCAGCATTTTTACAAATAATTTGCTCCACCTTGTAACCCGCATCATCTTTCGAAACAGCCAGATAACTGTAATCATTTCCATTTACAATCAACCCAGCCTGTTTTCCCTGCCAGATGTCCCATTCAATAGTCAGTTTTACTTTGGTGGTTGCTGTAAAATCAGGTGCCGGAAATTTTTGCATCAACAGATTTGGAACATTCCAAAGTGGTTCAGCTTTCGTATTTTTGGGAAACGCGAATAACCGCAAATAGCCTTTCCCGCGCAGCAGTGCATACCAATTGATCCGTTCGTTGGCTGCCCATTGCCACTGCAAACCAAGCGTATCACTGTTAAATTCATCACTTTCCTGTGGCGAACAAACCGGCCACTTTTTACCCACATTGGGTTTTTTGTGCATCAAAACCGGTTGTCCGCAGCCGTCGCCATCAGGATCTTCACCCATCACTGGCCACCCGTTTTTCCAGTTTACCGGTTGAAGGTGAAGTATTCGTCCGTAAGCGCCTTTATCCTGAAAATGCAGAAACCACGATTCGCCGGTTTGGGTTTCAATCCACGATCCCTGGTGCGGACCGTTGATGTTTGTATTTCCCTGAGCAAGAACTACTTTTTCTTCGTAAGGCCCGTAAATATCTTTTGCTCTGAGTATTAACTGCCAACCTGTAGTGACACCACCAGCCGGGGCAAAAATGTAATAATAACCGTCCTTTTTATAGAATTTTGGTCCCTCCACCGTTTTGTGAAAATCGTGACCATCAAACACATGTTTACCTTCTCCGATAATCTGGGTTCCTTCCTGATTCATTGGGCAAACCGTAAGTAAGCTATTTATGCCAGAACGGCTTGCAGCCCAGGCTGTAATCAGATATGCTTTGCCATCTTCGTCCCAAAGAGGACTGGGATCAATGATTCCCTTTCCGGGCATAACCAGAACCGACTCTTCCCATTGTCCAAAAGGATCATTGGTTTTCACCATATAAACACCAAAATCGGGATCACCCCAAAAGATATAAAATTCGCCTTTGTGAAACCGGATGCAAGGCGCCCAAACACCTTTCCCATGTTGCGGAACACTGAAAATATCATCAGGAATATTGCGTTTCAGCGCATAATTTACAATCGTCCAATTGACTAAATCTTTGGAATGAAGGATCGGCAAACCCGGTGAGCAGTTAAAACTGGAAGCTGTCATGAAGAAATCATCACCAACCCGAACAACATCGGGGTCAGAATAATCGGCATACAGAATCGGATTTTTGTAAGTTCCGTCTCCGTTATCAGCCTGCCAGACTTGGGAGATGTAATCAGGTTGTGAGCGTTCCACCTTATTTGCAGATGGTACTTTGCATGAATTCAGCATGAAAGATGTTCCTGCAATTAAAAGAAATATTTTCTTAAAACGGATTTTCATTATGCTCTCTTGTGTAACCGCTACGCGGTAATGATTTACTTTATCTATCGTTTGCTACAATACTATAACCGCTACGCGGTAGTTTTCTAAATTTCCCGTTATGAGAACTCATCCGATGAACCCGAGTCATCGGATAAGATTGTTATACACACCTATTTTATTTAAACGTAATCCCTTCTACGTGTTCTCCCACAAAAAACCTTGCCATATCTGAGGTTTTATACCAAGCCGGTTTTCCCTTCATATCGTCAGTAATATGCGTGCCGTTAATAATCAGATTCTCAAAGACTATGTTCTTTACTTTCCTTTCGTTGTCGTAACCAGCGATTATGGAAAGTTCGGCATTCTTCCCATTGTAGGTAATATCCTTGAACAAAACATTTTCAATGCCCCGTCCGGGAGATGTGCAATATTTGCTGTTGTAAAAAACCCGCAAGTTGACTAACTGCCCTTGCCGGAAATCCTCGACTCTGATATTTTCGAACCGTACATTTCGGATGAGGTTACTATCTCCTGCGTTCAGGCTCATGCAACCCTGATAATCAACCTGTGCCTCTTTGTGGTCGAGTATGTCGATGTTGATGTAGGTTAAATTTTCCAGGATTTCAGGGGTTGGAGTGCTTCCATGAGTACCGATCAGAATTGGATGGGCAACATCGGCCCATAAAGTAGAATTCTGCATGGTGATATTGCGACAGCCTCCGACAAATTCTTTTCGGGTACCGTAAACTGTGGTGCAATCATCCGAATTCCGGCAGAAAACGCCATCAAACAATACGTTATTGCTCGAAAATACATTCATTCCATCGCCCCAACCGTAATAACTGATGCTTTTAACATTGCGGATTACAACATGATCAGACCCTCCGGTAGCGCATTGGGTACAAAAAATACCTTCAACCAAAACGTTTTTTGAGTTGGCAATGTGAACACCCATTTTAACGGTATGGTCGATCATACCCCGTCCGATTAACTTAATATTTTCAACACCCTCGATGAGAACTTGCCCCATAAGCACCGCCCCGCCTGCCAGATAAACGGTTTTCCCAGAGGTAACTTTTAACTTTCCATCGGCTACTTTGTGGATGCCGGGGCCAAAGTAAATCAGGCTGGTATCTTTTCTGTCGGGAATAAATTCGTCAACCGGATTGGCAAAAAGGTGGAGATTGTGAAAGATATCGCCGTTTACCTCAACCGAAAGATTGCGCGGCTGTGTCAACCGAAACGTGAGGGTATTTCCTTTTATTTCAGACTGAATGCTATACGAAAGCGGCCTGATTCGTACATTCCGTATATCTCCTTTGTTGTAGGTTACCGCAACTTCCACTTCTCCTGAAAAATCGAAATAGCTCATCGAAGCATTTTCCACAGCATGGGAAGTTCCCCTTACTTCATCTACTTTGACCAGATATTCGGGCAATTCCTGCCATTCTTGTCCGGCAATGCGAACGCTTACCGAAAAATGGGTATTTTGAGCTGCACCCTGAGGAGCCGGATAGGCGACTAACTGGTTTTTCCCGTCATTGGAAGCATACAGCCCAAGATCTAAAAACGAGACAATCAGAAAAAAAACACAGAATTGCCATTTAGTAAAGAGAAATTTTGAATAATTCATTAGGTATATTTTTTAATTGGTTGATTTTCTGTCGATAAATTGCATTACCAAATTAGTAAATGCTTTCGGGTTTTCGAGGTTGCTCACATGTCCGGCATCAGGAACAATTACCTGTTTGGCAGTTGGCACACATTCCAGTAATTTGTTGGGTCGGTCTTTGTCCTCTTCGCCAGTTAAAACCATGACAGGAACCGTTATTTCCTGATTTTTCAGTTTTTCAATTACGGAATTTCCAAGCACCAAACGGGGTTCAACATGCAATGGTTGCCACTGGTCCCATTTGTAAATCATGTCCCAAACCGGACGGCGGATTTGCTGTAAACGCGATCCGCCTTTGCTCATCAGTCCGGCCAGCCAATCCCACTTTTGGTTCATCGTTCCTCGGGCTTTCATCGCAGCTATTTCAGCTTTCCGTATGGCAATTCCGTCTTCCGTCCAGGGCTGATCGGGTCCGGGAACAGGAAATACATCGCCACTGGCAGCAGTTGCCGTTAGTATTCGGTCGGAATGCAAGGCCAGCATATCGGTAACAATAAAACCACCCATCGACAATCCAACCAGATGTGCCTTCTCGATATCCAGTATATCCATCAAGTTCAACAAATCTTCAGCATGTAAAAATTCGTGACCCTCAACCGGCATTGACGAGCGGCCATATCCACGGCAATCATATGTTATTGTCCTGAAATTTTTGGCAAACTCCTGAAATTGCGGATCCCATTCGGAATGATCGAACGAGTGACCGTGAATTAAAATCACCGGTTCGCCATGTCCGGCTTCCTGATAATACAATTGAGCGCCACCAATATTCACCATTCCGGTTTTGACCGAATCGGGCAAAGTGGCTTGCTTGTATACATCGCGCACCATGATTGGAAACACGGGACTATTAAAGAAAGATGAAAATCCATCATGATTGGCTTTTTCGACATTCACATGTGTTATGAAAAAGCCGTATGTATTGGTTGTTTTGTCAATCCACGGATAGGCTCCGGCCCAACCTGGACTGCTGATCAGCACCGCATTTCCGGCGGAATCCAGTTCTTCTCTCCATTCGCCAAGGCCGTAAATCCCGGTGTGCAATTCAGCACGAACGCGCTCCACAAATTCATGTCCGGCCACTTTTGCTTCGCCAACCTGATCGGCCTGCATTTCGCGAATCGCAGCCTCCGACAAAACTCGTTTGCCGTTGTGAGAGTACTCATCCGATGACTTGGAGTCATCGGATGAGTATTTCCCGGAGAACTTCCCGTTGTTGAAAATCATATTCAGGAAGTTGGCATAGTCGTGCAAGGTTGTGCGGGCGCCGCCGCCCAGCATTGGACTATGCCCTCCACCCAGATGAACCGGTGTGAAATGGGTATTTTTCATGCCCAGCGGTTGGGCTATTTTTTCCTGGAAAAGGGTTTCCCAGTCTTTGCCGGTTGCCAGTTCTGCCATTCGTCCTGCCACCTGCATGGCCAAACCTCCGTAGTGAAATTTAGTTCCGGGAACGGTATCTGCCAGAAGTTTGACAATATTTTCAACCGATTCTTTTAAGGATTGGTAATCATCACGTTGTGCGTCTTGGGGCTGGTAATCGGGAAAACCGGACGTATGCGAAAGTAGTTGGAGTAAAGTCGCTGTACCCTTGATATCAGTAAATTCCGGCAACCATTTGTTCACCGGATCGTTCCACGAAAGCTTGCCCTCATCGACCACCGCAGCAATAGTAGCAGCCGCCAGCCATTTCCCGGCAGAAGCAATGTAAACCATTTTGTCTGGCGTGTAACTTCCGTAGCAGGTATCCAAAATTACCTGATTGTCCTTGGCAATGATTAACCCTGCGCCGTGGTAATACCCGCTGTCGATCCATGCTTGGATTTTCCGGTCGATGGGCGAAAAATCATAGTTTTTAGCAGATGGTTGTCGCGTATTTCTGCTACAGGAAAAGTTTACCACAGCAAGTGCTATCAGGAGGAGTACGAGTAATGGTTTCATGTCAGTTTAGCTTTCATATTTGGGCTAAAGCCCAGTTCATTCTGTATTCTCATATCCGTTCGCTGAAGCGAACGGCAAAGGATATGTGCCTCACGCATCCTCAGAGCGTTATTCATTGCCGTCACATTTATGTGACAGTTTAAATTGGAGGAACGGGAAGGTGGCTTACTTATTCCATCTTTTTCAAGCGCAACAAAGCTTCAAGATAATAATAATCAGCATAATTAATTGATGCATCAATCTCAGTTCCATTGGGCTTGTGCCCGGTTGAATGCATAAGAAACGCCTGGTTTTTGTCGCCGCTTAAATATTCAGGAGTTGAAAGTTTAGCCAGTAAAGTTGTGGCCGCATTTTTATATTTGGCCTTAGCCGCATCATCTTTTACCAATACTGAAAGCTCCAGCATTCCCGAAGCTGCAATTGCTGCTGCTGAAGCATCTTTGGTGGTATTTGGAATGGTTGGATCATCGAAATCCCAATACGGAATTCCATCTTCAGGTAAACGTTGAATAAAGACATCAGCCAGTTTTTGGGCAGTTTCCAAAAATTCAGGCTTGCCGGTTTCGCGGAAACACATAGCATAACCGTAGATTCCCCAGGCTTGTCCGCGCGCCCACATCGAATTGTCGGCATAACCCTGATGGGTCACTCCTTTGATGAAATGACCATCAATGGTATCGAAAACCGCCACGTGAAGAGTGGTATAATCCGGACGAACAATCGTTTTCATACAAGTTTCAGCGTGTTTCACTGCAATGTCGTAATGACTTTGTGTGCCTCCGTTTTTCGAAGCCCAGAACAGTAATTCAAGATTGATCATGTTATCGACAATGGTATTGTGCGGCCAGTTCATTTTAGAACGCATGGACGGCCACGAAAGGATAGTGCCTACTTTGGGATTGTATAAGGTAGCCAGTGAATCAGCAGCGGAGAGCAGGACCTGGTGGTAGGCTAAATCCTGTTTCATGCGATTACCGTTGCCAAAACTACAATAGAACATAAAGCCAAGATCGTGGTTATCAACCGGAACGTCTAGTACACCCTGCAAAGGTTCGGTAAACTTTTTGGCATTGGCTAAAATCGTCTCATCACCCGATGCTTCGTACGCATACCAAAGAATGCCCGGCCAGAAACCGCTGGTCCAGTCGTGTATATTTACCTTATTCCATTGGGTTTGTCCCTGCAAAATATTGCGCGGAAGGCTGTCGGCAACGCTTAAACTGTTCATGGTGGTCACAGTCTTTGCCACACAATAATCCAGCATTTTTCGGGTATCAGGAGCTTCGGTAGTTTTCTTCTCCGTGCTGCACGAAGCAAGTGCAATCAGTATTGCCAAAGCTATTACAGTCAATTTAACGATCTTCATGATTTTTATTTTTCGGTGTTAATTTTTATTGGTTGATATGTGATGGCAGGTAAATCAAACTCAACGATTTTTTGTGCGCCTGCTTTTACTCTTTTGCCTGATATTTTGATATCCCCGGCTGTCAGAATTAATTTTCCTGAAGTGTAATTGTCAGGAACAGATAGTTTAACCGGAGTTTCGCAGGTAAAGCTTAATTTGTCACCTTCTATTGCCAATACTGCGGAAGTTTTTTCTTTGCTTTCAATGGCAAAACCTTTGGCCGAAACCAATGTTCCGTTTCCCAGAAAAATTGTGAAATCTTTACCTGTTTCGCTGATTACTGCATAAGTGGCATTGGCCGATATGGAGTTGTAAGTAACTTTTTCTTCTTTGGCTGAAGAAAAAATATAGTCTTTCCGGCCTGATTTACTTTCCACAATCAAGCCAACAAAATCAGGAGAGACATTATTTACTTCAAAAGCTTCTATCGAGCGGATTGATTGGCCTTCATTTTCAGTGGTTGGTTCAAAAACCGAGACAAACGGCCGGTTCCAGGCTTCGCCATGCTGGCGGGCAGCGATTGTCAGGAAAGGTTCTTCTTCCACTTTGTATGGAAGCCCGTGATTGCTGCGAAACGATTTGGCTGGCGGCGCTTTGATCGAGAAAACTTCCCGATCGGGATAACCTTTCATCCACAAATTCATGAAAATATGGTTTCCATCGGGCATCGCCATTTTCCAAACAGCCTGGTAATCCTTGTCGGTTTTTGCTGACTTCTTGTCCCATAGATAATCCAACGCGAACAGGTGACCTCCTGCAAAAGCCATTTCTTCACTGGGTTTCAGGTCGAGCGCTTGCCCTTTCGCATCACGGACAAAAAGTTCCTGCCCCAGGTTGTGGTAAAAATAATCGTGGAATTTATCTCCTTTTCGTTGCTTTTTAGAGCGGAAAACATCCACATAATAACCGGTTTTTTCGCCCGTGCGAACGATGCTTAAAAATCGGTTTTGGTCACTTTGGCTTTCCGGTTCCAGAAAATAGACATCTGAAAAAGTGATTTCAGGATAATAACCTTCTTTTTGGCCTGATTGCGGATAGCAACTTAGCAAATCGAACGGATGATTACTCAACATTTCAGGATACTTCGAAATGCCATCGACCATTACCGTGTTGTGCGCCGGGAATTGCGAGTAGTACTCTAAATAAGGAGCCTGAAAATAGGTGGATCCGATGCCCGATTCGGCGCCCAGCACATATCCTTTGCCATAAAGCTCGATGGAAACGCCATTGGCGTGGGCATGGTTTCCGAGCGATGCCACCTGCGAAATCATCAGTCCGTTTTCCTTACTGTCGTATCCGTTTCGCTGTACAAACCAGCTAACATTGGGTGCATAAAACGTTTGGGTGATGTAATCTTTCAAGTTCGCTTTTTCGACCGTTTTATCCAGTTCGAGCGGCTTGCCGGTAAAAAAAGAACTGATTTGAGGCGCCAGTTTTTGCGGGGATTCGTTTTGTTCGGTGTTCGATTCAAAAAGCTTATACATACTGGTAAACAACATTTCGTCTTCCTTATTTACATGCTTTTGAGCCATGCGAATCATGTCGCTGAAAGCTTCAGTATTGATACCGCTGTAATATGTATCGCCAAAGGCGGTAATCGAATTGTTGGGAAAAAGATACTGTGGCAACATTTTCACTGCTTTCTGCATCACCGGCGTATATGGAAGTAAGTTCTGGTTGAATGTGTTGTCGTAATCGCGAATGAAGTTGGTCAGGTCTTTGGTTACGCCCTGCGAATAACCGGGGCATTCTGCCCAAACTCCGTTGTTCGGATCATAACCGTATTCCATAAATTTGGTCAGCGACCATTGACGGGTCGAATTTTTGTTAAGTATATAATCGATGTAATATTCACGTCCTTTCCCATCTGCGTAGTTCTTGTTGTCTTCCAGCACCATCGCCACTTTCAGGATAAATTTGGCCTGATGAAGGTTCCAGTTATTTTGAGGAACTCCATTTTTTATGGTGATGTCGATCCATTTTTTGAAAGTTTCCGCATATAAATCTGTTTTACCGCCATGATTGGTCTGGATATATGGTTGAAGAAAATCGTACAGGTAAGCCAATTCGTTCAATATCCGCTCCTGAATAACCTCGAAGGTGGAAAGTCCGACCAAGGTCTGGTTGTGACTGTTGTTCAGGTCGATGGGTTCATTGCGGTAGTACATTCCCATCATATAGGCATCGAACAGGTCGAAAGCGAAGCGGGCATATTTCTCATCGCCGGTTAACCAATATACAAACGCGGCATCTTTCCCCAAGCCCAGAATCTGCTCGTTAATACTTTCAATACCCGAAGCATTGGCCTGTTCGCCCCATTCCAGCGGTTTTCCTTCTTTCTTCGTATTGTGAAAATACACGCCTTTGGTATCGTCCATATACGGAATAATATCTTCGATCTTTGGGCGACTGTAAACCGATGCCAGCCCGCGCGTACTGCCGAAACGAACGGTTGGAACTGGTGCTTCCCCGTCGGCGTGAGAATACACGCCACCTTTTATATAAACGTTGGTGGCTTTGCTTTTCCAGTACATCATCAGTCGCGAGGGCATCCAGGTTGGATCGATCACATGTTGGTTCACGTAGTGGTCGATACGGTTGTTAATTCCCTGCATGACCTCTTTTGCCCAGGCTTCGGTTTTAATCTGTTGTTGCAAATTTTCCTTTTCGGAATCTTTAACCAACAAACGAGGGTGTCCCTGCGGCAGATTTTGCGGCAACGGGACAACCGTTTGGGCATCCAGCATGGAGAAGCCGACAAAAAGTAACATGAGTATTGTAAATATTTTCTTCATTTTTCGTTTTTTTCTGAAGGATTTCGCCCGTTACAACGGAATCCGTTCAAACCACAAACTATTTATTAATCGAACAAAATAACGTTGCTTCTATTCCGTCCGAAAGAAGAATAACTCTTTGTTCATCATTCTACCACGGACGGGTTGTTCCTAATTCTACATTTTACTACTAAGGTTAAAAAACTGAAAATAAGGTTTTTATCATCTCACAAATTCGATTTCAACAAACCTTAGTACAAAAACAGACTTGCATTATCCAAAACCTTATTACCTTATTTTCTTTGTCTATTCCGTCCGAAAGAAGAATAACTCATTGTTCATCATTCTACCGCGGACGGGTTGTTCCTGATAACATATTTTACTACTAAGGTTAAAAAAACTGAAAATAAGGTTTTTATCATCGTACAAATCAGGATTCAAATAAACCTTAGTACAAAAACTGACATCCATTATCCAAAACCTTATTACCTTATTTACATTGTCCATTCCGTCCGAAAGAAGAATAACGCTTTGTTCATCATTCTACGCGGACGGGTTGTTTCCAATTACATATTTTACTACTAAGGTTAAAAAACTGAAAATAAGATTTTTATCATCTCACAAATTCGATTTCAACAAACCTTAGTACAAAAACAGAAATACATTATCCAAAACCTTATTACCTTATTTGCATTATTTCCATTCCGTCCGAAAAAAGGGGAACGCTTTGTTCAACATTCTACCACGGACGGGTTGTTCCTAATTCTACATTTTCCCGGGGTGCCGTTCCTTCGTCACTTTACCCCGGGCTAGATTATATTGCACTTTCAGTGCGAAAACCAATGTCAAGCGTGGCCCAGAGCTTTTCCCCTTGGGGGAACGGCCTGTCCCGATAGGAACGTATCGGGAGGAAGGGGGCTTTTATTCTATTGGTTCCAGCCAGATTGCCATACCGCCTGATGGCAATAGTTCGGGTTGCAACACCGTTTTTGATGTAACTATTTCTGTTTCAATTTTTACTTTCGTTTTTGTTTGTAAGGTCGGATCGTCAGAATACAAATGCGCCTTATATTTTTTCCCTTCTGGAAGAAAACCGAACGAAACCGGCAATTTCCTTGCGTCGTTATTGGTGATGGCCCCTACAAACCATTGAGCTCCATTGCGGCGGGCTACAACAGCATATTGGCCAATTTCTCCGGATAGTACTTTGGTTTCGTCCCAAACAGTAGGCAGATTTTTGAAAAATTCGGTTTCAGGAATATCTGAAAGCATTTCAGGTTTATCGTACCAGTAAAGCGTTTGAAGCGGACTGAAATAAACCACTCCGAGCGCCAATTGATGGGCATGGGTAGTTTTCAGTCGTTTGTCCATATAGCAAATGGTGTAATCGCCGATTCCTCCAACAAAACGGGTGAAAGGCAAAACGGTATTGTGGGTTGCATCGGGAAACTCTTCGTTGCCGCGGATTCCTTCAACGGTTAAGATGTTGGGCCAGGTGCGCTGTTCTCCGGTGGTGCGGAATTCATCGTGAATGTTCACCATCAATTCATTATCGGCTGCCAGTTGGATGGCTTCGTGCAACCAGCTTGTCCAGCGGTGCGAACCAACCTGGACAAAGCCAAATTTCACCCCTTTGATGCCCCACTTTTTATATAAAGGGAAAATCTCATTCATTTGGGTCAGGAGAGCTTGCTGATTCACATAAAGCCAAACACCAACACCATTTTCTTTTGCATAGGCAATCCACTTCTGTAAATCAATGTCTTTTGCAACTTTTGAGGCATCGGAACCGAAATCAAAGGGCAGACCATACCATCCCCCATCATAAAGCATATAATCAATATCATTTTGGGCAGAGAAGTCAATTTCTGCTTTACTGTTCCCATTGGTTATCGCAATTTCACGCATGATTTTGCCTGGTTTTATCCAGTCTGTATTGGCAATCTTGCAAGGTTCGTTCAGGTTAAGCAGTATGTCGTTTTTTTCAAGCAGCCCACCAGGAGTTTCGGCCACCATTATTACACGCCAGGGTGTGCTGAATGGAGTAATTTGGTCAACTGATTCATACATCGATGCCACCAATGTACCAGGCTTCCCTTCTTTGATCTTGAATTTGGTGCGGGCATAATCTACCAGCCCGGCTTCTGCCAATGCAATGTACAGTCCATTAGGCAACCCACAGGTCAAGGGGCGCTCTGATTCGTCCACCCAGTTTTCCAACGGCAACAATTCAAACGGAGCCTGCGCCCAGCGATGATACCAGGCTTTGGTACCTTCAGGCAGTACAAATTCCGTATTTTCTTCCATCACCCGGTAATACAAACCTTGTGGGTTTAAAGGGAAATGATAGCGGAAGGCCACACCCTCATCATAAACCCTGACATCCACCTGAAGCCGGTAGCCGGGCTTAGCTCTTTTTTCGAATAGAAATGAGGATTGATTGTAATTATCTTTTACTATGCTACGTTCGCCAAAGGCATTGTGCCAGGTCGTATTTATGGATGTGTCTTTTCGCGATACAAAATCCATGTCCTGCACAAAATGGTAGCTATCATCGGGCTTAATAGCCATGGCCAGCTCTGATAAGTGATTGTCGAGGACAATGCTGAGTTCGGACTTTCTCACGATCTCTCCCCCTTTGAAATGGACTTGATAAAAGAGATGAAAAAAATCACTTTGATCAAATTCGGAAATCAAGGTAAATTTCAATTGACCATTTGGAGAAGAAAGCGATTTTCTGTCTTCTCCTTTCGATTCAAAAACAACAAATCCTAAAAATATTATCAGAAACGCTATTCTTGCGAATATTTTTTTCATAACCATCTAGTTTATAGTGAGTAATTTTACTTCCTTTTTTCAAAATTGATTATTTTGTTCCATTTTTGAACACAACACCTTCAACATGTTCTCCCACAAAAATGCCCCCCGGTTCTATCATTTTGTCTATTTTTGGCTTGCCAGACATAACGTCCAGAACCACTTTACCGTTGATTTGAAGATTTTCAAAAACAATATTCTTCACTATCCGGTCTTTATCGTATCCGAAGTTGCTTTCATACTACTTTAATTACAGTTAGTTGTCGGAATGTATTAGATAGAACAAATATACGGTTAGATTCCATATTTTAATTTTAATGATGAAGATATTAATAGAACAGATGCTTAGTCAGTGAAAATCGCCTCCCTGAGCACTTGAATAAATTAGTTTGGCATGGCATGGTATACTTTTCAGTTGAAATAAGCAATGTCAACCTTCATAAAGTTCTTTGACGTATTGACCAATAAGCTCATAAATGCATACATATCAGCACATATTGGCTGTTGCCAGCCTGCAGTTTGCTTTGTAGGAGTTATCTATGATTTGGCGGAGCTCAGTCTGTTTGACAGGGTTAATCTCGATCAGGATGCACTTTTCAGTCCTTCTGATCCGTACATATTTTCTGCTTATCCAGTAATAAACCATGTGTTTAGAAACACTGAACATTTCCCTGACTTCAGGAACGGTAAACTCATGCTCCGCTCGTATAAGCGTTTTGTCAATCTTGTGTTTGAACCTGATCCATTCGATCATATCTTTGGTAAAAGTCTTACCTGTTGCGCTTAATATCCCCTGACTGTTTAAAGCATCGGCCGTCTTGTTGTCATCTCCATACATTAAAGTAAGTTCACGGACCTGATCTACCATCTCCCTGGGATACCGGGTTTTATCAGGTGCGCTTGGTGGAAGACATACGCTAAACTGTTGTGCCTGTCCTGTCTGCCAGCGCAGGTTTAACATCAGTTTTTTTTTATCAATATCTCTGGTCACAGTAATATCGCTGATCAGCAACCTGATGATCCGCTTTTTATCCTTTATGTTGGTGGTTTTATCCCAGAGGTCAGGGATATGGGAAGCAAGAGCAGTGATCTCCTTCTTTTTGGCAGCAGGGAATTCCTTTTCCTGCTTACTCAGATAATCCTGGAATTCTTTTTCTGCGGCAGCCAGTTTTTCCAGTTCCTGGTTCCAGCTTTTTTCAAGGGAGGCAGCAACCAGCCGGTTGGCCGGATCAACCTGTTCAAACCTGCGCTGGGCCAGGTCAGCCTGGTACTGGCACCGCTGGATATTCATCTCGCATTGCCTGTTCATTGAAGTATTCCGCTTTTCTATCTGGTTCAAAGCATTGATGGCAATGGATAAGTTGGAAGGTGTGAGAATGTTTATCACCATCTTTTCAATTACAGGATCAGCAACTTTAGCCATGAAACTGAAACAGCTGTTATGGGTGAGTCCCTGCCTTTTTCTCCAGTTGCATTCATAGGTTGGCATACACTTTTTATTGACGGTATACCGGATGGTCATTCTGCGGCCGCAGATGCCACAGTACAATAATCCTTGTAATAAAGTCATTCCTTCCCTTGGAGGGCCGCTAAGGGGATTTGTGACACTGTTTGTTTTGTTCATTTGGGATTGTTGCCTGTTGTTTTCAAAGTCCTGGAACGAGATGTACTTACAGTGATGGTCTTTGATCATTACAGGCCATTCTTCCATGGGAAGCAAGCGTTGTTTGGTAACAATCTCTCCCTGCGGATTGATGATCTTGAAACTTTTATGACGCCCCCAGGTATACACCCCGGCATAAAAAGGATTGCATAAGACGGAAAGGACCCTTTCATAAGTAACCCTTCCCCATATAAGTTTGCCTTTCCACCTGCCGCCGTATGATCTTTTGGGGAACTTTATACTGTTCCGTCCAAAGTGCTGTACCACAGCATAAGCACTTTGCTTTTCTTTGAAAAGATCAAATACCATTTGGATAACATGACATACCTGTGCATCAGGATCAAAGGTGACATTGCCCAGGTCATCATGGACATAGCCAACAGGTAAAGGAAATCTCAGTTCGCCTTTCTTCGCTTTGTTGATCTTTGCTCCGTACAGGCGGGCCCTTATTAGATGAAGTTCTGCCTGCGACATGGTACCCTTCAATCCAAGCAACAACTGATCGTTGAACTGTGCCGGGTCGTAGCAGCCATCCTGATCGATGATCAGGGTCTGGGTAAGGGAACAAAGTTCCAATAAGCGGTTCCAGTCGGCAGAACTTCTGGAAAGCCGTGATGCTTCCAGTACAAATATGGCCCCGGCATTGCCCATGGATACTTCCGCTACCAGGGTCTTGAAGTCTTCCCGTCCGGCAGTGTTGCTTCCCGAACGGCCAAGGTCCCCATCCAGGACCTGGACTAGTGAAGGGCTCCATCCATAGTCGATGGCTTTCTGGCTGAGGGCATATTGCCTCTCGGTGCTCTCCTGGTTGTGCATAACCTGGTGCATGGTCGATTGCCTGAGGTAAACAAAGGCAGTTTTCTGCTGGTGATGAGATTGGATCTTGCTGTTCATGATCATTACTGTTTAAGTCATATTGTAATTTGATAATTTCGCTAATGGGACAATCCTCCAGCAGATTGGCGAATAATATTCCCAGTTCTTCTATCTTATCCGATATATCAATCACCAACAGGCTCATCTTATTGCATTTTACAGTTCCTCACGCCGTTTGAGAAGTTCCCGGTTGATCATGCAGATCTGTTCAATTATTTCCTTGAACTGGTGGTAGTTGGAAACATATTCCTTTACCTGTGTCACATATTCCAGCGGGATATAATCATTTTCAGGTCTCCGTTTAGGAAAGTTAACCGTCATGGAATATTTAGGTCCATGACCGGTGCCGGTAGCACATTTACATCCCGGCTTTCCGCACTTTTTATAACTCTCGATGACAGAGCCGCGCAGGATCTTACCATCGAAAACCGCCAGTTGATCGATTAGATCCTGCCTGTCTTTTCTAAGCTCATTGGTTGATATCGCCATTAGAAATCGGGTTACTTAATTAAGTAGTCCGAAAGTAATAATTAAATATTAGAATATGAACTATTTGTCTGAATTTTTTACCATTTCGCAGAGTGCTAAAAGCGCTGAGGCTGAAATATATTCATTCGGGTCCCCTGTTAAAGGAGGGCCTGATGGGAAATAATCTGTCCAGTCTGCCGGAACGCCGAAGCTGCCCCGTTCCGGTTCCTGAAGGGACAGGATCAGCCTGCCACCGAACTTTCGGGCTTTTAGTACCTGGAACTCATGGTTGTACTGCGGATGGAAAGGATGAGTTATCCTTACAGATCCCAACTCCTGTTTGCGAAGGAGTGCAGTTAAGAAGGGGGTTGCCATGCATAATAGATGGATTTGCCCCAGATCCGTTATATTGAATATTTTTAAACAACACATTCTCAATCCCACGACCAGGAGCATTGCTGTATTTTTTATCTTCCAATACCCGTAAATTGAATAGTTGCCCTTCCTGAAAATCTTCCACACGAATATCTTCAAAGGTAATGTTACGTACCAGGTTGTGGTCGCTGGGACAAATGGCCATACAGCCCTGACTGTTACGATCATCCTCATCGTGTTCCAGTATGTCGATGTTTTTGAAGATGACATTCTCAATGGTGTCGCCTCCAGCTTCGGCATTTCCATGCAGGCCAATGTTAATGGGATGAGCTATATCGGCCCAAAGTGTCGAATTTTTAATCTGATAGTTACGGGCGCTGCCATAAAACTGCCAACGATGCCCGTAAATAGCAATGCAATCGTCGGAGTTACGCATAAACACGCCATCAATCAATACATCGGAACACGACATCAGATCGATGCCGTCGCTCCAGCCTTGGGTACTGAACGATTTGATGTTGCGTATGGTCAATCCTTTTGTTTGCCCGCCATAAATAGTATAATGTTTCGGGTTGATGAATATGGGGCCATCAACAGTGACATTTTGGGAATGGCGGATTTCAACACCACGCTCCGGTTGAAAAATGATTCCGTGGCCAATAATCTTCACATCATGTGCCGAATCAACCATGAACTTTGCTTTCACAACAGCGCCACCATCAATAAATACGGTTTTTCCTGAAGGGATATGAAATACATCGCCAGGCAAATCTTTGGGCTGGTGAATGCCCGGCCCAAAGTAAATCACATTCGGATCGTTTGGATCAGGCTTATCAGTAATTACCGCATTGGCAAACAAATGAAGGTTTTGTAGCTTATCGTCATTTACCTCCAGCGAAATATTGCGTGGCTGGTCGAGCGTGAATGTAATGACCGGCCCAAACACCTCCGGAACAATTTCATAAGAAAGTGGACGGATTTTTACTGAATTTACAGTGCCATTGTTTTTTCTTACCTGCACCTCGACTTTTCCGGTAAAATCAAACGATACCATTGAGGCTGTTTGTCTGGTATCCATATCTACTTCAACCTTATATTCATACAAATCCTGCCACTCGCCGCCCGGCAAGCGAACTTTCACCGTAAAATCGTCGTTGTGTGCCGAATAAAACATAGGACCCGGAACATTATAGGTGATTAGTTCCTGCGCCCAAGTCGGCGTAGAAAAAATGACTAACAAGATCAATACTATATACTTCATAACCTTAAAGTTATTTGTTAATAAAAGAACTTACTCCCTGTGGTTTTATCGTTTTTATATTTCCTTTTGCATCAAAATTCAAACTGTCAAGGCAAAGTTGCCTGAGCACATAACTTTCTTTTTGGGGGAAAATACGATGATATAGGATATAATCCTGTTGGTTACGTGAGAAAACACAGTGATGGCCAGGGCCGTAAGTAGTACTGTCGGCAGAGGTTTTCAGGATTGGACTGTTTTGCCCTTCCTCGAATGGACCAAACGGACTCTGTGCTGTTGCATATCGAATATTATAAGTATGGTCTATTGCTTTTCCGTTAGAATACATCAGATAATATGTTCCATTCTTTTTCATCATAACAGGCCCTTCGAAAAAGTTAGCAGGAGAAACGTCTGTTGGCTCGTTCAAAAAATCAACCATATTATTGGCCAGCGGAACCATAAAGCATTTTCCGTTCACCCAGTTCAGCCCCGACCCCCAGTATAAATACGCCTGATCGTCATCATCAATAAAGCATTCTGCATCGATCATGTGATAGCCGGGAATCATATCGCCAGGAATGAGCGGTGAATGATCAGCTTTTACATTTTCCCAGGGGCCAAGCGGATGGTCTGCTGTCCCTGCCCAAACCTCGCTGCCTACTGAAACATACATATAAAACTGTCCATTGACTCCCTGCACAACTGATGGCGCCCAAACCATGCTGTTTCCCGATGTTGGGCTTGTACATGCCTTTTTGGTAGGCCAATTGATATGCTTCTGTTCAAACTTTATGAAGTCGGTAGTTTCAAATACTGCCAGTTCTTCACCTCCCCACGGGTCGATGGTTGCATAAATGTAGTACTTGCCTTCATAAAGGACAATGGAAGGATCGGCAAAATAACCCTCCATAATAGGATTGGTAATTATCGCTTGTTCTTTAGGCCGGCAACTAAAAATGCAGGCAACAACCATGATTAAAAGTATCCAATTATTCGTTCTCATATCGTTCAGTATTATTTCGGTTTATTGAAAATGTTTATATCTATCCCTGCAACCATATGCTATTTTTTTTCAGAAGTTATGGTAACATGATCAAAAGTTGTTGCGTTATATGAACCGTTTTTCCGGGAGCTCACGGCCAAACCAGCAAAGCATGACGAAGCCATTGATATTTCAACACGATCAACTTCGAACCATTTTTCACCATCGGATGACTCAAATACGGCAAATGTGTTTCCTGTGCGCTTTATTCTAAACCAGGCAGGCAGCCAGGTATAGGTGTTGCCCAAAGTTGATGACATCTCCACACCAGTAGAAATCCGGTACCCCATCCGGGCAAACCTTCCGCCTCCCTCACCTAAAGTCATGGCTACAGCAGTTGAATTTGGGTTTAATGATTCCCTGATCATCAGCCCTGATTTTAACGACGATCCGGATATATCACTGATACGGCAGGTAATTTCATAATTGCCGGTTACTTTTGTATAGCAGTAAGTCGCATTATCCCCGTTTCCACCAATTTGGGTACCGTTCCCTGTTACAATAAAAGTTGAACCTGCCACATCGGCAAATTCGGCACTTCCAGTAAGCTCATCGCCTATATTAACCATTTCCCATTTTGATGGTAATTCAGTTGCATCCAAAGGAGTTGAACCGGATACAGAAGAAAAATCCCCTGTGCCTGATTGGTTAACCGCAGCAACTCTGTAGAAGTATGTGGTTCCATTTGACACACTTTTGTCAGTATAAACAGTGTAAGTATTGTCATCCCATGAGCCAATCGTCGAAAAATCCCCGTCGCTGCCAGTCGAACGCTGTATAACGTATCCGGTTGCAGTAAAGTCGGAAGGTGGTTGCCAGCTTAAGAACACTTTTCCGACACCGGCAGTAACTTTCAACTCTGTTGGCTTGCCCGGAACCGGGTGTGGCGGGCAACTGGCTTCCTCTAATGCAAAAGTAAGTGATCCATACCCAAAGTGATCTTTACTTCCATGCTCAGGCCGCATCAATTCAGCCATGCGTTGTACATGTGGCGCGCTTAACCCCCTACGTACTACATAATGGTTATAAAGCATTTCCCAAACCGGACGATCATCCAATCGGCCACGTCCGTTAATCGCGGGCCATTTATGGTTTGCCGGCTGGCAATTGTTATAAAAATTAAAAGGCACATCTTGCATCTGGTTGTACTTTGCAGTATACTCTGCTCCAGCCAACAGGCGGTTGTTGTCATATCCGAAAAGGTCGAGCCCTTGATTCCAGGCAATCTGACAAGCTGTACCCAAAAGTCCAACTCCCAATTGGCCATGTTCCTGGTCGCGTCCACTTTCCTGCCATTGCCCCAAATTTTCATCATGGATGTGATAAACTGCATGCTTTATGCTACCGGTTCCCGCACCATTTTTAAAATATTCAACTCCTTCATCATAAATTGTCTGGTTGTCGCACAGCACACCGATGGCAATTAAGGCAGTAATGTTATTGGCATCCCAATTGGCCCAATAGTAATCGATACATGCGCCATTGTGGTTTATCAGGAAATCGTGGGATACAGGATAGAAATAGTTGACCATCATATTTTTGAATCGCTCGAAATCGGAATTTTTCCAACCTTCATAGATTCTCATAATTTCGGCAGCCATGGCCAATTCAGATATGCCAATCCCTCCCAATCCTACAATATCGGTATTGCCACCCGAAGGGAATTGATTGACAACAGATGAATAATCATTAAATATGCCGATTGCACATTTTGCATAGCTTTCGTCTCCTGAAATATACCAACGGATTGCATTCAAATATGCAGCATGGGCATCGTTAGACATTACCTGCCTGATGTTCATATTCTCTTTTGGAGATGCTTTATACGTATTCTGCGCTAAAGGATCTTGTATGAGAAGATTCCATCCGTCGATCCATGGGTGCGCGCCTTCGGCCACCTTGGTTTTCATCCGGTCAAGATCAGCCTGGGTATGTAATCCACCGGGATGAACAAAACGATTCTTTGCGTTGGTTAATAATGTACTGCTAAGAACAAGTACAATCAGGGCCAGTATCGGCAATTTTATTTCTTTCATAATTCACTTTATAGATTCTTTCAATGACCTGTTGACTATCGAGTTGTATCCTTGATCCGGTTTTAGTTCTTAGCAACCCGCTTCAATTTTTTGTTCCAGATTTATTAGTGTACAGTCCCTATATTATTTTTATTTAGAGCCTGGTTGAATTTATTTTTGATCCCTTTTTTTTGTACAGGATATGTGATGTTCAATAATCGATTTTTTGTTTTCCAGACTCTGTGATTTCATCCAAATTACCTTTTCTTTGATTGAAAGATGGTCAACTTCATTGAATGGACAATCCTTCTCTCGCATTTGCAAAGGACAACCAAAAGCACATCCATAGATTTGAACTTCATAATCCATATGCTCTATCATCAAAAACCTTATTCATGTATAAAATTCAAATAGATGCTTAATTTTCTCCTCCAATGTGGCTCTCAACGCAAAGCGAGGAATATTCAAATCTTTTAAAACGTACACTGCTTTTCCCCGTTGCAACCAAGCCTATCCGAATGGCCAAGAAACCTTTATGAATATTATGCTGTAGGTCAGACACATCTAATCCCTCCAGTAGAGTATTCCAATCCTTTCCATCAGCACTAACTGAAAAAGAGCATTTATTTTTATCATTCTCTATTCTCAAAGTTAACGGAGAATTGCATTGAAAAGGAACTGCGTTCCTACTTGTGGCACTTTCGTATATTATCAAACTGTCCCGACTTGTTTCAATTCCGACAAATGCTTTTTCATTATAGAAAAGGACTAATCCACCGTTGCTACCATGTTCCGGTTCAAGGGTTATTTGTACCTGGTAACTTGTGTCCTGCGGAGTGCAAAGGAGTAATTGACCATCGGACGGGGAAGTTCCCTTGCCTTTCATGTAAAGCGTGTTGTTTTCGGCCCGTATTGCTGAACGGTCGTAGTTACGCCATGCGGTCCATTGCAGCCCCATATCTTTCCCGGAGAAGTTATCAGAAAGGTTAAAACCAGTAGTTTTAACCTTTGACTTTGGCAATGTTCTAATCGGTTTTTTGGCAGTTTTAAACCATCCATCTTCCGTCCATTCCAATGGTTCAATCAATGTTTGACGTCCCAGTGAATAAACACCATTCTGGTATGCATGATAAACAATCCACCAGTTACCGTTTATATCATCAATAATAGTACCGTGCCCTTTAGACCACCATTCTTCACTGGCTGAATACGTATGTACAATTGGGTTATACGGCGAATTTTCCCAAGGCCCGTTAATACTTTTTGAACGAGCAGAAATAACCATGTGACTTGTAGGAGGGCCAGCGGTGCCGCCCTCAGCAGAGGTTAGATAATAGTATTGGCCGCGCTTAATTATTTTTGGAGATTCGAGCCATTTTCCCTCTGTCTCCCATTCTTCTGGGAAATCCCATCCGGCATAAACGGTTTCCATTTTACCAATCGTTGCAAGGCCATCATCAGTAAGTCTCACCCGATTACCAGCTGACAGGAAAAGATACCGTTTGCCATCTTCTCCTACTGCATGGCCGGGATCAATATGACCAACATGTAAGTTAATGGGCTTACTCCATGGACCCTTAATATCCGTGGCCCAAATTACCCAGTTCGTTTCTGCCGAAGGAATGTATATGTAAAATGTATCGCGATACATGACCAGATCGGGAGCCATTGCACTACCAATCATATCTGGCATTGCCCGGCAAACGGGAACCCAATGCTCTAAATCCGTTGAGTGCCAGATTAAAAAACCCGGCGAATAAATAAACGGCGAATGGGTCATATAATAGTCTTTCCCAACGCGTACAATTGACGGATCGGGGTAATCGCCTGACAGAACAACCTTAGGATATTCCTGTCCTGATAGACTATTAACCAATAGGATAATACAGGAACATATATTCAAGATGTGTTTAAACATAATATTTTATTCTTATTTTGAATTCAACCTTTAGATTGTACGCTATATTGCTGCAATATTTACAGATTTTTGATCAATGCCCTAACGTGTATTTCTATTCGTGCTTTCATTGATCCATCTCCATTTATTTAGCAATAATCCTGAAGCCTACCGCGGTTGAAAACTCCATCTCTGAAGGGTATTCGAGAACAAGGGCATCGTTTTCCTGTTTCCAAGTGATGCTTTCCTTGCAACCAAGCAACTCCACGTCAAGGATCTCGCCATCAAACAGACCAGCATTCTCTCCGAGCGAGGTAACGCGAAGTTCTGTCCCGGCTTTGGGGACACTCATGCACCAAGCATACAGGCTTCCGTTCTTCCCGACGGTAAAACGGAAGTCGGCTGTGGAAAACTGATGGTTGGCTTGCCGTTCACCAATTCCACCACCAGGCAGTACATTAAGTTTGCTATCGGCTCCTTCACCCAGTATTTTCCAGCTACGGCTGCCGTAAATTCCTTCACCGTTAATGCGCATCCACTCACCCACTTCTTTAAGCATTTTAGAGCTTCCGCTATCCAGCGATCCATCGGGCAGCAAAGAGACGCATAAGCCAACATTGCCATCGCGCGAGACTTGTTCCAGAAGATAGTGTATCACACCATCAGCAGTGTACAAAAAATCAGGCCGGTAAAACCAGTCACCAACTGGGGTTTCCCCAATCCAGTCCTGATCTGTCTTAATGTCGTTAGGAATTCTCCCTTCCTGAGTATTAACTGTTCCATTGGTTTTATCCCGAAACTTAACGATACTGAATACGTCAACCTGACCACGGCGAGCCAGGGTTTTATTGTAGAAGTCGGCGATCACGCGCTGCATGGCATCACATTTATAACCGGTACCCGTGCCAAAACCGCTAAAGGGCTGCTGGTGCGTGCCATCGGTGTAGATAAAGTCTGGCTGATATTTATCGACCGCATCCATGATGCGCAATGCCCACCATTTGGAATACCATTCGGCGAAATCCAAATGTCTGTTGAAGATTCCTGGATGCGGCGTTCGATAAGCATGCTGCGCGGCTTCGGGGACGTCCTTGTATTCAAGCAGATTGATGCCGTAGAGCATACGCGGATCTAGGCCCTCCCACCATTTGCCCTTGCCATCGGCAAGCGTGAGGTTACCATCGTATGGAATGCCAGTTTTAGAGCCTTCTGTATCGCTCTCAAAAGCAGTCTGGTACCACCACCAGGAATACTCGTGATGAAAGGTGATCCCAAAACGGATACCGGCTTTCCGTGCCGCCTGTTCCCATTCCCCCATCAGGTCACGTTTAGGTCCCATCCGGGTGGAGTTCCACGGCTGGTATTTCGAGTCCCAACTGTCGAACTGATCGTGGTGAACCCCCTGAATGATCAGGAAACGCACACCAGCATCCTGGTAGATTTCAACAAGCCTGGCCGGGTCGAGCTTATCCGGGTTCCAGTCGCGCAGCACCTCCTTGTAGCCAACCTCGGAAGGATGACCGTAGTTTTTCAGATGGTTTTTGTAGGCGGGCTTGCTGGGATCGTATAGCTTTCGGGCATACCAGTCACCGCTCTTTCCGGCTGACTGGGGGCCAAAATGAACCCAGAGACCGAATTTGGCCTCCCGTAGCCAATCCGGTGTGCCCGGATAATTCGCTTCAATCGACTCCCAGGTTGGCCCGAATGGTCCAGGGCTGACGGGAAGGTCAAGCTTAACTTCTTCGAACGTTTTGGAATCCCCCATTGGCACTGAATTCACGGGTTGTGGATCAGGAGAATCAGGAATGGGAGGAAGTTCATAGTTCAAGGATGATGGCCGTTCTTGGGCAGCGACTGTATTAATGAAGGCTATTCCCATAAAAACAAGCGTAATAGCAATTAGAGTTACTTTTCTTATCATTGGTTTTATTTTAAACAATTTAATTCCCAATTCAATGCAATCCTTTCGGCCTCTTCCTTAGTAATTTGAATAACAGCCGGGTGTTTGGGGACAGAAAAATTGGTCGCTTTCATCACCCCTGTGTTAAAGTGACCGAGATGGGTGAAATTTTCAAAATCAGAAGTCTCACTAAACCCAAAATTATGCTGCTCGAGGGAATAAATATCGTATACGAGCACCCATTTATTTTCACCAATACGCTTGAAAATAGTTGGTGCCTCACAACTTCCCGGCTCGGGATCAATCCATTCAGGATTGTAAACATACGGACCGGTTAAAGAATCTGATATGGCCTGCTTTATCCCTGGAGTTCCGTCGTGTGCCACATAGAACATATGGTATTTTTTTTCCACTTTGGTAATATCGGCATCGATATAGGTCTTACCTTCGGGATATTCGAAAATTGGTTCAGGCATCGTCTCAATTTGGGTAAAGTCCTCATTCATATACGTGTAATAGACCTTATTTCTTCCATTGCCAAACCGCATGGTAAAATACAGCATTATTTTCTGCCTGCTTTCGTCGTAAATCATTTCTGGCGCCCACGAGCAACCAATATCAGCTAATTCGGGGAATGCTTTGTCAACTCTTAATACATGATGCGACCAATGAATCAAATCGGGCGATTTCATCAAAACGATTCCCCTGTTGTTTCCCCAACCATACCCTTCTCTTTCCCACTCCGTGGCGCGGTGCCCTACCTCTTGTCCAAATACGTGCAAATCGGTCATTGCCATGTAAAACATCCCATCGGGACCCCGCATAATGTATGGATCGCGAATTCCTTTTTGTTCGGCAATCGTATCGCCTGCAATGACTGGTTTCCCATTGTTGACATCGGTAAAGATATACCCATCGTTACTTAAAGCAAAGTACAGCGAATGTGTATCGTCTTTAAAATAAACCATGAGATAGGCTGCCATGTCCTTTTCTGTTGGAACTTTTGCTTTTTTAGGCTCACAAGCACTGATCACCATCAGCAGGATAAGTACAATAATCCGGAATTGAGTTTTATTCATTTTAATTGCTATTATTGATTGCTTCGTTTTAATAAATATTCCATTCCCAAATGCCTTTTACACCCTTGATGATTCTTACTCTTAAATATCGGGCACTAATTTTCAGGTCGTCGGTGTGTGGAGACTGCAATCTTTCTTCTAAATGTCCGCCGCACTTAATCCAGTTTTTGTTATCGGAAGAGTATTCCAACACATAAGCATGTCCGGCTGTCGGACGGACAAAATAGAGTTGGCTACGTTTTATTTTCGTTGGTTTGCCAAAATCGGCTACTAGCCAACAGGTAGAATCTTCTGGCATGGGCATCCAACGTGACCCGTTTGCGCCATCGAAAGCAAAATCCGGAACAAATGACTCGGTTCTATCCAATGTTTCGTCTGTAATTGGCTTAATTTTCATGTCAGGACGAATCGTTGATGCCGTTGAGTTTGCAACGAATTTCTTTTTGTTGTGTTTCACACGCTTTAAAACACCTACACCATTAAGAGTCAAATCAACCGGTTTAATAGTACCATCGCCATTAAATTCCAGTTTATTAACATAGGTTTGCCGATTGGTTCCACCCCTGCTAAATTCCAAAAAAGCAAAGTAGTAATTATCAGTTGCTTCTGCATTAAAAACACAACCATGCCCTGGCCCGAAAACCTGGCTTTCATAATTTGTGGTTGATATGATATCGTCTTTCGGGAAATCAAATGGTCCCAAAGGCGAAGTTTTGCTCATGACATAAGCATACTGGTATTCTTCATGGCCGCCCTGTGTATACAGGTAATAGTAAATACCTTTTCGTTTAAAAAAGATGGGACCTTCGGAATAATTTTCACGGGGCGTTGGGATGGTTATGATGTTTGTATCAACCGTTACCATATCTGCATTCAACTTTGCAGCCTTTCTGCGCTGCCAAAACACATAGGCCTGTCCATCGTCGTCGATAAATATTTCGGCATCGATACCTTTCGGACCTTCGGGATCGGTTGATTGGAGCAGGGTTGCAGACGAGTAGGGTTTTAAAAATTTATCCTCACCAATAGCCAGTCTAAAAGGGCCATCAGGAGAATCGGAAACAGCAGGATACATGAACCCGTTCACCGTTGGGTAGATATAATATCGACCATTCGCTGCCACTGCTTTGCTTGGTGCCCAATATTTCTCTCCAACTGCTGATGGGAAATAGAAACCGGAGAAACTCCAGTTTGCAAAATCCTTTGAGGTCCACACCACCGGAGGACCTGATGTTGCCAGTCCTTTGCCATACCCATCGGTTGTTGCGTAGCAATAAAATGTGCCGTCGATTTCCTGAATGCTGGCATCAGCTACCATGTCAGGGATCAGGGCGTTTCCAAACGGATTATTTGGTTGTGCCTTTCCAAACAGACTAACAAACTGGATAAAAACAACCAGCAGACTTAGTTTTATTTCAATAGTTTTCATACGTCTGTTCAACTTCTTTTACAAATAATAGACTACATTCAGTTTCGCCAACGGCAATATGCTATCTTTTTATTATTCCCTGGTGTTAATCCGCATCACACTTACGGAATGCGCCGGTGCTTCATAGCTCATTTTTTCACTTGCCTTATAATCCAAGCTTACAGGCTTTATTGAATCATCCGAATCAGTAACACTATTGACCATATCCGGGCTACTGCTATATACAGTGAGCCTTGCCATTGTTTGAATTCGCCCAAATCGGGTTAAATCGATATCAATTTTTTCAGAAGCGTCACCGATGTTTACCAGTTTCACAATAATATCCCCACTTTCGCTTTCAGTAACACATGATGAAAAAGTTGTAGAATCATTTGTTAAGGCAATATTTTCGTGGTAAACATTCCCTTGGTTTGCCATAAATAATTGTTGCACATAGTAATTTACTGTGGGGCAAACAACATCGTTACCAAAAAATATCAAGTCTACTTTCCAATGGACATGGTCATTTTTTGCCAACAAAGGGGCATAAGACGCCAGGCTGACAACATCACCATTACGTTCGAGTGAAGTCAGATAAACTGCTTCGGAAAGCGCATTTGACATAGAATTACCCCATGACGCATATTCCCCGATATAGACTTTTGGCCCTGAACGGTCGTATCCGTCGTAACGCTTCAAATTATCCAGAAACCATTCAGGGCTTCTGTAGTAATGCTCATCAACCAATGAGATGTCCAACTCCTTCGCGAATCTCCATCCCTCATCAAAATCTTCACCATCAGGATGAGGGCCTGACGTGCCCACCACTTTAATATCGGGGTACAGGGCTTTCACAGCATCATTAATCATCTTGAAACGCTCTTTAAAGCCCTCTGTAATTTTATCTTCATTGCCAACTCCAATGTATTCAAGATTAAATGGTTCCGGGTGGCCAGCCAATGCTCTTTTTTCTCCCCATTCCGAAGTTACCGGCCCATTGGCATATTCAATCAGGTCTAAAAAATCCTGAATATAATCCGGCATTTGATCCAAGGGGATACATGCCTGGCCGGTGCCCCTGGTATGGCCAGAATTTTGACAACTTACCCCTGCTGCAAGAACAGGCAATGGTTTTGCACCCATATCCTCACAAAACTGAAAGTATTCAAAAAATCCTAAGCCTAATGACTGGTAATATCCCCAAATATTGGGCTGCCCTTTACGCTGTTCTACCGGACCAATGGTATGTTTCCAATTATAAATGTTTCCAACACCATTGCCATGTACCAGGCAACCGCCGGGGAACCTCATGAATTTAGGCTGTAGATCGGCAATGGTTTGAGCTAAATCCCTCCTTAAACCATTAGGCCTGTTTTTAAATGTATTTTGCGGGAAAAGGGAAATCATATCTATGAATAATTCACCTTTTGCTTTAACTAACAGTTTAAGAGATGCCTTATTTGTGCTTTGCGAAGCTGAAATGGTTGTTGAGTACTTTTTCCAATCTTTGGAGTCTGTCTCAAAATTTGCTTCTCCAATAACCAATCCATCCGGGCCGTGCAACATCACATGAATGGGCATTGCCTGTTCCGAATTTTGACGGATAAATACCGAAAAATTGTAATGCTCACCTGCTTCAACCACGATACCATCATAACCGTAATTTATAAGGCCAGCCCCTTCTGATCCAGGACTTTCGATATTCAACCTTACGTAGTGCGGATTATTTTCGTGAATTGGCTGATTTGTTTCCAGCGAAACAGTTCCAATGCCATCGGGGCGGTCGGTATATCCCCATCCGGTAAATGGTTCCCAAGTTTCGTTGGGCTTTATGTGTGGATTAAGATCACTTATATTGTATTCAAATGAGCGGTTTTGTACCAGTTCGCCATACAACCCGCCATCGACGGCATAACTAAGATCTTCGAAAAAAATGCCAAACAAATCGCCACTAATAGGTTTACCTAATTGCTGAGCTCTAAGTTTTAGCACTGGTGTCAATGTTACTACTAAAGCTAAAATCAAGGCGGTGATAATCTGTTTCATTGTCTGTATTATTTTCTCAAAGAGATTTAGTTATTCTTCTGTTTTTTATTCTTTCTGCTTCTGGTAAACTCGGTTGGATGAATTCATTTTCGTTCATCCTGTTGGTATCCTTCTCATTTATCCAGAGAGAAAAGTAAGGTGCCAAAACCCAACTGATCGAAGCCACCGCTGTTTGGTCCATAATCTCCACCACCGCCTTCGGGTCTGGACTTAGTGGCACCCAGGCTGGTATAAACAGCCGTCTTACTTTTCATCTTCACATAATAGTTATAGATCATTTCCCATTGAGGGCGTCCGCTTCCTCTGCCACCTGAACCTATTGCAGGTAACTCCTGTGTTGATACCCCACATCCGGTCCAGGGATCACCTGCATGCCAGCTATAGACTTTATAAGGTACATCCAACATCGCAACATTGTATTTGGCTACATACTCGCTTGCTTTTAAAATAATATTATCACTAAATCCCTAAATATCATCACCTTGATTTTCGGCCAGCTTGCAAATAGTGGTTAATAGAGCCAATGATAAAGTGCAGTGCCCCTGATCCCTGCCGCTTTCCTGCATTTCTGCCATATAATCATCAGGTGCTGGAAATACATAAAAAATAGTGCGGTTAATATTGCCATTACCGGCTCCTTTTTGAAGATAATTTATAACGTGATTGTATAAAGTTCTTTGATCCGTCAAAATACCGATTGACATCAACGAAGCCATGTTACACAAATCCCAGTTCGACCAGGCATGCTCAGGATGACACCCCAAATGGCCAAGGAAAGAAATATTGCCGGGAGCAAAAACAGTTAACATCCATTGCTGATATTTTTGAAAATCGGCTGCGGCCCATCCGCTGTAACCCCTAAGTTGCTCGCCTGCTACCGCAAATTCATATCCATAAATCCCCAGGGCCAATGCCACATTAGGGTCGCCGCTTACCCTGATACAGGTATTTGCCCATGCATTTAAAATATTTACCGCCGCTTGTGCATACGAATCATCCCCTGAAATTTTCCATCTTATACCCAATTGAAAAGCGGCATGAGCGTCGTTCATGGCTCTTGAATAGTTATCCGGATCGGGTTCTTCAGGTCTGTTTCCGCCCCGGATTATTTTAACTGTTGGATGTGCGGTATAACTCGTTTGAGCATGGGAATTATTGATCAATTTTTTCCAGCCACCAGCCCAGGGTTCTATGGTAAGATTCGCTTTAGCACGGTCGATATCGGCTTGTGTATAATACGCCCCATCGTGTTTCATTGCAACAGTTGGGGCTAATGTATCAATTTTAGCCGTTGGTGTTACTGGTGTATCGGGGACAGGGTCATTGCCACCTTCTTCTTTTCCTTTACAGGAAGGAGCTAAAAATAAATATCCGCTAAAAACCGCCAGGACGAGATTAAAAATGAAACGTTTCATGATTCCTTTGTTAAGTAGTATAGGACTATGATTCAGACTTATGAGTTAGTGTATATGTATTTCGTTTATGCTGAACCAGAAAAAAGCAATCGTAAAAAAAAGCAAAGTAAAAAAAGTAGGCAGGGGCGCGTTTTACAAACCCCTGCCTGATTCATAAAAGGATCTAGTTTTTAACTACTTTAATCCACCTGATTATGAAATAATTACCTTTAGTTTCTCTTCCTGCCAAATTACCCAAAATACCAAGTGAAACAACTTGTGCGGTTTCAAGTGTAAAATCAAAACTTCTTACATCAGATTTACTTGGGGCGGTATTACCAATTTCAGCTCCATTATAAAGAGCAGCAGATCCCAGTGCCGTAGCAAGATTAGCAAGCACAGGAATACCGTTCCCTCCTGCTGCAACCACACAATAAACAGAAGAATTCGTTTGAATCTCAGAATATTCACTAAACGAAACGGTATAATTACCAGCAGGGAGCGGCATGGTAGATGGCTGATAAATAATACCATCAACAACAGGTGTATTTCCCCATGTTTCCCAATTCATATATCCTGGCAAACCATTCCATGCCTCAATTGCAAAGCCGCCAACACCACTTTTGTTTAAAGCGGCAGCATTTGATATCCATGGTTCAGCAAGCTTGCCCCAACGACCAGTTCCGGCATCTCCACGAACAAAGCCACCACCTTTATCATCAGCTATGACGGTACCTGTATTGGCAAAGAAATATGGAGTAATATTGCCGGGAGCACTTGGATTGATCATGGCAGGAGCTCCTGTCAGCGTTAAACCCCCTATGGTGAGCGTAACATTTCCTGTAGCAAATTTATCTGGTGCTATTATTTTAACTTCAGTATCCTTTACAGGGGTGAGTATAGTTGCCCCAACTCCGCTAATCTTTATTGATAATTTTGAAACATCGGTACCAAAACCACTACCGCGGAGGGTGATTATATCGCCGGGTAATGCAATGTTTGATCCAGCAATACTGTTCGAAACTACCGAACTAATAACCGGCGCAGGAATAACAGAATAAGAACCAATGGAATCGATGGTGTGTGTCCATATCTGCAAAGTCACTTTCCCGCTCACAGCCCCGGCAGGTACTTGTACTACAATTTGGTTGTCGGTACACGAAGTGATCAAATCGGCCCGAATCCCGCCAAAAAATACTTTTACAGAACCAATCAAACCGCCAAAATCTTTCCCATTAATGGTTATAGAGGTCCCTGGATATCCACTGGAAGGGGTCATTCCGGTTACGGTTTGTTCCGGATAGTAAGTACTATAGTCTTTATAATTAGGCCCCTCTTCGCAAGCGAAAAGGAATAAGCTTATTACTGCCAGTAAAAAAGCTTTATTTATGAATTTATTTTTCATTTGTGAATGTTTTTTACGGTTAATATTAATACCCTGGGTTTTGCTGCAACTTCGGATTTAAAATTATTTGCGATAATGGGATTGGATACAAATAATGTTTTTTGGCAACCGAATGGTTTTTATGGCTATCGATTACAACACAGGTTAAGTTGCCTGCAGGGGTTTGTACGGCTTCCTCACCCCAAACATAAGAACCAGACTTATAGGTAGCAGGATTGGCATTGCCTGATGCGTCTTTATAATCTGTTGAGTAAGAAGCATCGCCAACTACTGCTCCAAGTCGGGATGGATTGAGGGCCGCTTCTAAAATGCCCCAGCGTTTCAAGTCATCAAAACGTTTTCCTTCACGGTACAGCTCAACAGCTCTTTCCCTTCTTATCTCTGCTTTCATGTCTAATCCATTGGCGGAGGCCAATGCATTGGTCAGGTGAGCGACACCTGCACGGTCTCTCAGTTTATTAATAGAAGCATCAAGTTGAGCGTCGGTAAGAGCGCCATTCAGTTCAACCAAAGCTTCGGCATACATTAAATAGACTTCCGCCAGGCGAATGATCGGGTAATTTGCGGCTTCAGTTCCATCGGCTCTTCTACCATTGGGAGAAGTTCCGGGTTTATAAACAATAAACTTAGAATTGGGATATCCACCAAACCCTAAACCTCCAAAATCAAGCGTTAAATTAGTAGCTACAGCGTTTGGTCCCCAGATATAACTGGTTAAACGTAAATCCCTGTTTTTAAACTCATCACCTGTTTTATGGTACCCCACAAACTTGGCAGATTTCTCTGGTGGAAGCCCATCAGTACAAACAGCCAGATCAATAAATTTGCGGCTGGGAAATAATTGCCCTCCGGTCCAGCTTAGGTTTATACGGGCTTGCTTGAAGGTATAATCATACACCTGGTATAAGATATATTCGTTGTTGGTCGATTTATCGTAACCGCCGGGGTTGCTGCCCGCATCTTCCAGGTTAAACAAATACCAGGAACTAGCATTGCCCATAAGAGGATTGCTATTGTAATTCCACAAACTATACCCTCCGTTCTTCATTACATCTTCAGTTAAGGTAACAACCTCCGCTAAATACTTATTTACATTAGCAGCATCATATCCGGCTGTACCGGCACCAACTGATGAACCATCACCGTCGGGCGCTTGTCCCACGTATTTTTCCCAGGTTGCTTCGTAAAGCAGCACCTGCGCTTTAAATGCTTCGGCAGCCCATTTACTTATTCTTCCTTTATCACTACCGGTTATGGACTGCTCTGATGGCAATCTTAAAATTGCTGCATTCAAATCGGCTAAAATTTGTTTGACCACTTCGTAACGGCTGTTACGTGTGGCGAATAATTCAGGAGAGGTAACATCAAGCACCGAAGTAACAATAGGTACACCGCCAAATCTTTTCAACAAATTAAAATAGGCAAAGGCACGGAAAAAATAAGCTTCGCCTGCATACTGGCTGATATCGCCGTCACCGGTATATTCCACGGCTTTTTGCAGTAAAATATTGCAATTCCGGATTCCTGAATAATCCCAGTCTGTACTACCAACAGCAATTGCTCCATGTCCTAAATCATAACCTGCACCGTTTGTATTCGCCGATAGGTCAGAGTTATTATCCATGTTGTCAAAATTCCATCCCAACAACATACCTTTCCACTTATCTTTGTCATCAGTATCTAAATAGCCATAAAAACTTGCCGTATAGGCCTTAAAATCACTCGGCTGTTTAAAATACACGTCGTCTGTAAAGTTTGCAGGCGGTGTCAGCTCAATAAAATCCTTTGTACAAGAAGTTGCACCTAAAAGCAAACTTCCTATTATAATATAAATAAACTTTTTCATGTGTTTATAATTTGTTTTTTTAATTGCCACATGGAACTCGCCATCAATAATCATCTCGCTGTGTGAGAGATTTTCGCTCATGGCTCGTTTCATCTAAACTTTTTTATTATTAATCATAAGACTATCGTATTAAAATCCGACATTTAGACCAAATGACCATGTCCGGGCATAAGGATAACCGTTATTGTCAACAGATGCCTCACCCATTTCAGGGTCAAATCCATCGGCTATACTTCCCTTTTCCCACAGGTCGTTCCCCGAGAAATAAACACGTACCCGGTCTATCTTTGCTTTATTGGTTAATTTTTGAGGTAACGTATAACCTACAATCAATGATTTTAAGCGCACATACCTGTTATTCTGCAACATAAAATCATTATTTTCATAATTCCACTGTGCACGCCTGTTAAAAGTGGTTAAGCGGGGGAAAGGAGCATCTGTGTGATCTGCTGTCCATGTTTTTCCGAGGAAAGACGGGTTTTGGTTTGTCCAAATAGCGCCAAAAGGATAGGCCATCCAGCCTTTGCGCATGATATTCTGTTTGAGTTGTCCCTGGAAAAAAGCGGAAAAATCAAAACCTTTCCAGGAGGCTCCCATGTTTAAACCAAAAGTTAAATGGGGCGTACCATCACCTGCATATACCAACGAACTTTTTTCGTTGCCATTTGCTGTAATATTACCGGTACCGGCCACATCAACTTTCTTTGTATCGCCGGGGCGCAATTCTTTTATTGGATCTTTATAAGGTAAGATGGCGAGGTCATCACTTTTACCGTATTTGGCATAGTAGGCATCCACCTCAGCCTGGTCTTTAAAATAACCATCGGTTTTATAAACAAACCAAGCCCCAGCTGGATAACCATTTACTACATCATTTTTCCCGGCTTTGTAATTATTAGCACCTTCAACTTCGGTAACCATGGTTTTGGTGTCGCTTATATTGAATGCTACGTGGTATTTGAAATCATCTATTTGGTCTCTCCAGCTTACAATAGCTTCCCAACCTTTGGTATTAAAATGGCCGCTGTTTGTTTTTGGCGCAACCCCGCCTAAAACTGAAGGATAAGTAACCTGACTCAGCATGCCAATGTTATTTTTTTCGAAAATATCATACGACGCAGATAAACGGCCTTCAAGAAACCTTAAATCAATACCTACATTCTTTTGCTCTATGCGTTCCCATGTTCTTTCTCTACTTATTAGTCCATTATTAAGCAATACGGAAGAGTTGTGCTGTTTACCAGAAGTTCCAAGCACCGCTCCATAGATTTTCACGAGGCTGAGATAGTCAAACTCACCAATTCCAACATTATTTCCGGAATTACCATAACTTAACCTAAGCTTACCAAAGCTAACAATTGAATTAAGGCTAGAAAAGAAATCTTCATTTGTAAATACCCAACCTGCCGAAGCTGAACCAAAGTTTTTAAACTTATAGCCCTGGGCAAACCTCGAATCGCCATCGCTTCTACCCATTACCTCCACTAAATATTTCTCTTTGTAATTGTAGTTAAGCCTGGTAAGGTAGGAGTAGGTGCCGTTTTCCCCTTTTCCACCTCCGTTTGTTTGATTGTCTTTAGAAGCCAAACTAATATCATGTACCCCTAAATCTTGAAAACCGACACGTTTGGCCCAAATTGTTTCCCTACTAAATTTTTCCGCGTTAATACCTGCCATGGCTGAAAAATTATGTACGCCATTAATTGTTTTATTGTAACGGAGCAGGGCCGAATAATACTGATAGCTGTCATTTTTATTTTCCACATAATAGTTGTTGTCTGCTCCGCCAGTTTTATTGCCTATTCCGGTTTGTACTCCATACCAGTTATACACGGGTACCTGCAATACATATTTTTCCTGGTCATATCGCTCGTTTTGCAACGAAGCCAAGACCTCAAAGTCCAAATCTTTAAAAATCTGATAGGTTGCTTTCACATCAACCCTGCCAACAAGCGAATTTTTATCGTCACGTCCGCCATCTGTGGTCATGGCCGCAGCGTTCCGGTTAGCTCCCGCGTCAACCCCGTTAAAACAGGCAAACCACTGGCCATACGGGTTTTTTGCCGGGAAAAAAGGCATATCATAACCATACAGCGTGTTATCAAGTCCTACCGAAGGCGCGCTGGTTTTGGCATTAATGACACTCAGGTTCGTTTCCAGTTTAAGTTTCTCGGTGAGCTGGTAATCGTAATTTAAGCGGAAATTGTATTGTTTCTGCCCGTCGTAAGCTGTTAACAGGTTACCCTGGTTATCCGCATACCCTAAAGAAATACGGTAACCCGATTTATCGGTGCTGTTTGAGATACTTAAATTGTGTTGATAAGAATAACGGGTGCCAAACATTTCATCCAACCTGTTCGAATTGAAAATAAAGTAATCTCTATTAAAAAGTGGATATGGACCTTCAACACCATTTTGCATATTCAGTACATTCTGTTCATTTCCCCATACCCACCAGTTTTTTACTGATTCTTCTTTAGTGGCTTCAATCCACATGGTGCCATATTGTTTTAAATCAGGCGAGTACCCAACAATACCATTGGTCGAAAAGCGAAGATTACCGGTGTAATCAACTTTTACTTTTCCTTTTCCCCGCTTGGTAGTCACAAGGATAACCCCGTTGGCAGCTTTAGCGCCATAAATAGAAGCAGCGCCGTCTTTTAAAACCGACATCGATTCAATATCATCCATGTTCAGGTTGTCAAAAGCCGTACCTCCATTGTTAATTACAGGAACACCATCAACGATCAATAAAGGGGAACCCCCGTTAATAGAAGATGCACCACGGATTTGAAACTTTATCCCTTCGTTACCTGGTCGTGGTGAATTACGGGTCACCACCAAGCCAGGTGTTTCTCCCTGCAGCGCCAGCGCGACATTGGTTATCGCCCTACTTTCAAGGACCTCCGAGGTTACCTGCTCAATTGAACCTGTTAAAGTTGCTTTTTTCTGGGTACCATATCCAACAGCCACCACTTCTTCAATTCCAATGGACTCTTCAACCATGGTCACATTTATTTGTGATTGGTTTCCAATAGAAATTTCCAGGGTCTTCATCCCAACGAAAGAGTAAACCAGGGTTTTACCTGTTGCAGGTACATTAATAGTATAGGTTCCTTCGGAAGAAGTAATTGTTCCGGTAGCGGTACCTTTAACTGACACTGTTACGCCCGGAACCGGGGCACCAGTGTCGTCAATTACTTTCCCTTTTAGGGTCTTGCCTTCCTGGGCTAAAACCTGGGAGAATGTCAACATGATAATCAAAACCATCATGCCGACATTTGAAAACAGCTTCCTTAGCTTCTGGCTGTTTCGATCGGAATTTTCATTCAGATTTTTTTTCATAAATTTCAATTTGTAATTGTTAAACATTAAATTCTATCATTTAAGCCTGGACTTTCTGTTTTTTGCTTTTTACATTTTTTTAACAGAAGTTTTATTTCCTGGGCTCAATGTAAATT